>ERZ772772.2486-NODE-2486-length-10957-cov-6.473399_pt1 | contig 10957 bp, 10 predicted proteins | sample MGYA00511484_ERZ772772 | MGnify/ENA primary metagenome ERZ772772 (study PRJEB29015, sample SAMEA2737913) | human oral metagenome | biome: human oral; feature: human-associated habitat; material: dental | place: China | collected 2088 ... | reverse complement strand
TAGGGAAAATCCGCGTCCAAGCAATAGAAGTCCGGAAACACTTGAAGCCCATCTCCGCAAAAAGAGCAATATCGCCCTTGTAACGATGATAAAAATCAATAGCCTCATGGTTAGGATAGTACTTGCCTTCTAGGACGCCCGGTGTGATTTCCCGGGGAACTCCATGGCGAGCTGCAGTCATAACATCAGCCACGCTGATCCCCTTCCCACCTTCTTTCCAGCCGCCTTCTAGCTGGTGGGCTGCAACAGCTCCACCCCAGAGAAATCCATCTTTAAATGTTGACATGCTGCATTTCCTCCTGATATTTGATACTACAATTATAAGCCAAGAAAGCGCTTTTTTGAATAGCGAGAATTTCCACAGCGAAGCGGAAAATCTTCTCCATAACTTTCTTTTTAGAGCTCTGTTCTTTTTATTGACAACGCTTACAAATAGGCGTATAATAATCCAATAAGCTAGATAAAGAAAGGAGTTTTTAGCATGTCAATGTTGATTTTCATTGCCAGTTTTTTAGGAGTAGTTATCTTGGTTCCAGCCATTTGGTATGGCTTCTTTCGACTTGGAATTTTTCTGCGAGCCAATATTCTTGCTCGGGGCAAGTTTATCTATACTCTGATTCATTTTCAACATCTAGATAGCAAACCCCAGCTGATGGATAATCCAAACTTTCTCAAAACGGGCAAATGGGAATATATCCCAGAAGCTGACTATTACAAGGGATTTTCAAAACTTTCAGACCGTGACTTGCGGCTCTGGCTACAAAACGAATACCAACTCAAACCTGAACAAGTTATTATTACTGTACCAGAAAGCATGAAAGTCGCTTCTGCCGGCTTCTAACTCTCTTCTAGAATGTCTGTAAATCGTGCCAGCATAACTTTTAGCTAACTCATTAGTCTCTTATTGATTTTCAATTGCTACACTCACAAACCCACAAAAACGAGTCGAGAAAACATATTCTCCGACTCGTTTTTCATTATCCAAATAATTGATTTCCTTTTCGTTCTGGTAATTTCAGAAAGAGGGCCAGCAGACAGACTAGACAGATAATAGCTGCTAGAAAGAGGTTCATTCCTTCGTAACCCCAATTGTCCAGAAAATGGCCGGCCAGATTTTGAATGAGAATGGTTCCTAGACTGCGGGCTGTCTGAACCAGAGCAATGGCTGTTACCAGGTGTTTTTCATCGACCAGACTGGCTACGATTTTCAAGGTCACCATAATCAAAACCATGCCAGTCACGTGCTTTGAAAAGAGAGTCATTCCGATTTTCGAAATCAAACCTAGGTCCAAAGCATAAACACTATACTGGAGAAAGATGATTCCCAGACAGATATAAAGAAGCTTTTTCATCGAAATCTTATCCATAAAGAGATAGGAATAAAAAATAAAAGGCGCTTCAACAAGAACTGATAAGGCAATGACAGTCGAAGCCCTATCTACCTCTAAGCCACTATGCTGTAGCATGGCAGGGATATAGGTATGACCAGTATTCCCCACCCCAGAGTAAAGGGCGACCAACAGCAGGTAAAAGATATATGTTTTGTTGGTCAAGAGTTTCCCCAGACCTGTCTGCTTGTGGATGTCCTTTTTATCTAGGGCTGCTCGGTCATGCTTGGGCTGGATTCCCAAAAGTCCTAGACTGCTGATAAGCATCATGCCAATAAAGACTGGGAAAATAGCCTGCGGTGCGACTCTTTGATAGATTAGTCCTGCTAGCAGAGAGCCTAAGGCATAGCCAATAGTCCCCCAAATCCGAATCTTCCCATAAGTATAAGGACTTTGAGCCGCAAGAACATCCATGACTGGATTGACCCCGTTGATCAACATGAGGACCAGGCTATACCAGACCAGTAACTGCCAAAGCTGAGTCGCTTTCATGAAAAATACAGCCCCAACCATCATAACTAGAAAGCTAAAAAGGAAGATCTTTTTAATGCCCAATGCATCGCTGAGTACTCCAAAGATTGGCTGGGCCAGCATAGAAGCAAAGAAGGAAGACGACACTACTAGCGATACTTGAGCATTAGAATAGCCTAAGTCCTGCATATAGACTGATATCAGAGTCGAAAAAAGAGAGTAGGCTAGAAAGAAAAAATTAAAGAGTAAAAAATGAGCCAGATAGCTGTTGTGAAACTTTTTTCGCATCAAAATCTCCTTAAAACAGAAAGAAAACTCAGCAAAAGAACTGAGTTTTAGCTTGGAAAGTCATTCCGTTCGTATATGATAGAGGACATTCCATTTATTCAACATCTGTATTTCTGCGACGTTCCTGCTTTGCAGCCTTGCGTTTTTGACGACTGCGGTATTCAAAGTACAGAATGATTAGCAGGATACCAACAGGCAGCAGAATCAACATCTTATCGCTGAAGAACACACCATACCAAGGCTTGCTTTCCGACTTGCTGCCAGTCACATTTTCAATGGCCTGAGCAACTGGATTCTCAACTTTATCGACTTTCATTTCATCAGAGATCTTGCTCGACAAGGTCTTCAAGCCATTTTCAGCCTTGAGAACATTGTTTTCAACCTTGACTTTAGGCTCGGTTCCCTTTTTAACAGTAGCGTAGAAATCCTCAGGCAGCTTATATTTCTGTCCATCAATCTCCTGCTCACCCTTGGATAAGAGTTTTTTGTACTCATAGTCCGCATAAGCCTTCTCAATCAAAGCATTACCAAAAGGATGGCGGTAATACTCACCGTCTTGGTCAGACCAGTCACCGACTCCCATAATCACAGCAATCATGCGCTGATCTCCACGCTTAATGGTCGCGATATAGTTGAAAGCACCGTTAGGACTAGAGCCTGTCTTCATGCCATCTACGCCCTTGAGTGCGTATTTAGCACCCGGCAGGGAGTAATTATAGGTTTCAAAGGTCTCCTCGTAAGGAGTTCCAGCTTTAACCGTAACCTTGGCTTTATTAGTATAGTTTAGAATCTCAGGATGATGATTGACAAAGTTATAAGCCAGAATCCCCAAATCACGAGCAGTGGTCTGATTGCTGAGAGTATTATCATAATTCTGAGGATTATAATAGCCCTTGAAAGAAACCGCTGCTGCACCGCTGGCATTGAACCACTTGGTATTCGTCATACCCAGCTCTTGGGCCTTGGCATTCATCCGATCCAAGAAAGCATCTGGATCATTATCCGATAGATAATTGGCCAGCATGACAGTTGTCGCATTGGATGAAGGCACGATGGTCATAGTAATCAGCTCAGCTACGGTATAGTCTACACCTGCGACAATCTTATTATTAGAAATTTCATAAATATTAGCGATGGCCTGATCCTGAGGTGTAGCTGTAATGACCGTCTTTTCGCTGATTTTTCCTTCCTTAATCGCTTCAAAGACCAAGTAAAGCGTCATGAGCTTACTCATACTGGCTGGGTCACGTACCTCATCGATATTATCCTCCCATACGACATCACCTGTACTGCCGTCAATAACGAGAGAAGACTTGGGACGATTAATCGCCTGAACATTATCATTCGGATACATCTTTTTAGCCATATCCACCAATTCATCAGCCCTAGCAGCTAGTGGTGCTAACGAGGTCAGGAACGCAATTCCCAATAACAAAAGCTTTTTCTTCACAGGATCCTCCAAAGAACAATTATACCTATCTAGTATATCATATTTTACGCAAAGTCAACCATAAATCTAAAAATCCTACCTAAAAAATAGATAGGAAATTAAGAGACTTTTATCTGGCAAAGCCAGTTTTATAGCAACAACGTCAAAATCTTAGTGATTTAACAAGCTAAGAGCTTCCTTATCAGCGATAATCACAACATCTGGATGCTTCTGGAGAGCACTGCCTGGCAGCTCCTCCGTCACCTCACCCTCAACTGTTCCTGCTATAGCCTTGGCCTTAGCAGAACCATAAGCAAAGAGAATAATGGACTTAGCATTGAGAATATTGCCAATTCCCATGGAAATAGCCTGAGTCGGAACATCTTCCATCTTGTCGAAGAATCGAGCATTGGACTGAATGGTGGACGGTGTCAGATCCACTAAGTGAGTCTGGCTTTCAAAACTGGTCCCCGGCTCATTGAAGCCGATATGACCATTCGTACCGATTCCCAAAATCTGCAAATCAGCTGGATGCTCTGTAAGAAGCTGATTGTACCTTGCCACTTCTGCTTCTAAATCTTTCGCTGCTCCATTAGGCAGGAAGCTTGCTTTAAAAGGCTTTTGGTTAAAGAGGTGCTGGTTCATGAAATAGCGATAAGACTGAGGATCGTCCTCCTGCAAACCGACATATTCATCCAGATTGACACTGATTATTTCTGACAAATCAAGGTCGCTCTCAACGATCTGCTTGTAAAATTCTTCTGGGCTGCTGCCTGTAGCCAAGCCCAAAGTTTTTGCTCCTTGAGCCAGCTTTTCCTTGAGCAGTTTAAGAGCCACTTTGCCACCTTCTACTTGGTTTTCCACTTGAATAATTTTCATTTTCCACCTCCACATCTTTTCTTAATTCTATTATATGGTATAGACCAATTTTTGTCAAGAAAAAGTCTGCAAAATAGACATACTTTTTAGTCATGCTCGCTTCCTTTTGCAGCAAATCGTGTTATAATAGAGACATGTTTTTACTGATTGTTTTATTGATTTTATTTTTAGTCGGAGTCTTACTCTGCAGCCTGAGTTCCCTCATGAAAAAACAACCAGGCTGGCAGATTGTAAGTTTGATTTTAGGAGGCTTACTTACAGCCAGTCCCTTCCTACTAGCCGCCTACCTACTCTGGCTGATGAAAACAATATAAGGAGATACGATGAATACCGCTGATTTTGATTTTGACTTGCCCGAAGAGCTGATTGCTCAGACGCCTTTAGAGAAAAGGGATGCTTCCCGCTTGCTAGTGGTCGATAAAGAAACGGGAGCTTTCTCCGACCAGCACTTTGACCAGATTATTGATCAGCTCCAGCCCGGCGATGCCCTAGTTATGAATAATACGCGTGTCCTGCCTGCCCGCCTTTATGGTATCAAACCTGAGACAGGAGGCCATGTCGAGCTGCTGCTGCTGAAAAATACTCAGGGCGATGACTGGGAAGTACTAGCTAAGCCAGCCAAGCGCCTCAGAGTAGGTGCTCAGATTTCCTTTGGCGATGGCCGCTTAACTGCTACTGTGGTAGATGAGCTTGAGCATGGCGGCCGAATCGTGCGCTTTGGCTACGAAGGGATTTTCCTAGAGGTCTTGGAAAGTTTGGGAGAAATGCCGCTTCCGCCTTATATCCACGAAAAACTGTCAGACCGCGAACGCTACCAGACTGTCTATGCCAAGGAAAACGGCTCTGCTGCTGCGCCAACTGCTGGACTTCATTTCACAGAAGAGCTGCTAGAGCAGATTGCTGCCAAGGGAGTCAAACTGGTCTATCTGACCCTTCATGTCGGACTGGGAACTTTCCGACCGGTTTCTGTGGACAGCTTAGATGATCACGAGATGCACTCCGAATTTTACAGTCTGTCCGAAGCAGCTGCCCAGATACTTCGTCAGGTCAAAGCTAAGGGCGGCCGTGTCATTGCAGTCGGCACGACATCTATCCGCACCTTGGAGACAATTGGCAGTAAATTCCAGGGGCAGATTCAGGCTGACTCTGGCTGGACCAATATTTTTATCAAGCCGGGATACGATTGGAAGGTCGTTGATGCTTTTTCAACCAACTTCCACCTGCCCAAGTCAACTCTGGTCATGTTAGTCTCTGCCTTTGCCGGACGTTCCTTAACGCTTGAAGCTTATGAGCATGCTATTACTGAGCGCTATCGCTTCTTCAGCTTTGGTGATGCTATGTTTATCAAATAACTATAGGTGAAAATTTATGAATAAAATTGAAAGCAGACACCGTCTCATCCGCTCCTTAATCATGGAGAAAAAAATCCATACCCAGCAAGAACTTCAGGAGCATTTGGAAGCTAACGGTGTCGTCGTGACCCAATCCACTCTTTCACGAGATATGAAAGCACTCAATCTGGTCAAGGTCAGTGAGAACGATACTTCCTACTATATCATCAACAGTATTGCACCATCCCGTTGGGAAAAACGCCTTCGTTTCTATATGGAGGATGCTTTGGTCATGCTGCGGCCAGTTCAAAACCAAGTCGTCATGAAAACCCTGCCTGGTCTGGCCCAGTCTTTCGGTGCAATCTTAGACGCTCTAGAGCTGCCGCAGATTGTTGCTACTGTCTGTGGTGATGACGTCTGTCTGATTATCTGCGAGGATAACCAAGGTGCCCTTGACTGCTTTGAGAAACTCAAAGAATTCACCCCACCATTTTTCTTTAGTAAATAAAAGCTGAGACAAAATTGCCTCAGCTTTTTCTATTTACGATTTTTGCTCAATGAAACCCATTAGTAAATCAGCAAGCCATACTTGACCATAGCAATGCACTACAAATATGATTTGAAGATGGTTCATTTAAGGTGTCGTAGCCAAACGATAAATGGCTTCCGCGTAAATATCCATGGCCCGATACAGATCATCTAGGCGGAATCGTTCATTGACCTGATGCTCCGTCTGGTCAGCTCCCGGAAAGAGAGCGCCGAAGGCAACACAGTTAGGCATAGTACGAGCAAAGGTCGCTCCCCCAGAAGACATAGCTGGACTGTCGTCTCCTGTTTTCTCCTGATAAATTTCCATCAGGGTGCTGACCAACTCACTGTCCAAAGGTACGTAGAGTGGAGCCAGGTAGTCAAACTCCTGATAGGTCAGCTCGTATTGACTGGATATTTCTGCTAGCTTTTCAACCAGCTTTTCCTTGTCTGCCAAGACCGGAATCCGCATGTCAATCCGAATCTCAGAGCGGTCGGAGGTTAAAGTCAGACCGGCAACATTAAAGGAAAGAAAGCCCGTCGGTTCATCAGACACAGGCCCAAAGAGATGGCCGCCTGTCGCATCTTCACCAACCGCCTGAGCCAGAAAGGCAAGAGCCGGATGCGAATCCAAAGGCTGCAAGACCTTGGCTAGGCGAATAATGGCATTGATTCCTTGGGCGGCATCCTTGGCGTGCTTGGGCAAGCCGATAACTGTTACTTCTTCTGCCGTTCGCTCATATTCATAGCCTAAATCTTCCAAGCCAGCAACGACTGACTCTAGTAGGCTGCCTGAATAGGAAGCCTTGGCAGGAACGACATTAAAAGCTTGCCCAGCTTCGAGCTCTAAAGTATCAGAGCCCGGCCCTTCCAGCTTGAGCTGCAGAAGCCCCTTCTCAGCATAGGTCAAAGGGAAGGAAGAGTCCGGCGCAAAGCCAAGTGTTGCCTGCTCTTCTAGTTGGTTATACCTACCCATACAGCGCCAAAGCGTCTCCTCATCTGTACCAAAGATAAAGCGAACTCGCTTTTTAAATTCCACTCCGCTATCCAGCAATGCTTTTACAGCATAAAGAGCAGCCATGGAAGGTCCCTTGTCGTCCTGAACCCCACGGCCGAAAATCCAGCCATCCTTGACAGTAGCTTCAAAGGGCGGTGTCTGCCAGCCCGACTCATCACCTGATGGAACAACATCCAAATGACAGAGAACGGCCAGGAGCTGAGCTCCATGACCGATTTCTGCATATCCGTAATAACCTTTAGGGTCAAGGTAGGTTGTAAAACCTAGCCCTCGACAGATTTCTAAAGTTTTTTCTAGGACATCTTGGATAGCTTGTCCAAAAGGTGTTCCATTTTGACCTTCATTTAGTACTGAAGGATAAGAAACGATTGTTTTCAAAGATTCAAGAAAATCTTCTTTAACCTCTTCCGTTATAAAATTTTTCATGGAATCACCTCAGCTTCTAGCTTATAGGAACGGTAAGAAAGTTCCTAGGAGTAAGAGACCAATACTGATAGCAATAATCGCTACAATCAGCTTGCCGATAAATTTCCACCAAGTACCGATATTGATACGTCCGAGTGCCAAGGCTCCCATAACGATACCAGAAGTTGGTGCAACCAGATTCAGCACACCTGAAGCAGACTGATAAGCTGTGATGATCAAGCTAGCCTTGACATTGACAAATTCTCCCAAAGGAGCCATGATTCCCATAGTTGCACTGGCCAAACCAGATGATGATGGGATAAGGAAGGACATTGGTAGGTAGAAAATGTAGGTCAAAACGATAAACACTTGTGATGACAGACCGCTGAGTCCTTGTTTACCCCAGTTGAGAATAGTGTCTGTAATCATACCGTCATTCATGATAACTTGTATACCACGAGCGATTGCTACGATTAGAGCTACGCTAAGCAGGTCAGCTGCACCGTTCATAAAGGCAGAGATAATCTTATCTTCCTTGAGACCGTAAACAGCGCCAATCAAGATTCCCATGAAGGCAAAGAGCATAGCTCCTTCTGGGAAGTACCAAGTACCCAGTGCAGAAGTAGATGAACCAATAATCTTACCGAGTACTGGAAGACCTGTTAGCCAAGTATTGATGTCCTTAAATATAGTAATACCGAGATCTGTCCAAGGAATGAAACTCAATACCATAATGACAAATGTCATGATGAACAGGAATAGAACTGTTCTTTGTTTTTTGCTCAGAGTTGACTCAACAGATGAAGAAGTCTCAACGTTAAAGTGTTTCAAATCTTCTTCGCGAGTGCTGTAAACCAATGACTTGGTCGGATCTTTTTGAATCTTATCTGCATAGCGGTAAACAAACCAAGTGCTGAGAGCAGTCAGAATAACCAAGAAGATGAGACGAAGGACAATCCCTTCACCAGTTCCAACACCAGCAGTCTCTGAAGCGATAACAGTTGCAAATGGATTTAGCGTAGAAGCCAAACATCCGATTTGCGAACCAAGCAAGATAATAGCCACCCCAGTCAGACTGTCAAAACCAACCGCCATCATCACCGGCACCAAAAGCGGATAGAAGGCCATGGTTTCCTCACCCATACCATAGGTAGTACCACCGAGGGCAAAGAGAGGCATCAAGACAACAATCAGCATCTTTTCGCGACCCTTGTACTTCTTAACAATAGAGGCAATCCCTACATCCAAAGCGCCAGTTTCATTGACAACGCCAAGGAAACCACCAACCATGAGGATGAAGAAGGCAACATCAATGGCTGCTGTAGTTTCCTTAATCAAGGATCCTTCCTCAGGATGCGTGCCCAGCATAGCACGAATTGGCGCCATCAGGACATCCCAAATTCCTTGTGGATTTTGGGGCTGAGGCTGATAAACACCTTTTACAAAAGCCCCGGCTGGGATAATCCAAGTCAAGATTGCCATAAGGGCAATGATGAGAAGCAATACGGTGTAAGATGAAGGCATCTTAAACCCTTTTTTTGTTTTTTCACTCATTTGTTTTTCCTCCTAAACGTTTTTTACGAGGTTACAAACCTGCATTTCCCTGCATGAGTAAACAAGAAAACGCTTACTTTGTTTATATTTTACCATATTAACATCCAAAAAACCAGCGTTTTTGAAAATTATAAATGATTTTCAAGAAAAGATTTCCAGCAAAGAAATGATATCTGCTATCAGCCTTCAATCAGTTCTATTTTTAGCCTTTTTCAATAATCGTACCGCTCTCAGACTCAATCAGAGCGCCTAGATTTTCCAGAGATGTAATTACTGCTTTACCTTCTGGACGGCCATTGACAAAGGCGATAGCTGCTTCTACTTTTGGAAGCATGCTGCCTGGTGCAAATTGTTCTTGCTTGATGTACTCTTCCAATTGAGCAACATTCACATGTTCCAGTTTTGCTTGGTCTGGTTTGTTGTAGTTAACAAAGACATAGTCCACACCAGTCAAGACGATGAAGAGGTCCGCATCAACCAACTCAGCCAAGCGCTGAGAAGCAAAGTCCTTGTCAATAACGGCTTCAACACCAGTAAGATGGCCATTGTCTTCCTTGACGACAGGAATTCCGCCGCCACCCGCAGCTACTACTACTTGACCTTGATTCAAAAGCGTACGGATTGTTTCAATTTCCTTGATATCCACTGGTTTTGGTGAAGCAACAACCTTACGCCAACCGCGGCCAGCATCCTCTTTGAAAGTCGCTCCGCTCTTTTCAGCTTCCGCTTTTGCTTCTTCTTCTGAGTAGAAAGGACCGATTGGCTTGCTGAGGTTGACAAAAGCTGGATCGTTCTTATCAACTACTACTTGCGTCACAACAGAAGCGACATTCTTTTCAATACCTTCATCCAAGAGAGCATTTTGCAGAGCATTTTGCAGCCAGAAGCCGATGCTGCCTTCTGTCATAGCCACAAGAGAGTCTAGTGGGAAGGCAGGATTCTTTTCAGAGTCTGCTGCCAAGTGTTGCAGCAGCAAGTTCCCTACCTGTGGACCATTTCCATGGGTGATGATAAGGTCATCCCCGTTTTTAATCAATTTCACCAAGTGTTTAGCAGTTTCCACCAAGGCTTCCTGCTGTGCTTTCGCAGATGGGTCAGATGAAAGGATGGCGTTTCCTCCCAAAGCTACAACGATTTTACGATTTGCCATTTAATTTTCCTTTATTGCACTCCAAAGAATGCGCTTCCAATTTATTTTAGTAGATTTTCAAATTTTCAATAAGGAAATAAGCATTCCTTATCATATAAAAGAGGGCCGGACTAAAGCTATTAGTCGCAGCCCTCATAGCTGTTGGTAAACGGTTTCTTATGTAAGATTATACTTTTGGAATGTAGAGGTTTCCAAGAGTTGCAGCCATAACCGCTTTGATAGTGTGCATACGGTTTTCTGCTTGGTCGAAATGACGAGCATATTTGCTGCGGAAGACTTCGTCTGTTACTTCCATTTCTTCTACGCCGAATTTTTCAGCGACATCTTTACCGTAAACAGTATTTGTATCGTGGAATGCTGGTAAGCAGTGCAAGAAAATCAAGTTTTCATTATCAGCCTTCTTCACCAAATCCATGTTTACTTGGTAAGGTTTGAGGAGGGCAACGCGTTCTGCAAACTTGTCTTCTTCACCCATAGATACCCAAACGTCTGTGTAAAGTACGTCTGCACCTTTAA
>ERZ772772.2485-NODE-2485-length-10960-cov-3.453462_pt1 | contig 10960 bp, 9 predicted proteins | sample MGYA00511484_ERZ772772 | MGnify/ENA primary metagenome ERZ772772 (study PRJEB29015, sample SAMEA2737913) | human oral metagenome | biome: human oral; feature: human-associated habitat; material: dental | place: China | collected 2088 ... | reverse complement strand
GCCCAGAACTGGTCGCCCGTGCGCTGGAAGCCGAACATCGAGTAGAAGATGTAGAACGGGACCATCGGGACGTTGTGAGTCGCGTAAGAGGTGCCCACAGCCTGGAAGGCGGCCACCGAGCCGGACTCGGAGATGCCCGTGTGCAAGAGCTGGCCGCTCTCGGACTCCTTGTACGAAAGGAGCAGGTCGTGGTCCACGGAGGTGTACTGCTGGCCCAGCGTGTTGAAGATCTTGGCGGTCGGGAACATCGCGTCGAGGCCGAAGGTGCGCGCCTCGTCGGGAATGATCGGCACCAGCCTGAAGCCGAAGGCCTTGTCCTTGGCGATGTCTTTGATGAGGCGTACGAGCGCCATGGTGGTGGCGACCTTCTGCTTGCCGGAGCCGGTGGTGATGGCGTCGTAGTGTTTCTGGGCGGGAAGCTCGACCCCTCCTGAGAACACCCGGCGTTCGGGAAGGTATCCGCCCAGCTGCTTGCGGTGCTCGATCATGTATTCCATCGCCGGCTCGCTCGGATCCGGTTTGAAATACGGCGCGTTGTAGGGATCCTCGAGCTGCGCGTCGGGGATGTCCAGGTGCAGGGTGTCGCGCAGCAGGCGGAGGTCGGCCGAGTTGAGCTTCTTCATCTGGTGCGTCGAGTTGCGGCCGGCGAAGTTCGTCCCGAGGGCGTAGCCCTTGACCGTGTGGGCCAAAATGACGGTCGGCTGGCCCTTGTAGGCCGTCGCGGCGCGGTAGGCGGCATAGACCTTGTGATAGTCGTGTCCGCCGCGTTTGAGCGACCAAATCTGATCGTCGGTCCAGTCCGCCACCATCGCCTTGGTCCGCGGGTCGCGGCCGAAGAACGAATCGCGCACGAAAGAGCCGTCGTTGGCCCTGAACCCCTGGTAGTCGCCGTCGCGCACCTCGTTCATGAGATTGACGAGTGCGCCTTCCTTGTCGGCCTGGAACAGCACGTCCCATTCGCGCCCCCAGATGACCTTGATGACGTTCCAGCCTGCGCCCTTGAAGAAGGCCTCGAGCTCCTGGATGATCTTTCCGTTGCCGCGCACGGGCCCGTCGAGGCGCTGGAGGTTGCAGTCGACGACGAAGGTCAGATTGTCAAGCTGCTGGGTCGCCGCAAGCTGGAGGAGGCCGCGCGACTCCGGCTCGTCCATTTCGCCGTCGCCCAAGAAGCACCACACGCGTTGGTCGCTTGTGTCCTTGATCTTCCGGTTGTTCACATACCTGTTGAACCACGCCTGGTAGATCGCCGCGGCTGGGCCGATGCCGAGGGAGACGGTGGGGAACTCCCAAAAGTCGCGCATTTGGCGCGGGTGCGCATAAGACGGAAGGCCGCGGCCGCCCGACTTTCTTGAAACTTGCTGGCGGAAGGAGTCCAGGTCCGCCTCGGTCAGGCGGCCTTCGAGGAAGGCGCGCGCGTAGTTGCCGGGAGACGAATGCCCCTGGAAGAAGACCTGGTCGCCGCCTCCGGGGTGGTCCTTGCCTCGGAAGAAATGGTTGAACCCGACCTCGTAGAGGGTGGCCAAAGCGGCGAAGGAGGAGATATGGCCGCCCACGGCCAGTCCGGGGCGCTGCTGGCGCGTGACCATGACGGCGGCGTTCCACCGGACCCAGCGGCGGAACTGGCGTTCGAGGGTCTCGTCGCCGGGGTAAAGGGGCTCCTCCTCGACGGGAATTGTGTTGACGTAGGGGGTCGTCAGGTTCGGAGGGGTCTCGACGCCCTTGCGCCGGGCGTGTTCCTCCATGGACATGAGGATGTAGCGGGCGCGCTTGGGCCCGCCCGTCTGGATGAGGTCGTCGATCGACTCGAGCCATTCGCTGGTTTCCTCGGCGTCGATGTCGGGTACGTAGTTCGGCTGGCCGTTGATCAACGGTGATGCACCGGGCTGCACGCTCACTTGTTCTTCCTTACGTTTTGGTTTGTGGATCGTGTTGGCAGTGGATCGCACCGACGGGTCGAAGGTGCGGACGAAGGTCCCACAATGTTGCTTCCAGTGTAGCGGCGTTGGGTGTGTTTCGCAGATTCGAAAGTAAACGTTTGTCGTGAAAGCCTTCACCATTTGCCAAATCGGCTGGAATGGGGTGGGCTATTCACATGAGTTCTTTGGGATTCAACGAAGGCAGCATTGTTCAAGAATTCGGATACGACGACGACGTCGCCGAAGAGGTGCGCTCCGCGATCGAGCAGTCCACCGGCGAAGAGCTCGTCGATGAGGACTACGGCGACATCGCGGACGGCGCAATCGCCTGGTGGCGCGACGACGACGGCAACGTCGACGACCTGGCGGACCTCTTCCTCGACATGAAGGCAAACCTGGAATCTGACTCGGCGGTGTGCTGGCTCTTGGTGCCGGGCCCGCGCGAACCCGGGCATGTTTCCGCGGCGGTCGTCGAGGAGGCGGCGGAGACTGCCGGCCTCATGGCCGCCACGAATGTGGCGGCCAGCAAGAATTGGATCGGAATCCGCCTGACGGCGACCGGCGCCAGGCGCTAAAGTAATCACTTGTGGCGTTGGCCCCTTGCCGTCCAACGCCGAGGGCCTGTAGCTCAGTTGGTAGAGCACTGCGTTTACACCGCAGGCGTCGTCGGTTCGAGTCCGACCGGGCCCACTATGGTCATCAACGTGCAATCATTGCGCTTCGCCAGCCACATTCCGCCGCTTGCCCTCACTCGCGGAACGTTGGCCCTGGGCTCCGTCTGCCGGTCCTGCGGCGAAAGCGTCGTCTCCTTTTCTTTCTCTCCGGACTCGCCTTGCGGAAGCGAGCCGCTCGTGCGTGTCGAGCTTCGCGAGAGCATGCCGGAGTACGTCGAAGGCCTTGGTTCGCTGACCGTCGTCGGCGTGGACGCCTCCCGGGCGGATTCCTGTCGCACCGACTCGGAGGCCGGCGGGGGAGGAGCCTTCGGGGAAAACGAGGTCGCGGTCGACGTCGACATCGTTTTCGACCCCGACGTCGAAGTGCTTGACCTCGGCGACGACGCACTTGACCCGAGCGAGAACGAACTCGAACCCGGCGGCGACTCGGAGGGGCATTCGCGCGGGAAGTGACCGCCTTTGCCGGGCGGCATCCGCATTCGGCGACGGCCGGGCGCGCTGTGGCAGCGGGGCGTTTCGCGATGCGCGGGCGAGGCATGCAGGGGCGGCTCGCCCTGCCTGAGGGTGCCTTCTCCACACATAGAAGGTAAGGTATACCTTACTGTCATGGTGCGAAGGGGCGCCGGGACGCTCAGAACGCGGAGGAGATCCAATGGGAGTCAAAAACATCGCCTATTCCGGCCTCGTGCACGGGTACAGGGCCGTCGCCTCTTTGTTCATGGACGTGCCTCAGGCGCCGGAAAAGCACGAGTGCTTTCCCGTGAGCGTGGAGTCCGTCGAGGACCTGGCGCCCAGACTGCGAAGAATAGCCGTCGAAGGCCCAGGTCTGCGGACGTATCGCCCGTCGGGCCCCGACGAATACTTCGGCCTCGTCATTCCCCCGCGCGAGTGCGCCCTTGTCCTTCCACGGGCGAAGGGGCTCAATATCCGTGCCGAGTTGGACGCGATCGACGAGGCTGATCGGCCCGAGTTGCGTCGGTGCACGGTTCGCGGTCACGACGCGGAGCGGGGGATGCTGACTTTTGACGTTGTCACGCACGGTGAGAGCGGGCCGGGATCGGCCTGGGCTTTGCATGCGCAAACGGGCGACGAGGTTGGAATTCGGGCGACGACGTCGACGTGGCGGCGGAAGGCAGGCATCCAGCTGCTTGTGGCCGATTCGACGTCCGCCCCGGCTATGCGGGGGATGCTCCTGCTTTTGCCACGTCAAGGGACTCCGGGAACCCGTCTGCCCGGCTATGCGAGGGATTCTCGAAGCGTGCACAGACGCGGAGTTGGCGGCCACCCACGTGCGGATAGCGGCGCCGAGCCCCGACCTGCTGAAGCCTGGGCACGATTCGTTCCGATCGGAACTGGCCTCCTACAAAGAGCACTTCGTTCCCGAAGGCGCAGAAGCGGCGGCCGTGGCCGACGCACTGAGGCGAGGCGGGAAGCTTGCGGTCGCCTACGCTTGGCTGTGCGGCGAGGCGTCGCTCGCCAAAGAGACGCGCAAAGTCGTCGTCAAAGACTGGGGAGTCCCCCGAACGGACGTATTGTTCTCGGGCTACTACCGGAGACGATAGCCGTCGCGATCGACGTCTAAGGCGGTTCGGCATGGCGGCCTCGTTTCGCCGTGTGTGATAACGCCGTGCAGGATGAGGTTATTTGGGATCCACTTGCATTCTTATAAGCGAAAATAGTGCTTAATCGTAGAAGAAATGAAAAATACAAATGATGTGTAAGACAGAGGGGTCTGTGGGTTCTAAAACAACGAAAAGATAAGTTTCAACCAATAAAAGCCAGATGCAGAAGAATAGAAAAAGAATATGCGCTATGAACGGCTAAAGAAAGAAATGTGAACAAAATGAGCGCAAAAGCCTTGAGCAAAGCGCAGATGGAAAGCTGCCAATAGAGGGTCAATGAAGGGCCGCTGAGAAAGAAAGGGACTCTGACAAGGCAAAGGAACTCTGACAAGGCAAAGGAACTCTGACAAAGAAGAGGGGCGCTGGCATTGAGCCAGCGCCCCTCGGTTACGGCAACAGACCGTTATCGGTGCAGACCGTTAGGGTCACGCGTCCTTGCGACGGCGGCGGACGACAACAGCCGCGACGCCGGCCAGCAGGAGTCCGCCCGCAACCGCGCCGAGTCCGAGGACGGCGGCGCCGGTGTTGGCGAGCTCAGGCTTGTTGGGCTTGGGCGTGGCCTTGGGAGTCGGAATGGGCGCGGGGGCAGGCGTGGTGGGCTTGCCCGGCTTGCCCGGCTTCTCGACGACCGAGGTCAGCGTTTCGCTGGACTCGCCGCACTTGCCGGCCGACAGAACCTTTCCGTTCTTGTCGTAGGTGGTCTCGACGAATCCATAGGTCACCTGGGCGTTGGCGTCCGTGGTGTAATAGTCGGTCTTGTACTCGCCGGCCTTGTCGGAGTGCTCAATGCGCTTGGAGGTCCAGATGGCGCTCTCGCACTTGGGAGCCTTGTCCTTGCCCCACGAGTAGAGCTTGACTTCGGTGTAGGCTCCCGAGGGGAAGGATCCTTCGAGCTTCACATTGTCGCGAATCTTGTCGCCCGCGACGAGCTGCTTTCCGCCGTTCTCGGTGCTGGCCACCGTCGTCACCTTGCCGAAGGTCGGCTTGACGTGCTCGTTGGTGTCGAGCTCGGAGGTCCTGATTGCCGAGGAACGCGAGTCGCCCTGGTAGGTGGAGACGATGACGTAGGTTCCCACGCCGAGGTTCCAATCGACGACGAACTTGTTCGCGTCAATGGTGTAGGTGCCGTTCTTGGCGGGCGTTTCGACCGTGCCGAGCGGCTTCATGTTCTTCGTGGCGCCCTCGGTGATCTTGGTTCCCTCGGGGAAGAAGTAGATCGAGTGGCTGATCGTCTTGGAATCGGCCTTCCATTCGCCGACTCCTTGGAAGGAGCCGTGGTCCTCGGGGAAGCCGGAGACGTTCACAAGGTCCTGAACGCCGACCTTGCCGCCGCCCAAGTCGACCTGGGAGGCCTTCGTCTTGATGGACGGGGTCCACGGGGCGACTGTCGTCTCAGAGGTCTCGAAGAACGGCGAGGTGTAGTTCTTGACGTACTCCTTGTACTGGCCCTGGGCCGACTTCTCGACGCGCGCCTGGAAGAAGTAGAAGCCTTCGGAGGGCGCCTTCACCGTGTCGGCGGTGTCGAGGGTTCCGGGGCCGTTGAACGTAACATCGTAAGAGCCGATCTTCTTGCCGGCGAATGCCTTGCCGTCGTTCGTCTGAGCGACGGGGGAGTTCAAGGGGCCGTAGACGTCGACCGTGGCCTTGACCGGAACGTACTTGTCTGATCCGGGGATCTTGGCCCAGTTGTCCGCCTTGGCGGTCACCGTGTCGACCAGGCCGGAGCCCTTCGCGACCTTCTTGGCCTTGACCTGCGTGGAGATGGAAGGAGCGAACTCAGTGTTCTCCTTGTTGGCTTTCGCCGTGCCTTCGACCGGGGCCTTCTTGCCGAGAACGACGAGGTTCTGGCCGCGGATCGTCTTGCCGTGCGACGTGACGTTGCCGGTGGTGACCCAGGGCTTGGCGGTGGGAAGGTCCTTGACCACGAGCTTGACCGAGACTTCGCCGGCCCCGGTGGTCTTGATCTTGACGTTCTGGGCGGACTGAGACGTGGTTCCGCTCAGCGACTTGCCCTGGTTGGACTCGAAGACGGCCGGGCCGGAGAGCTGGAGGGTGTAGGAGTATCCCGACATCCACTTGCCGCTCTGGGCGGTCGCGCCGATGTTCGTGATCGAGCCCTCGCTGCCGCTCTTGGCCAGCTCGAGCTTCGGTGCGACGTTGTAGGGGCCCGCCTCCTCAACGGCCCTGGCGAAGACGTTCTTCGACATCTGCACGGCGTTGCCGAGCTGCGCGTTGCCGTCGGACAGCCTGCCCTGCTCCTGCAGCTGGTAGATGCTGTGCTCGAAGGTCCCGGCGACCCGAATGAGGCCGATCTGGTAGGCGGCGGCCCGCACGCCGTTGGACGTCTCGGCGTTCGAGGCGATCCAGGCGATCCTTCCGAGGGTCGTCGCGTCCGTGATTCCGTAGGCCCGGGTTCCGCCGAGCTGCTGGTAGTAGTGTCCCACGAAGGTTGCGGCCCTCAGCGAGTTCACGGGCTTGGCTTCGCTCATGTCCGTCCACGTGACAGAGGGGGCCGCGGCCGAAAGGCCGTCGCCGTCCGCTGCGCACATGTACTTCTGGTTGTTGGGGCCCAAGATGACCCCGTGGTTTCCTGTGTATCCGGCGCCGACGCTCGGTCCGTCTGACCAGCCCGGTGCGGAGGCATATGTCGGTACCGCGGCGCCAGCGACGGCTAGCGCGCCGATTCCGGCGACTGCGGTGAGTCTTTTCAATCGCCTAAACAAGTTGTGTATTCCTTTCTCGGCAGCCCACGCGTGATGTGTGGGTGGGCCCTTAGTGTCCACGGGCATTGGCTTGGGGATCCGTGGCGAACGGGACCTCTTCAAACGATCGGTCCCGTTCGAGAGATTCCGCTTTCAGCAAAACCCCTCATCCGCTATCTTGTCAGAACCTCGGCGGGTTTGCGTGCCGCTTTGCATTCTGATTCCGATCATGCGGAGGCGTGCTGGCGTGAAAGCACTACACGAGTATACCTCCACTCGCAGGTTTTCACACTTTTCGAGGGCATAACTTAGCGTTTTTTGAGCATTTGAGGGCAATGGACGTGGTTTTCGGCGCTTCCGCATTGTAAGGTAAAACACATGGCAGTACTGCAAGTGGGCGACGTCGTCGCTGCAATGGACGGGTTGTTTCCCCCGTCCGCCGCGCAGTCGTGGGATCGGGTCGGCCTGGCGGTCGGCGACGTCGACGCGGCCGTCACGCGGATCGGCTTCGCCGTCGATCCTTGCGAGGCGACGGTGGCCGAAGCGATCGAGCGAGGCGCGCAGCTGCTCGTCACCCACCATCCTTTGTACCTGCGGGGGACCCACGCGGTGACCAGCGCCACCGGCAAGGGCAGGTGGACGATGGCTCTCGTCCGCGAAGGGGTCAGCCTCTTTTCGGCGCACACGAACGCCGACGTCGCCGCTTCGACGTCGGCCCTGGCGCGCCTTCTCGGCGTGAAGGTCGAGCGGCCGCTGGACGAAGAGAGCGGAATCGGGGGAGTGGGCGAGCTTGAAGAGGCCATGACGCTCGCCGCTTTTGCGGCGAAGGTCGGCGAAGTCCTTCCCAAAGTCCCGGCGGGCGTCCTGGCTGCGGGAGACCCCGAGCGGGAAGTTCGCAGGGTCGCCGTCTGCTCGGGAGCGGGCGATTCTCTTTTGGAGGAGGCAAATGCCGCCGGGGCAGACGTTTACTTGACGGCGGACCTCAGGCACCACCCCGCAACGGACCACCTGTGGAACTCGGGCTGCGCGCTGGTGTGCGCGACGCACTGGGCGAGCGAGTGGCCGTTGCTCGGGGAGATGGCCCGTCGCCTCGCCGAATTGTTGGGCCCGAGCACACCTGAAATCTATGTGTCGAAAATACCAACAGACCCCTGGAATATCGTCGTAAGGCAGTGATATGGCAAAGGCACCGGCAAAAGAGCAGCTGAAGCTCCTTGACATCGCCGAACTCGATAAAACCATCTCCAAACTCGACAAAAAGAACGAAAAGCATCCTCTCCGGCAGGAGCTGGGAACGCTCATCAACGTTTCCGCCGCGCGTGCGCGTGACAAGGAGGCCGCGCAGGAGCGCGCGCAGGCCGCCCGCGAAAAGCTGGAGGCGGCTGAGCGCGCGAGCGCCGTCCTGCGCGCTCAGATTGAGGACAAAGAGGCGAAGCTCAACTCCGGCGTCGGCCTGACGAGCCGGGACCTCCTCGTGCTGCAAGACGAAATAGCCGGTTTGCGGAGCATGCTCGACGAAGCCTCCGAAGCCGAGTTCGCGGCCTTGGAAGGCGTCGAGAAGGCCGAGGCGGCCGTTGACGCGCTGTCCGCAGAGATTGAGCGCATCAAGGACGAGGTCCTCCGCGGCCGTTCTGAGCTCGAAGACGACGTCGCCTCGATCCTCGCCGAGCGGGAGAAGGTCCAAGCCGAACGCGACGAGCTGTTCGCTCCGCTTTCCCCGAGCCTCAAAGACGCCTACGAGAGGTCGCGCAGGAGCGGAGGCTACGCGGTCATCGGAATGCAGCCCGACGGGCGGACCGGCGCGGGGATTTCCCTCTCGCCCGTGGAAGTGGCGCGGATCAAGGCCCTTCCTGAGGACGAGGTCTATCTGTCCGAGGACTACGACTGCATTGTCGTCCGCCTGCGGTAAGGCGGCTTTGCACGCGGGGCCCTCTCCAATGGCGCCCACTCATGGGGTGGGGAACCGGTTCAAACGGCGGAGCATGCCGGGCTCGCGCAGAGGCGGCGCCCGCGGCCCGACGGCGGGCTTGCAAGGCCGGTTATGTCATTCCACTGTGAGGGTGAGGATTTTGAAGCGCGTTCCGCCGTCCTCGACGCTCACGCGTCCGATGCTTTCGGCGACTGCGACGACGTCGGAAGAGCCCGCGTCCAGAAGGGCGCGGGTCAGCATGCCCCTGTAGTGCTTGGCTCGATGGGAGACAGCCCGCCCTGCGGCGTCGGCCACACGGACTTTCCACCAGTTCTTCGAAGGGCTCCACACCTGGTAGTTGGCCGATCGCATGTCCACGTACAGGTCGTCCTCGCGCTCCAAGCCGGCCAGCTCGCGTTTCCAAAAGGCTGAGAGCCTTCCCAGCCGCGGAAGTGTGACCGACATGTTCAGGCGATAGGCGGGGATGAGGTCCTCGGCTCGGGTGAGGCCGAACAGAGCGGAGAATATCCACACGTCGTCTCCCGGGTGCAGCTGCGCCGCCTCGTAGAGCACGCCCGTGTAGACGGACCTGGCCGGGGCGCACGGCATGTCGTACAGGTTGCGTTGGGCGTGGACTTCGCCGAAGGCGCGTTCGCCGACGCCCAGCATCGAAAGCGCGTTTTTGCTTCGGGACGCCGCGACGAGTTTGTCTGCCACTGCGCGGCGTGCGTCCGTCAACTCCGGAAAGGCGAGCGACGGCAGATCGAGTGCCGGCCCCTGCAACGGCGCGGTCTTGCCCTCGGAGGGCGGGAGGAGAATTCGCATGTCCATTCACTCTTTCATGTCTGAATCGGGAGGGCTTGTTTAAATCGGGGAGGGGTTTGGCTCTTTGGCCGGGCCGCGGTCGGGCAACTGAGGAGGCCGGCGCCCAGGCGTCTGAAATGGCCGCGGGTTCGAAGGCTGAGGCGGCCGGCGTCTCTGCTGAATCGGCTGCCGCGGGGATTCGGGGTAGGATTCTTTCTGCGAATGAGTCGGCCAGGCGGCCGCGTGGGTCGGCTTCGGCCGCGTCCACGAGGAACGTCCGGGCTCCACAGGGAACGGCGGTGGGTAACACCCACCCGGGGTGACCCGCGGGAAAGCGCCACAGAAAACAAACCGCCGCGCAAGCGGCAAGGGTGAAACGGCGGTGTAAGAGACCACCGCGCTTCGGGCGACCGAAGCGGCAGGGCAAGCCCCGCCGGGAGCAAGGCCAGACAGCGCGCGATGAGGCTTCCCGTCTAGCGCGCGGGTGGGCCGCTTGAGCCGCGCGGCAACGTGCGGCCTAGAGGGATGGCCGCCGCCGGATCCGCAGCGGATCCGGAACAGAACCCGGCGTATCGGCTGACTCATTCGCCCCGCCCTCTCAATGGTCCCGCCTTCCACCGGTTCGGCTGCCTCGGCGGCGCCTTTCATTTGCCTGTGTTTCGCCGTCGCCGCTCGCGGCGTGCAGGGAACGACGTCGATCGCCGCCCCGCCCGACGCGTCACGGGCGCAGGCCGAGCTCGGGGTCGGAAGGAAGAGTGAGGATCTCCGCCCCCTCCTCCGTCACCGCGAGGGTGTGCTCCCACTGGGCAGTTCTGCCGCGGTCCCGGGTCACGACAGTCCATCCGTCGTCCCACTGGTCCCAGGCGATGTCGCCCAAGGTGAGCATCGGCTCGATTGTGAAGACCATGCCGACCTCCATGACGGTCGCATGGGAAGGGGCGGCGTCGTAGTGGGGGACGATGAGTCCGGAATGGAAGGCTTCGCCGACGCCGTGGCCCGTGTAATCCTCGACGACGCCGTAGTCGAACCGTTTGGCGTACGATTCGATGACGCGGCCGATGACGTTGATCTCCCTGCCGGGCTTGACGGCCTTGATGCCTCTGAGCGTCGCGGCGCCCGTGCGTTCGACGAGCAGGCGCGACTCCTCGTCGATCTCGCCGACGGCGAACATGGCGTTCGTGTCGCCGTGGACCCCGCCGATGTAGGCGGTCACGTCCAGGTTGACGATGTCGCCGTCCTTGAGCACGGTCGAGTCCGGGATCCCGTGGCATATGACCTCGTTGACCGACGTGCAGATCGACTTGGGAAAGCCCATGTACCCAAGGCACGAAGG
>ERZ772772.2479-NODE-2479-length-10969-cov-13.997526_pt1 | contig 10969 bp, 3 predicted proteins | sample MGYA00511484_ERZ772772 | MGnify/ENA primary metagenome ERZ772772 (study PRJEB29015, sample SAMEA2737913) | human oral metagenome | biome: human oral; feature: human-associated habitat; material: dental | place: China | collected 2088 ... | reverse complement strand
GGTTCATATTGTCAGCAACGAAGTTGTCGTGGGGCTTACTGCGAATGCCTTTATGGTTCTCACCATAGTCCCAGACCGGGTAGTGAGCACAGAAGTCTTCAAAGCTGAAGCAGCTGTCGGCTACAACCAGGAAGTCTCTAGCAGCTTGCTTGAATGATCCGCCATGCTGCAGAACCCAGTTCTCGATACCGACACCGCCTAAGCCACCTATTCCCTTTGCCTCGGGACTGCGTCTTGGTTTATAGGCACCGGCAGCCTTCAGGAACTGCTTAGCGTAGATGATGTTAGCCAGGACTTGTCGGTACTTAGTCTCGGATTGATTCTTGATGTTACTTAGTCTGTCAGCTAGTGCCGCATCGGTCGGGTATTGGACTTTGTTAGTCTTCTGGGTAAAGGTGATGTCGATGTCAACCGGTTCAGCTAACCCGTCGATGGATACTTGCTTCAGGCGGAGATTACCATTGACTATAGCACTACCATCATTCTCTCTACCAAAGGCAGCGAGGAGTGCATCAGTGATCTGTTGTTTCTTAGTTGGGTCATTAAGGATGCTTCTATCCAGTCTAGCCATGTAGTCAAAGTCACCGGAGCCGGGAGCATTAGTCTGTCTACCGGTAGAGCCGGTATCAATCATCTCGACTATATTTTCAGTTAGGTCGCCATCCAGGTAATCCTTGTAGCTGAGGTTTAGCTCAGGAATGCCGGTGATAGCTTGCTTGATTGCCTGGTTAATGACCTCATGCTTGTGGTCGGTCTCAGCCATACTGGCCGGAAGCTGGTCAATAATGGTGGTAGTGCTGGGAATGGTAGCTCTTTCAACACTGGTAGAGGGAAGCTCCAGCTCATCCTCCGGGGCGAAGACATAGTCGCCGGTGCTGTAGTGACTGAGGCCGGACATTTGCTGACGCATCTTATCATAGTCATCCGGGGTGAAGATAAGCTCCTCACTATCTTTATCAATTATCGGGATATAGAAGCCACCTAGGGCGATCTCTAGCTTAGTAACTTCGGAGACGGGCGTGGAGTCGCTGCGAGCGTCGCCAGGGTCATCAAAGAGATCCTTGATCTTAGTGTCGTCGGCGATAAAAAAGCTAACTAGGCTCATGCTAAAGCCGACACGAATGCCATAATGGTCGGGGTGATCAAAACCGATATAATACGCCTCCGGCTTCCCCTCTTTCCTTGCCTGAACGACATCGGCTTCTCTGGCGTTACCTTGTCCGGACCTAGTGACCACAAAGCTGCTCTCACCATTGGCATTCTCTCTTTTCAGAACCGACCACAATCCACCGCCAAAAGTATAAGCAAAGACGTGTTTGAGAGTTTCGCTCACCGTACCGTCTCGGATCGCTTTAGCCAGCACTATGCTTAAGTCGGTGTCCAGAGGTGTAGTATCGGTCCAAGAGGCATCGCCCAAGAACTCCTTGGAAGTGGCTCCATTCTGCATAATGTTATCCAGGTTGCTGATACCATAGCTACTCCATCCACCCATACCTTTGACCAGGTCACCTGGCTGGAGCTTGGGCTCACTGGTAGTAGCGAGGTATTCAGCTGTTTTACGGTTTCTGGCATCCGCCTCTTTAACTGCATCATCCATGTATCGCTCGGCATCAGCCAAGTCTTTGATGCCAATAAAGTGAGCAAAATAGCGAACTGCTCGGTCAGCCAGGGCATAGCGGTTAGTCGGTTTGATCAGGCTAGTTAGGTTGGCGAAATCGGTTTGGAGGGCGTTAGGTTGAGCCGACGGTTCATCTATGCCGGATTGCTGGTGGATCAGCTGGTAGGGATGTTCTTTACCGGGCAAGGTGCTGTTATAGATAGTGGCTAAGTGCCAAGCGAAGGCACTGAGAGTGTCGTAATTAGCCTTGGCATCCTTATCCATCAGGTTAGTTGGTTGATTAAAGATGCTCCAGTCCAGCTCGCCCGAGCTTAGCTGATCGAGTAAAGCCTGACCGTTTTTCAGAGTGTCCAAGTATTCTCGGATTGAGCGATTGTTTGAGCTGAACGAAGCCCTAAGTAGGTCAGAGAGTATGATGACATCCCTGCTATTGAGCATCTCACTCAGCTTGCCACTCTTTATATCACCGGTGGCTTGCTGGAGGACGGGGCTGATCCGGCTATCGCTACCAAAATGCCCCGCATACTCAAAATTAGTCTCTAAGTCGAGCGACGGATGCATCGTTCGGAAGACCAGATAAACCTTCCCCACATACGGTAGATGATTGTGTAAAAATATTTGTTCGATTTGCGCCAGCTTCTCAGAAGCCTTAGCAAGATCGCCATCCAGTAAAGCACCGGCAAACTCCGCTGCATGTTCCGCTACTTCGCTGGCATTAGACCGGCTAAGCTTAGTTAAAAGACCGGGCAATTGAGTTAAAGCTTCAGGGGTAATCTCATCGTAATGATGATCAAGATAATCTTTCAAGACCCCGGTCAGCTCGCAATTTTTCAGGTCACTAACAGTGTCATATGCTCTGAGTGTCGCTAGCTGTTTATCGTCCAGCCCGAGATCATCTAGGCTGTCCCGATTCTGTTCTATGATCAGATTATAGTCACCCTGCTTAAAAGCATACTGCCATAGTGCCGGCGTTGCTCCTTTATCGTCAAAATACTCATTCACCTCTTCGCCACTCAGCCTACCTAGAGATGCCGGAAAACCGGCCGACTGAGACAACTCGACAAAATGCCTCTGATAATCAGGTAGGCGCTGCATTAACTGAGGTTGGTTCGCTACGATCTCCGTATCACCCGTCACCATCCGATCCAGCAATGCCGAGCTGGGCTCGCCTTGTGCAAATAATTGGTTGATCAGCTCCCGGCGATTTTCCGGCGATGTATACTTTGCCGGATCAAAACCGGTGTCAGCAGTAAAGCTGATAAAGGCCAGCTCCGGTGGTGTATAGTGATTTCGCCAACCCGGGTCAACCGGAGCAATAAAGTCACCCGGGGTTACCTTGCTTGAGTTGAACGCCAAGCTATAGAAATCGTCAGTCGGCTGACCATGCTGATCAAACAGCTCGGCTTGATCGCCCGGCTGCCTGGCACTAACGTACTTCCGGTAAGCCAGCAACGCCCGAGCATAATCACCGTCATCATTATTTAGCCTGGTGATTACATCGGCCACCACCCTACCTTGAGCATCAAGCTTGTCACAATTGACTGTCACAAAGTTTGCGTCATCGAGAAACTGTCGGTCGTCATACCCATCAGCTCTACCATCGTACTCAAGATTATAGAGTGGTAGCCCCGGTATCTTCTGATAAAAGCCGGGGCGCAAGCCATCCTTGCCGATTAGCTCAGATAAGTCCGGTGCTGGCTGATTATCAGTAGCTAGCGCCCTAGTGGCATGGATACGTTCAAAGCACATCGCTAGAGCGTCAGTCCCACCCAGTCGTCTTGACTGCTCTAGCCAATAGTTGGCGGTAGTATTCTCCGGGCTGGGTCTCAGACTAGGCGAAATCATACAGGTTGGCATTTGTTCTGATGTATCACCCCGTTCTGCCCAGGCTAGCAACTTATCGTAACGTCGATCATAAAGCCGATCAATAGTTGACTGATCTAGCAAGCCTAACTTCTGAGCATTCTGTTGGACAAGATAACTACCTCGCTCACCAAGGCGTCTGTGGTTTAGTCGGTCTAGGGACTCATCAGTTCGAAACGGCTGGTAGCCTAGGCATTTCAGTGCGCCGATATACTTAGACATACTAGAAATAGTCTCCCGGTAAGCCAGCTCCGACACCTTGTTGCGGTATTTGCCAACCATCTCTTTCGGCACGGAGGTCGAGAGAATAAATTCGGTACTCTCGATCAATCTTTCACCATAGTGCTGAATATCTAGATTATCCGCCAGCTGCTCTCGCTTAGTCTCATCGGTGACTATCTGACATAGCGTGTCAACGAAGTACGGACTATCAATCGCTTGAGGCACCGTCCGAGGATATGTCTGATCCAGAGTGCTATAGATCTCACCTCTGACAATGCGACCAAAGCGTTCTAAGGTTAGTTGCTGAATATGAGGGTTAGACTTAATCTGCTCCGGCGGTATACCGGATTCCTCCAGTAAACCATCATCAAAAGCTTTCTTCTCATCAATTGAGTTTAGAAATAACTCCACTGCACCATCAGCAGCTTTCTCTTCGACAGCCTGACCGCCAGTAGGGCTCTCGCTAGACTCAATCTGCTCTGGCGCTATACCGGATTTCTCCAGCAGATGATCGTCGAAAGCTTCCTTCTCATCAATTGAGCTTAGGAATAGCTCCGCTAATTTCGGCTGAGTAAGCTCCACTACACCATCAGCTTTCTCTTCGACAGCCCGACCACCGATAGGATTCTCGCTAGTATGACTGAGAGATATCGGAGTTAAAGGCGGCTTCTCGGCTATAGGCTTTATCTCGTCGTTAACCAGCCACGGGCTGACGAATTGTTCAGAGGTAACTCCGCTATCATTATTTGTTTTTTCTCTAGCAAAAGATCTCATGATGCTATTATCATTATATCAAGCATTACCATTAAAATCCCACCCTTCAGGGGTGGGATTTATAGGCTGCTATGCACCAAAGGGCGAGTACTTATTTATCCTGCTTGTGTTGGCGTGATAATACCACGCAGATGATTGAGCCGCAGATGATAAATAGAGTCAGGCTGACTACCGCTGTAGTGATAGCTTTACCGGCCGAGGGGACACCCGGTACAGGTGGTTTACCTGGCTGGTTAGGTGTGCACTCACGCTTGACAGTTACTCGACTAGTCGACATCTTGTTGCCATCATCAGTGAAAGCAACGACTACGTTCTCCAGTAGGTTGTCACCGCACTGTAGCTGATCCTCAGCCGGTGCTGTCGCCTGATAAGTAACGATGGCATTAGAATCCTTCGCATAGTCACCGATCATTAAGCCCTTAGTCGTCCAGCTGTCATTAGTCTGCTTAACTCCCTTAGGATTATTGGCGTTATAGAGCATGGTCGAGCCATTGATATAGTTGACACCGACTGTACCCTGTAGGTTGCTTACCGTACCGCTAGCCGAGTCATTGACCAGGCTGGTCTGCTTAGCTAGAGTGTCCCTTAGGACGACCTTTTGCTGAGTCGTCTGACCGACGTTTTTATACTCAAGACGGTACTCTAGGGTCTGTCCCGGCTTAGCTACCACGCTGGTATGCCAGGTATTGTCGCCTTTGACCCGAACCTGCTTGGTCAGGTTAAACTTCGGCTGCTCCTCGGTCACTTTGATCAGGAAGGTAAGATAGCCGGAATACTGGAAGCATCCCTGGAGTTTACCATCCATTGCTTGGTAACCCAGCTGAGCACCGTCCTTAGAGAATATACTATCAGGTAGAGTAAAACCGTTGGTGTTAAAGTTCCTAACGTTATTATAGTAGCGACCTGAGCCGGCAATATAAGCCACCTTAAATGACTTACCATCTGCTCTAAGGTACGCCTCATCCCAGACGGCACAGGTATTGCCCTTGTTGCCGTTATTATCAGCATTGCAGTTATCCGAGGCAACAATACCCTGGATCATCGCCGAGTCGGTGCTGCTGGCAGTCGGCATCGAGATCATCGCCCGAGTATTATTCGAGATCAGCTTTAGCCTATCAGCCGAGCTGTTATGCACCAGCATCCTAACCATATAGACGTGGTTGTTAACTGCCGTCGCTACCTCGGTATACTTGGGAGCAGCTGCCGTCTCGCCGGTGTTCTGCTTATCACTAGCAACATCGGTAACATCCTTGATCAGGGTGAAGCCCCGCTCATCGCCCCAAATCGGGTCATCAATGATCGAATTAAAGGTAATGTAATGCGCCGGATGCTTCATGGTGAAGGTGCTACGCACCGGACCCCAAGCACCGGCTGTACCCGAGCCAAGCAGCACAACGAGCGCCGCAACTAGCCCGGTGGCGAATAGTTTAGCCTTGAGCGAGCCCAGCTTCGCCTTAAGTGTCGCTTGAGGACCGTCGCCCCTCAGCGATGCTTTTAGTTTGTCTTGAAAGTGTTTCATTGTACCTCCTTTTACTTTCTTGACCTCAACTCGTCAATTAGCCTAAACCCCATTGACAATCCCATCATTCACAAAACCGTCAGAACCATCAGCTTCTACTGCCTTCTGACGAGCTTCATTAGCAGTCTCAGTAGAACCATCCTTACCCCTTACCGTAGCACCGGCATTAGTCCTAGTACCGTCTGAGTTGCTGGTGCCGCCGGTCCCGGTAATACTGGAGCCACTTGGCGTCGTGACTGTAGTTGACTGCGATCCACCGGACGGCTTTTCAGTCTCACTATTACCTGTATCAGGATTATTGTTGCCCCTAACGGTATCCCCTCTTATCCCACCGGGCCGTCCCATGTCAGTTCGACCGACCGGATTATTAACGTCACCTCTCTCATCGCTTGTAGAAACACGCTCCTGGCTGCCCTTTGTCCCGTCGTTTATCTCAGACACTTTCTTGCTATCATCCTCTTCCTTCTTGTGCTCTTCTTTTCTCTCTTCCTTCTTGTGCTCTTCTTTTCTCTCCTCTTTTTTGTGCTCTTCTTTTCTCTCTTCCTTCTTGTGCTCTTCTTTTCTCTCTTCCTTCTTGTGCTCTTCTTTTCTCTCCTCACGACGTTCCTCGCCACCGCCATTATCTTTCCAATGGAACTCCTTACCACCACCTTGGTCGCTCCAGTGTTGCTCTTCACCGCCGCCCTGATCGTTCCAGCGTTGCTCTTCGCTACCACCGCCCTCGTGAATAACCCTAGACTGCACTACTTCACCTTCCCCGTTCACCTGAACCTCTATCAGGTTGTCACAGTCCGGGTCAACCATCATACGATGCTCTACGCCCTGACTATCAACATTGCTAACTATCAGTACATCTTTTTCAGAATGAGCGACTCGGTTACCGCCAGCCAACAACGCAAACTCTCCATCGTCCATACGATTAATACCAAAGCTCTTATAGAGTGTCCCATCAGCCAAAGTTGCCTGCTGATAGTCCGCCCGACTTTCAGCTTCTCGAAAAGCGTTCAGTATATTAGCCCTAGCCTCGTTGTCTTCTTCCAAATGATCGGCAAAGTTATTAATGTCACCATCGTAGCCATTCTGTTCCAGTACATCTTGTGGCAAGAGCGACGCCGACATACCGGCTAGCTGCTCAGGGGTTGATTCACAGCTCTCCATGATATGTCTGGTGATTGTCTCCTGGCTAGACATATCAATCGCCCCCGTAAAGGATGAGGCGGTCTTCTTAAAGCTACAATCATAAGTTCCGTCGCCATTGTCGTGACCCCACATGTGATAATCAGCCTCAGGTAAGTTATTGGCGTTGTAATGACTCTCTTGTTGGTTTCTAGCTTCTTTGGCGACATTTGCCAGCTGGGATTGACTCATCTGGGTTATCTGATGAAGTTCGTCCTCAACATATTGACCGGCCTGCCCCTGACTTTCAGCCTGCTGACCGGCCTGCTCCTGATCGCCACCTTGAGCCTGAGCTATGTTATTCTGAGACGCACCGCCCCCTGCATCTGTCTTGGCCATCGCTGCTACCAATGGATTCGCTACATTACCTAACGAGGCGGCAACTGCGACAGCAAGTGCGCCGTTCCGAACAATTTTTTTAATTCTCTCTGCCTTAGCAGCCCTCTCTCTTTCTTTCTCAGCTAGCGCCTTTTCTTCCTGCTTAGCAAGCAGTAGATTTGTCGTAGTAATAAAGCGAGCAGAAGAAGGCATGAACTTACCTAGCTTACCGATCACTTTTTCGCCACTATCCCGCTGGCTACGCACCAATGCTTCACCGTCAGACGGCTCGGTTGAGTCGGTAAAACCACCTCCTATCAGCTTGCTTACATCATCATCGGGATGAGCCGGATCACGCCATTTCTCACTATCCGGAGCTACAGCACCCCATACTCGTCGAGCATCATCACTATCCATCCAGTCGCTGTGATCCTTCATCCATTCCTCAAAAGCACCCTTCTGATCGTCATTCAGTGCAACTCTCGCTCCAGGACTCTTCAGGGCAAAGCGAATCGTTTCGTCTATCGGTGTATGACCGAGACCATTCTCTTCAAACGACTCCAATAGGTTCTGCGCTTTCGCCTCCTCAATACTGCCCGGCAGGCGATACTGCTCTAGTTCTTCCGCTGTATATGGAGACCCCGCAATCTTCTCGTGAGTTGACCGAGAAATCTCCTGATCAAGGCCTGTTGGCACCTCCTGCCCCTGGCTTGGCTGCTCGACGGAGTTAGCTGGAATCTCACCATCTCCCTGCGTTCCAACTAGGTCTTGGGCAGCGGCAGCCTCCGGATCCAACCCTATTTTCGCCGTATCTCCCACATTACCCAGTCTAGATGAATGATCAATCTTAACCACTGCACTTGCAGTATCACTAGACTCTTCGCCTTGCCCGGTCGCAGACTGAAGTCTCTCTGAGCGATACTCCGCCGATGCGCTAGGCTTAGCCTCTGCTATTTCCGATAGCTCTTGATCATTCAGACCGATATCACCAAAATAGTCCCATACATTAGCATAGTCGCTAGTTGACTGATCACCGGTCTGACTACTGTTTTTGTTGAACTCTGGGTTTGTCGCCATTGCTATTGTCCTCTTTTTATCTGATTATATCTTACCTGGCTTAAGCTTAGCACCAGCTAGCCGGTTATGTCAAGGATGCGCACTTATCCTCCAACCCAAAAGTTGACGCTCATGGTTAAAAATAGACATTATCTTTGGACCATCCTGTAGAATTAGTGCTATGGACAACTAATTTCAGAAAGGATGGGACATAAGATAATGTCTATTAGACATCTTAGCATGAGTGACAGAAGCAGGATAGAAGTATACCTGGAGCTGGGCTGGAGCAATAGTCGGATTGCTAAGGAGATTAAGTTCTCAAAGCAGACTATCAGCCGTGAGGTCAGACGCAATCGGAATAGACAAGGTAACTATACGGCCATTACGGCAGACAGGCTAACTAAAGCTAGACGCAATCAGGCTAATCAGCAGTTCAGAATCTTGTCTACCGAAACCTCTTAAGTATCACTATCCTTGCTACCATCAACCTGCTTAACCACTTGGTCTATTAGCAGTGTCTTCATGCGGTATTCTCTGGTGCTTTGTTTGTCATCTTTGGTGATACCTAGGATTCTTTTTACCTTAGAGTCATAGTAGGCTGTTACTTCATAGGCCTTTTGGAGCTCCAGTAGGACTTCATCTCTTTGAGCGTTATTGAGCTGTGGATGTTGTTTGCGGAATTCATTGACTTTGGCTAGTTGTTTACCCCATTTGGTTTCTTCCTTGCGGAAGTAGTGGAGGGCGTCCATACACATAGCTCGATAATTTATCTCATGCTCTTTATCGGTGTTAACAACCGGATGTGGCTCGGAGGGTGCATCTCGAGAGCCCGGCTCTTTAGACTTTTGCTCTTCTTGGCGTATCTTTTCTCTTCGACTTAGATGTTCTCTCAATGTATCCGATATTGCTTGCATCTCATAGGAACAGTATTTGACAGCCACCCTGCCCCCTCCATTGCCCAGAATCTCAAGCAACGCCTTGGGCACAATCTCATCTACATTATTGTCGGCCTGAAGATATCGTTTTCCAAAGACTCTCAAGAAGAGACCACTCGTATCTATATCAACCATATCACGCATAGCCTCCAGATTGTCTTCGACATCACGTTGTAATATGTCATTGGCTAGTTGGGTGTATCGCTTGGGAGTGACTGCGCCGCTGTTTAGTATCATCTTGTCGTATTTAGCATACTTTCTGTCCGGTTGGGAGGGTATGTTACCATACTGGAGTTTGATCGCTTCTTTAAGGCCTAGGTCACTGAGCATTTCTTCTACAGCTAGCCGAGTATGGTTATACTTATCTTTGTCAGACACTCTCTTATAACTAGCCATCAAATTTCCCAGACTTGGCTTAATGTGCAACTTAGCACATTTTCTGTCTGCGTTTTCAGTATATTTTCCCGGAATCACCACATCACTATCCTGTACCGCATTGATTTCATCCGCATCAGTCGCCCAACTCTTGCGAAGGGGTAGAAAATCATGCCTCTTTAGTATACCTTGAAGATGAATATCGCTAATCATCGCCTCTACCGCCCGTCTGGTATAAGAGTACCTCTCTTCATCAGTCATAGCCCCCAGGTATTTCTTCTCCGTTTCTATCAAACTGACCTTATCCTTATCATAACTTCCAGGATGTTTGTAAACCGTCGAAAGTTGCTCTTCCTCAGGAATCTCTTTCCCCTCGGGTATCTCTTCACCTGCTCTAACAAGGCTCGCTAGGCTAGGTTTAACATTATCGTGTTTACACTTATAGCGCCCCTTAACCCGCTCATAGTTATAGCCATGATTTATGTAGCCAAAAAGCTTTCTCTTAGCCGATAATCCCCTGAAGGACCAACCGGGATTGTCGTAATAGTCCCTGATATATTCCACCTGGCTCCTTAGTAGATCAGCGCTGCGGGCGCGTTCCCCGTAGCTTCCATCCTCTCTAACTCCCCTGCGACTAATGCGCCTCCTAGCAATCATCTCAATACCCTTACTGACTAAAGCGATGACTCTATCTCGCTCCTCCCGCCACCATTTTTGGCTAGCTAGCTCTTCAGTCAGTGGGTCAATGCCGATACATGACCGCTTGTCCCACCAGTATTTTCCGTCTTTGTGCCATAACCGTCTGCCCTCTTCATTTTTAGGCACCACATCTACATCCACGCAGGAACTCTCTTCTATAAATGGAAAATTTTTATCCGCTTTGGGGGGCTCTAGGCCGGCTAACTCTAACTTGGTTACTTCAGCGCCTTCCTGAGCTTCCGACCGGCTAGACCTAGAACAATAAATCGCACGGCGAGGATCGTGGGTACTCAGTAAGTATAGATCAAGCTGGTCAGGTCCTAGAAATTTTAAAGCATCTTTGAAAAACGGAGATAAGTGTTCCGGTTCCGGTTCCGGTTCCGGTTCCGGTTCCGGTTCCGGTTCCGGTTCCGG
>ERZ772772.2478-NODE-2478-length-10971-cov-7.051301_pt1 | contig 10971 bp, 11 predicted proteins | sample MGYA00511484_ERZ772772 | MGnify/ENA primary metagenome ERZ772772 (study PRJEB29015, sample SAMEA2737913) | human oral metagenome | biome: human oral; feature: human-associated habitat; material: dental | place: China | collected 2088 ... | reverse complement strand
CATTAGGTTTGCCGCGAGAGGCGTCAGCAGCTTTTTGCACAATAGAACGCACAGACGATGGCGCTGCACCCACATTAATTACGTTTCTATCCTGATAAATCACTTCATCTCTAGTAAAACGAACGGGCGTAACGTAGAAACCTTCGTTTAGGAAGAAAATACGATTGTTATATGCAAGCGGTACATTTGCATCCACCAATGCATGTGGAGTTTTGCTGCCAGGTACTACAGGGTGATAGCGGAAGCCTAATGCACGTGGCAAGCCTGCGGTAGTGTTTGTCGTAGCAAAGCTATCTACCATGCTGGCGGGAATAATCCGCTTTAAAAAAGCTAAATCTTGTGCCGATGGATTGTATCCTAACTCAATCCCTCTATAGCGTAAACGGTATTGACTGTCACCGTTACGTTCTGTGTCCATATATGTACGACGGAGGAATGTTTCCGTTGGAGAATCACCAGATTGATAGTTAGTCGGGCTGTTACCTATACCGCGGGCACGGTTACCACCGGTTAGGGTGTAGCGGAAAATATCCACCGCTGACATTGTGGCCCAGTTTAGGAAGTTACCACTATATTCTTCATCATTCCCGCTACATAGGCCGACTCGACCGTAACTATCAGTAGTCGCTACTGAAGAAACAGCAAAATAGCCGTTATCAGCATTACTATTGTAGTCAGAAAATCTATAACACTTAGTATTGTCAAAATATCCTAAATATCTGGTTTTCCATTGGTCTTGCCGGCTTATTCTTAAGGTTGGGTAGCCATCAAGCATAAATGAATTATCAGAATAAGCGGCACCGGCTGTCGGGTGCTCTACGGAGGGGGTCAGGGTGATGTTCGGGCCATGGGCAACAGTAACGCCGGTGAGCGGTTTGTTGCTGATGGGTACTGTTACCGCCTGTGCGGTGAAACTGATGCCAAAAATGGCAGCCGCCAATATCGTTGGCCTAAAATGTTTTTGTATATTAGAGGTTTTCATTTTCGTCATTCCATGTTTAAGTAGACTGGGTAGCGCCTTCCCCGAATCAACAAACCCTGCTGAAACATTGCGATAGGCAAGATTTGTCTGCTTGGCAGCTCTATTATAACCCGTTTCCATATAAAGAAAAACAAGGGCATATCCTTTGATGGTAAGCAATTTTACTGCCATGTGCCGGGTTGGATGCGTAAAATTAGGCAATTTCTTGCTCTTTGTGTTCGACTGATATTGCCTGATTGGCTTTCAATGCTAACTTTCTAGTCATATGTCTGTGATTATTCTATTTTATCAATATTTATAAGCATATTATTTTATTTGTTTAGCGGTTTGCCGTGTATTATTCTGATACTTTCCAGTAAAGTCCGTGGTTGTGTGCCGCTATGTAAGGGGGGTATTGGTTTCTATAATATGCTGGCGAAAGGGATGGGTTTGGATAATTTGAAGATTGCTGCCGTTGTTTGTCAGAAAAAGCGGGTAGAGGTAGAGAGGCGGTAAGAAGGCTACCTGAAACGGTTTTACCGGTTTCAGGTAGCCTTATATTTTGTTTGCCATGTGGTGCTGGATTCAGGCTGTGCCGATTGGGCGGCAGGCGATCATGTAGTTGACGTCTGTTCGTTGGCAGAGGCGGTAGCGGCGGGTGAGGGGGTTGTAGGTGAGGCCGCTGGTGGCGGTAATGTTCAGCCCGGCTTGTCGGCAGAGGCGGGCGAGGTCGGCGGGGTTGATGAAGCGCTGCCAGTCGTGGGTGCCTTTGGCTACGAGGCCGAGCAGGTATTCGGCGGCGATGATGGCTTGGGCGTAGGATTTGGCGGTACGGCTGAGGGTGGAGAAAAAGAGGCTGCCGCCGGGCTTGACTAGTTTGGCGCAGGCGGAGATGACGGAGGCGGGGTCGGGCACGTGTTCGAGCATTTCCATACAGGTAACCACGTCGTAGGCGGCCGGTTGTTCGGCAGCAAGCGCTTCCACACTGATGCAGCGGTAGCGCAGGTTGGTCAGGCCTTGTTGTTCGGCATGGGTTTGGGCTACCTGAAGGGATTTTTCGGCCATGTCGATGCCTGTGGTCTGTGCGGCTTCGCGGGCGAGGGCTTCGCTGAGGATGCCGCCGCCGCAGCCTACGTCGAGCACGTTTTTGCCGGCTAGGCCGCCGCTGTGTTCGCGGATGAAGCCCAGCCGCAGAGGGTTGATTTCATGCAGAGACTTGAATTCGCCATCGGGATTCCACCATTGGGCGGCTAGGCGGCTGAATTTGTCGATCTCGGCGGCATCAACATTGGGGGTTTGGGGCATGGCTTTCTCCGGTGGTGGGGGAGTGATGGGCGGGGTTTGCTTGGGCAATGCGTGCCTACTTTGCAGGCTGAAGCAATGGACTTCAGGCAGTCTTGCATGGTGGGCATGGAGGCTACCTGAAAAGCGGCAAGGGTTTAGCGGTTGCCATTATTGTAGCGTTGCAGGCTGCGCTGCACGGGGGTTTTGATGGATGCGCAGTATTGCTCTTGGCTTTTGCCTTCGGTTTGGCTGTTGAGGAAGGCGCGGGCTTCGGTTTCGGGCACGATGCTTTCGCAGTTGTTTTGTTCGAACTGCTTCATGGCGGCGAAGAAGGCGTTTTTGTAACGTTCGTCTTGGGCGGCAGCGGGCTCGCAGGTGGAGGTGTGGATGGTGATTTGTAGGCCGTCTTTCAGGTAGCCCAGGCATTGCTGCTTGGTGGCTTGGGCGGGCGCGGCTTGGGCGAAGGCGGGGATGAGGGTGGCGAAGAGAGCCAGGGTACGGATTTTCATTTGATTTTCCTTATGTGGTTGGGTGGGAGAGAGGCTACCTGAAAACTGCTTTTCAGTTTTCGGGCGGCCTGCGGTTTACTTTGGGAGCTGAAGTGATGCCGTGGCGCATGAACTGGCGTACGTTGTTTCGGTTGGCGGCGCAGTGGCGGGCTGGATTGGCGGCGTAGGGGGCGGTAATTTGTGCGCGGAGGGCGGCGGCTTCTCGCGCGGTAATCACGAGGTGGCAACTGGCGATGGGTTCTTCTGTGGCGACGCGGCGGGCAAATTCGAAAAACGGCTGCCGTTGCTGTTCGTCACGCACGCAGTAGTCGGCATATACGGCTACTTCCAGCGCCGATGTCAGGCTTTCGATGCATTGCTGTCTGCTTGATTGGGCGGCTGCTTGGCGGGATGGCTCCGGGGCTGTGGTTTGTGGGGCGGATGTGCTGCAGGCGCTGAGGGCGGCGAGAATGAGGGCGCTGGCTAGGGTTCGGTATGACACGGCGATTCTTTCTAAACTCGGTGGAGGCTACCTGAAAACTGCATTTGGGTTTTCAGGTAGCCTGTGGGTTATTTGACGTTGCGGTAGCGGTGGGCAATGCCCGGCAGTTCGTCTTTAACGGCGGGGCAGAACAGGCGGCTGGTTTGACCTAGGCGGTTGAGTTCGAGATTGAGGGCGGCCTGGGCTTCGTCTTCGCCGACGATGTCTAGGCAGTTGTCGCGCTCGAATTGGGCTTGGGTATTTTTGAAGGCGGCTTGGTAGCGCTCGGCGGTGGCGGCGTCGGGGCGGCAGTCTTGGGCGAAGGCGGAGAGGTTGTTGCCATCGACGACGTAGCGCAGGCATTGGGCTTTGGCGGCGGAATGTTCGGCAGTTTGGGTGTTGTTTTGCGGGCCGTGGTCTTGCTGCACGCTGTTATCCTGCGGCTCGGGTTGGGGCTGCGGGCGCGCTTGGGTGTGTACGCGGGGCGTTTGGGCAGGCGGCTCGTTGCCTGGTTGGCGGTTTGAGCGGTTGCTCCGGGTTTGGGGCTGGGCGGCGCTATGCCTGGTATCCTGCTGTTGACGGGCATTTGTGCGGCTGTTGCCGGGTTTGGTTTCCTGCTGCTGGCGCAAATGTGTACGGCCGTTGGCGGGCTTGTTGTCTTGGTCTCTGTTTTGGCTGTTGCGGCCTCGGGCGGGTTTGTTTTCCTGCTGTTGGCGTGAGTTGGCGCGGTTGTTGGCAGGCTTGTCGTTGTCGTGGTCTCTGCCTTGGCTGTTGCGGCCGCGCTGGGGTTTGTTGTCTTGCGGTTTGGAAGATGAGTTCCTGCCGGAGGAGGCGCGCTCTTGTGGCTTGCTCTGCGCGGGTTTGGATTGGGATGCGCGGCCGGATGAGGGTCTGGCGGGGGCGGCGATGGCGAGTGCGGGCAGGATGGTGGCGAGGACGGCTAGGGTTTTGAGTTTCATGGGGTCTCCTTGGGTTGTGCTTTCAGACTGCCTTTGCTTGACGGGCTGTATTGGTTTCCTGTTGTTTGAATTACGGTGCGAAGGCTACCTGAAAGCGTGGATTTGGGCAACGGGTGTGCTAAGCCGGCCGGCTGCGGAAATCTTTTGGTTTGGCTGAGGCTTTGCGGGAATTCGGCTTCCTTCATGCGGGTATTCTGTGCCTATTTTATAGTGGATCGAAATAAGAATGGGACAAGGCGGCGAGCCGCAGATGATACGAGCAGTATAGTAGGGTCAACACAGTAGCACTCTTATTTTTTAATCTACTAATATGATAGCTTTGCCGGATGTGGTTTCTTAGGCAGTATATATGCGGTGGGTGGTTTTATTGCAGCTGATATTGAGGGAAGGCTACCTGAAAAATTTCAGGTAGCCTTTATTGTGCGACAGGTACGGTTTATTTGGCACCGTCTGCATCGCCGAATTGTGCTTCTGCTTTGTCAACAGTGGGCTTGATGGCGGCGCAGTATTGCTCGTTGCTGAGGTTTCTGCCGCCCAAGCGGTTGATTTCGGCCATCATGGCGTTGCGGACATCGGCTTCGCTCAGTATGTTCTGGCAGCCGTGGTTTTGGAAAAGGGAGCTGGCGTTGCCAACTTCAGGGGCTTGCGCGGCTTCTTCCCGGCTGTTGCCTTTGCATGTTACGTTGTAGGTAATCATGTGGGCACGTGCGGTGGCGATGCCCAGGCACAGGGCTTTTTGAGACTGCTGGGGGCGGCGGTTTGCCCGGCCCTGAGGTGCGGCCAGGGCAAGGGTGGGCAGGATGGCAGCGGTGAGGAAGGCTAAAATATGGGGTTTCATGGTGTTTTCCTTATGTTGGGAGGGTTATTAGAAATCTCAAACAGCTTTGATAATGTTTATCGGATGCGGTATTGCGGTGCATAGTATTCGGCGGCAGTTTTCAGTTCAGGGCACATCTCTTGTGGAAATTCTTTGATGGTTTCAACGGCAGTCTCGATTGGAAATGCAATGATGGTTCGATCGTCTTCGGAGATAAGCTGATTGCATTGCTGCTCTCGAGAGCGGCGGTCAGCAATGTCGGCAAGTGCGTTGTAGTGAGCGGCAGTGTTTCGGTTGAGACCGCAGTACCGTGCATAGAAAGACATGGAAAGGGCAGCACGGATATGATTGCCGCACTGCCGTTTGAGAGTTTGCTCGGCAGACGGTGTGGTTTGCGGCTTGGATTGGGGTTCGGCAGGAACAGGAGAGGATAGAAGAATAAGGGATAGTAGTGCGGCAGCTTTGGATTTCATAAATTACCTTATTATATTGTGATTTAGGAAAAGATATAGGATTGTTGGCCGATAGCCGATGAGAAACATCCAATTATAACGGCAGTCTCCTGAAAACATAACCTCCCCTTTCGGGCAGCCTATGCCAGGGTTACCGCTGCCACAACACAAACGCCTCGTGTTTTTCGCGCGGGCGGTTGGCGCTGGCGAGTTCGGCGGCATCGGGCACGGCTTCATGGCGCAGGGTGGCGATGAAGCGGCAGTTTTCGCCTAGAGGGTAACGGCTGTATTCCTGCCAGGCGTGGCGTACCACGGGGTGCTGCGCGGAAACGCAGGCATCGGCCGGCAGTTTGGCTTCCAGCCGCCGCACCACGGGGCGGTAGCTTTTGGCCGCATCCAGCCAGGGCAAGAACAGGGTGAGGATGAGCGACCAGCACAGCGTGAGCCCGGCCGCCCAGTTGGTTACCGCCTGCCGGCCACGCACGTATTTGCGCGTAATCGCCAAGAGCCACACCGGCGTGAACAACACGGCCACGATAACCGGGAAATAATCGATATCCCGCTGATAATACGGGCTGAAATAAGCCGCGCGCTCGGCCAGCTTGGCCGGCCAGCCGAAGTTCATGGCGAAAAAGCCGAGCCACACAAACAGCGCCAGCGAGCCGAACGTCATGATGCCGAACCAGTTGAAAAACGCCGCCGCGCCGCGCCGCAGCTGGTCGGCCTGCGCCGCTGCCGCCAACACCAAAGGCGGCAACAGCAACATTAAATTGTCTTCCATATGTTGCGGCGAGATGATCAGCACGAGGCCGAACACAGCCAGCCAAATCAGGCACAGGCTGTTCCAGCCGTGGCGCGGCAGGCGGCGCTGGCGGTAGAGCGTCCACAAGGCCAGCGGCCAGGCCGGGAAGGCAAACCACAGCAGGTTTTTCAGATAATACGCGGCGGAAAAACCGAAATCCAAGCGGGCGAAGCCGCCGAACGGCGCGAGCGCGTGATACCGCCACCATTGCAGGAAGGCCTCGTGCGACAAACCATTGAGCACCAGCGGCCACACAAACAGCAAAGGCAGCGTCAGCCCTGCCGCCGCCAGAAGCGTGAGCCAGAAGCGCTTGTTGTGCCAATGCGAATCCAGCAGCAACAGCGCCGTGGTGAGCATCACGCCCAACAGCGGCAGCAGGCTACCTGAAAGCGACAACACCGTCCAACCCAAGAGCGTGAGCACAATCGCCTTCACCGTTTTCTGCCGCGCCATCGCCAGCGCGTAGAAACTCAGGCTCAAGCCGCACAGGGTAACGATTTGCCCGCCGATGAAGTGGCTCATCATCAGCAGACCCGGGCAGCCGATCAGCACCAGCACCGCCGTGCGCCCGTTGCGCCGCCCCAAAAGCATCCGCCCCGCGCCGCCCATCGCCGCGAGCGACGCCGCCGCGAGCAAGGCATTCACCATGCGCACCGACTCATACGGCGGCAGATGGCCGAACAGTTTCAAAAACAGCAGGGAAAGCCACATATACAGCGGCGGCACATCCCAAAACAGCGTCCCGCCATCCTGCGGCAGCCACCACTGTCCGCTCTCCGCCGCCTGCCGGATAACCGCATACACTGAGATTTCGTCTTGCCATAAATCATGCGCGAACACGCCCGGCCACAGCCAGACAAAAGCCAGCAGCAGCAAGAGCCAGGGCCGCTCGTAGGTAGGCGGGGCGGGGCGTTGCTCGGGTGGAACGTAGGTTAGCATGGGATGTTTGGCAGGAAATTCAAATTGGGCGCTATTGTATAGCAAAGTGCGGGGCGGGGTGGATAGGTGGGAGGCTGCCTGAAAATGGAGCGGCTACGAAGTGAGCATATGGCAGGGCAGGGAGGTGCTGTGCCGCCGTTTGGCTGCGTTTACCGGCTTTCAGGTAGCCTCCCGGGTTCAGTTGGCGCGGCGCAGGTAGGTGGCGAAGCGGGGGGTGCCTTTGGCGGTGAAGCCGCGGTATTTGTAGGTGATGCGGCTGCCGATTGGCGGCGGGTTGCGGCGGTCGGCGTCTTTGAAACCGGAGCCGATACGGAATTCGCCGGTTTCGTTACGGCAGGACACAGCGCCGAGCAGGCCGGCGTTGCGGCCTTTGCCTTCGTGGTGGGCGGTAACGGTGCATTCCGCGTCGTGCGCGCTTTTGAGCTTGAGCAGGTTATCGCTGCGGCCGCCCTGGTAGGGGATGTTGGGGTTGCGCAGCATCACGCCTTCGCCGCCTTGGGCTTCGATTTGGCGCAGGAATTGTTGGGCGTGGGCGGCATCGCGCACGGGGGTTTGCGGGATGACGGCGATTTTGGCCTGCGGGCGGGCGGCGAGGTGGCGCTGCACGAGGGCGAGGCGCTGATACAGGTTGCCCGGGGCTTGCGGCGCGTCGAAAACGTGCAGCTTGATGCCGCTCCAATCGCCGTTGGCGCTGCGGACGGCGGCGGAAATCTGCTCGAATGCGCCGCGCCGGCTGTAGAGCTCGCCGTCGAGCGGGTAGGGCGGGAAATCGCGGGTGAAACCGGCGGGCGGGGAGAAGGGGTGGCCTTGGCGGCTGATGAGTTTGTGCCCGTCCCAATAGGCACGCACGCCGTCGAGTTTTTCGCTCATCGCCCAGCCGGCAATGTTCTGGCCGTTGTATTCTTTGGCCAGGATAAGGTTGGGCGCGGCGTGCAGGGCGGGGGCGAGCAGGAGGGTGGCGAGGACGGGGAAGAATGGTTTCATAGCAGATTTTGTTTGGACGGGTCGGTGGAGGCTACCTGAAAGCCATCGGTTGGGTTGGGCAGAAAGCGGTTTTACGGTTTTCAGGTAGCCTGAGGGGATGTGTGGCAGAAAATGCCTACTGCCTTGCGTGGCCGGAGCGGGGTTTCAGGGCGCAGGCTGCTTTTGGGCGGCCTGCTGCTTCAGGTATTCCTCCGGCGTGGGCGGCACGGTGTAGCTGTATGTTAGGGTTTCGGGCATGGGTTGCTTTGTTGGCTGAATAATAAATTTAAATTTGCCGACGGCAAGGCAAATCTAATACAATCATAGCCGAAATCAAGAATAAAACAAATAGATAGTGCAGCTTGTAAAGGCTGGCGAAGAACAAAGGGTGGGAAATGGAGAGAGTTATTGATTTTAAGAGCCGAAAGCAATAAACCCTTACTGTTGCTCAGTAAGGGTTTATTTGAAATCTGGCACGCCCACGGGGATTCGAACCCCGGTTGCCGCCGTGAAAGGGCAGTGTCCTAGGCCTCTAGACGATGGGCGCGTGCGGGAAAGAGCGCGCATTATACCGATGCAAAGTGCGCTGTCAAGCGGCGGTGGGCGTGAGCGGTTTTGAATTTGCCTGGAGGCGGCGGGCGCTTGAGCCGTGCAGCCGCGATGCCTTCAATTTGTACAGCCTGGGTTCGCTTATTGAAGTTCACGTTTTCAGGTAGCCTTTGGCAGAAGCAAGCCTGCGCGGGGCGTTTGGGCGGAAACGGCAAACCGGCCGGATTGGCGGTATAATGCCGCGCTTTGAAACAGACGGAAACAGCAAGCAAAATGTGGTTTAAACAAGTCAGCTTTTATCCCCTAAACAAAGACAAACTGCCGGATTTGGAAACCCTGTCCGCCAAGCTGCAAGAGGCCGAATTTGCCCCGCCGCAGGGTTTGGACTGGTTTGGCGAAGGTTTTGCCCCGCCGGAAGGGTTTTCGCCGGAATTGGTGTTCCCCGCCGATTTCACTTGGAGCGTGGCGCTGAAAAAATCCGAAAAAGTGCTGCCCGCCGGCGTAATCCGCGAGATTTTGGACGACAAAATCGCCGAAATCCAAGAAGCCGAAGCGCGCACCGTGGGCCGCAAAGAAAAGCAGGAGCTCAAAGAACAAATTACGGACGACCTGCTGCCCCGCGCCTTCACCCGCAGCAGCAGAACGCAGGCCGTGTGCGACACGCGCAGCGGCTTCCTGCTGGTGAACCAGGCCTCGGCCACCCGTGCGGAAAACCTGCTGGCCAAGCTGCGCGAAGCCTTGGGCGGGCTCGAAGCCAAGCTGCCGAACACCAAACAATCGCCCTCTTCGCTGATGACCGAATGGCTGCTGCAAGGTGCGTGCGGTGGCGGTTTTGAGTTGGACGATATGTGCGAACTCAAAGGCACGGGCGATGCCGCACCCACCGTTCGCGTGTCGAAACAAGATTTGACCGCCGACGAAGTGGTGCAGCACGTGAAAACCGGCAAAACCGTTACCCAGCTCGGCCTGGTGTGGCGCGAGCAGATTGCCTTCGTGCTCACCCAGGACTTCACGCTCAAACGCATCCAGTATTTAGACGTATTGCAGGAAGAGGCCGAAAGCCACGGCGACGATGTCGCCAGCCTGGCCTTTGCCTCGCAAATCCTGATGGCCGAAGCACTCTCCGCCCTGCTGCAGGAATTGGTGTCGCTTCTAGGCGGCTGGCAGGATTAAACGCCGGTTTTTCAGGTAGCCTGTTTATACAGACGGATTCATACATGGAGTCTTTAATATGTTGGGTGTCGTAATTGGCGATATTGCTGGATCGCGTTTTGAGTTCAATAACTACCGCTATACTGATTTTGAAATATTTGCCCCTGACAGTGATTTCACTGATGACACAGTTTGTGCTACCGCTGTGGTTGATTGGCTTTTACAAGGGGCTCAAGACAATTTGATTGACATCATACGCGGCTGGTGTGCCAACTATCCTTGCCCAAAAGGTGCATACGGTGGTGGTTTCCTGCGCTGGTTGCATTCATCGAATCCTCAACCATACAACAGCTGGGGTAATGGTTCTGCCATGCGTGTTTCTGCTGTTGGCTGGGCATTTGACGATTTAAATACAACACTGGAATATGCCTGCCGTTCTGCTAGTATTACCCACAACCATCCAGAAGGTATCAAGGGGGCGCAGGCTGTTGCAGCGGCAGTTTTTTGGGCGCGAAATGGTCATAATAAAGAGCAAATCAGAGAACAGACTCAGCAACTTTTCGGATATTCCCTCCAGCAAAGCTGTGATGACATCAGACCGTACTATCAGTTTAGCGAAAGCTGCCAAGAAACCGTACCACAAGCCATTACAGCTTTTCTTGAAAGCAACGACTTTGAACATGCTGTCAGACTGGCTGTATCGTTAGGCGGCGATAGCGATACACTAGCCGCTATTACTGGCAGTATCGCTGAAGCGTTTTACGGTATTCCTTCTACTATGCGTGAACAGGCATTAGCTGTTTTGCCGCGCCATATCGCCGAAGTTATACTGGCATTTGAGGCTCGTTATGGCGTTTGAACGTGTAAGCCTGCCTGCCTCCTACAGAATATCAGACTATCTGAAAGAATAAATGGAAATTTTCAGGTAGCCTTCAACCAACCCCAACTCAGGAAAAACACCATGAGCATCAAATCCGACAAGTGGATACGCCGCATGGCCGAACAACACGGCATGATTGAGCCGTTCGAGCCCAACCAAATCAAAGAGCAGGACGGCCGCCGCATCATTTCCTACGGCACGTCCAGCTACGGCTACGACATCCGCTGCGCCAACGAATTCAAAA
>ERZ772772.2473-NODE-2473-length-10984-cov-10.284381_pt1 | contig 10984 bp, 11 predicted proteins | sample MGYA00511484_ERZ772772 | MGnify/ENA primary metagenome ERZ772772 (study PRJEB29015, sample SAMEA2737913) | human oral metagenome | biome: human oral; feature: human-associated habitat; material: dental | place: China | collected 2088 ... | reverse complement strand
GAGAAGGGCTACACCTACGAGCTTTGCGCGGGCATTTTGGACAAGGGCATCAGCGAGGAGCAAACGGCGATCGAAGAGGTGCTCGAAGAGACAGGCTATGCCGTGAAGGATCTGAAATTTATCACGAGCTACTACAGCGCCCTGGGCTTTGCGGCGAACCGTCAAATTTTATACTTCGCGCGTATCGACGAATCTATGAAGCTAGGAGCCGGCGGCGGCGTGGATGGCGAGAATATCGAGCTTTTCTATCTGCCTGCAGCCAAGGCGCGAGAGTTTATGTTCGACGAAAAGATCGTGCGCGCGCCGGGGCTGATCCTAGCATTTCAGTGGTTTTTGAGCGAGTTTAAAGCTTAGTGGAGAGACGGAACTTCGCATGCCACCGCGCGTTTTCGCATCTCGGTTTTAAATTTAAAGGACGGCGATGAAAGTTTTATTTAGGCTATGCGTTATCGCGGCATGCCTTTATGCGGCGATCGCGGCGGGACTTTATATCTTTCAGGAGCGGCTGATATTTTTGGGCGAGCCGCTGGATAAAAACTTCAAATTTAGCTTTGAAAATTCCGAATTCATTGGACTTGTGAATGCGCCAGGGAGCGGCGCGGACGAAGACGCTTCGGCGATTGGTGCCGTAAAAGAAAACGGAGGCGCTGCGGGCAATAACGCAAACGCTGCTGCGATAAAATTTCAAGAGATCAATATCCCGTTTGAGGGTGGGGCGATAAACGGGCTGAAATTTAGCGCGGCAGAGCCTAAAGGCGCGATTTTGTTCTTTCACGGCAACTTCGGCGACGTGAGCGGCTGGGGCGCATACGGCGCGGATTTTGCGGCTTTGGGATACGATTTTTATATTTTCGATTACCCGGGCTACGGCAAATCGGACGGCAAAATTTCATCGCAGCAGCAGCTTTTGGCGAGCGCCGATGCGATGAGCCGCTACGTTTTAGCGCAGCATTCGCCAAGTAAGCTCGCGATGATCGGCTACTCGATCGGAAGCGGCATCGCGGCGCAGCAGGCTGCGAAGTGGGATGCGGCGCGACTGATTTTGCTCGCGCCATATTTCAGCTTCGAGCGGCTCGCGCACGAAAAGATCCCCTTCGTGCCGAAATTTTTGATCCGCTACAAGATTCCGACCGCGGAATTTTTGCAAGCGGCACGCGGCACGCAGATCACGCTCATCCACGGAGCCGCAGATGAGCTGATACCCGTGCAGCACTGCCGCGATCTTGCGGGGTCTCTTAAAGAGGGCGATCTATTTTATGAAATACCAGATGCGCGGCATAACGGACTGCTGGCAATGCCCGGTATTTGGGAAATTTTAAAAGAAAGACTGCAATAATCTAGCAGCGGGAGCTCGGCGTAAAATTCCACGCAGAATTCGACCGCTAAATTTTAAAATTTTACGTAGAATTCCGCGCGGGTTAGGTCGTCGTAAAATTTCATAAAATTTTATAGCGGCAAAACACGGCGCCAAAACAAGGGCGCAATTTCAAATCAAAATTTATGCGCCGTTAGCTGCAAATATAAAGCCGGTTTCGTTGGCGCTAAATTATTTCTAGCGCGTATGTGCCGTAAATTTAAAGATAAAATTTGCTCCAGACCGCGACGCCGTATGTTAGCCTTGCAGAATTCTGCCGCGCAAAATTCTGCCATACGAAATTCTATCTCGTAGAATTCTATCTCGTAGAATTTTAATTCGCCGCGCTCAAATTTTACCCGCCGCTTTAAATTTATACCGCAGCGCCTAAATTTCTCCCGCTCGTCGCGCTTTACCCAAATTTATATTTAGTTGTTGTAAAATGCGTTTTTAAAAGGATTTTAGCGGTTTGTGATATGAGTATTTTAGAGTTTACGGAATGCGTAGGCATCGCTTCGGCGGCGCTTAGCGGGTTTTTATTTGGCGTAAAGAAGGGCTGCGATTGGCTTGGGATCTTTATAGCGGCGTTTTTGACGGCGCTTGGCGGCGGGATCATGCGCGACACCTTGGTAAGCCGCGAGATCTACTCATTCACGCACTACGCGCCCGTAACCATCGTGCTTGCGGTAAGCGCCGTAGCTATTTTTGCCAAACTTTACGAGAACCGCGATTTGGAGGGTAAATTTTTATTTATTCTAACCGATGCGATCGACGTCGTAAGCTTTTCGATCGTAGGGGCGATGGTTGCGCTAAGCTACAATCATAACGTTTTCGGCGTGGTGCTGATCGCGTTTTGCAACGGCGTGGGCGGCGGCATCTTGCGCGACGTGCTGCTGAACGAAGTGCCGTGGTTTTTGCGCACCGGGCTTTACGGCACGATAAGTATGGGCGTAGGTTTGATATATTTCGTGCTTGATGGGTTGGGGCTTAGCGGCGCCTTTTCGGTGATTATTTTGCTGGTTTTGGGGGTTGCGTTTCGCATGGTGGCTTATTACAAATCTTGGCATCTGCCTAAAGTGGAGTACAAACAATGAACTATTTGATGGATAATTTCGCGCGCGTAAACGTGGCGCTGGTAAGAGGCGAGGGCTCGATAGTCTATGACGAAGCGGGCAAGGACTACGTGGATTTTGGCGCGGGCATCGGCGTAAACTGCCTGGGGCACGCAAACGAAATCGTGCTGGAAGCGATCGGCACGCAAGCCGCGCAGATCATCCACGGCTCGAATATCTATAGAATTCTGCCCCAAGAAGCCCTGGCTCAAAAGATTAGCGAGCTTTTGGGGTATCGCAGCTACGCGGTGTTTTGCAACTCCGGCGCTGAGGCGAACGAAGCGGCTATCAAAATGGCGCGCAAATACGGCACCGTAAATTTTCCTAATAAAAAATTTGAAATTCTAACTCTGCGAAATTCCTTCCACGGCCGCACGCTAGCGACGCTGCAAGCTACGGGGCAGGAGAAATTTCATCCCGAAATTTTTGCGCCCTATATGCCCGGGTTTAAATTTTTCGACGATATCGAGGATATCATCGCGCATATCGATGAAAACAGCGTCGCCGTGATGATCGAGCTAGTCCAGGGCGAGGGCGGCATTAAACCTCTGGATAGGGCTAGCGTGCAAAGGCTGGCGGCTGTTTTAAAAGAGAGAAAGCTGCTTTTAATCACCGACGAGGTGCAGTGCGGCGTATATCGCACGGGCGAGTTTGCGACGTCGCAAATTTACGGCATCCGCCCCGACATCATCACCTTTGCTAAAGGTCTTGCGGGCGGCGTGCCGATCGGCGCGTGCGTGGCGCAGCAAAATATTTTCGCTCCGGGCGAGCACGGCAGCACCTTCGGCGGTAACTTTTTGGCGACCTCTACGGCGCTTGCGGTGCTTTCGCAGCTTCAGTTTTTAAAAGCGAGCGGCAAGCTTGATAAGACTATAAAAAGATTTATCAAAAAACTAGACGCCATCGCCGCAGACTATCCTAGCCTGATCGAAAAGCGCGTGGGGCTCGGTCTGATGCAAGGCCTCGTGCTACGCGATGAAAAAAACTTGGGCGAGATATTTAATAAGGCCCTGCAAAACGGACTTTTGATCCTAAAATCCGGCAAGCGCACCCTTAGATTTTTGCCTGCATTAAATATCAAAAAACCGGAGATTAAAGAGGGCTTCGCGCGCCTACGCAAGAGCCTGGATGAGATAGTGCGGGCGTGAAATTTAGCGATTTTTTTGAGGGCTGGCTAAACGAGAGTTACTACGCAAATGCCGCTAAAATCGGCAAGAGCGGCGATTTTTACACTGCCGTAAGCGTAGGGAGCTTCTTCGGTATCTGCATCGCGCGCGAAATTTTACGCTTAAGCGCGGATTTTTGTGCAACGCAAGAGTTAAGCTTAGACGCCGCGGCGAACCTAGATAGGTCGCGGCAAAACCCTGCGGCGAATTTGTGCGAGTTAAATTTAAATACCGCGCCTGCAAAAAAGCAGCAAAATAGCGCTAAAATAACTATCGTAGAGATCGGCTCGCACGACGGACGGCTGCTTTGCGACATAGCGCAAGCTATATTTACGCTGGGCGGCGCGGCGGCGCTTGATAAATTTAGCTTTGCGATCATCGAGCCGCACGAGCGTCTGCGCGAGCTACAGCGGGCGAGCTTTGCGGAGAGCTTCGGCGACGAGATCGCGCTAAAGCACTTTGCAAGCGTACACGAGGCGAAATTTAAAGATGCGATCTTTGTGGCAAACGAGCTTTTCGACGCCTTTAAATGCGAGGCGGTGGACGGCGAAAATATGCTTTTTATCGAAAGCGGCGCGGCAAAATTTGCTCCCATAAAAGAACGTGAAATTTTAACCCTCGCGCGCAGATTCGGCATATCGCGCGGCGAAATCCCGGTCGGATACTTTCGCTTCGCCCGCGAAATTTGCGCTAGTGCGCAGCGGTTTTATTTCATAGCCTTCGATTACGGACAGATGGGCGCTAGCGGCGATTTTAGCCTGCGGATTTACCGAAACCACGAGGTTTTTAGCTTCTTTGAGGTGCAAAACTTGAGCGATTTTTACGGCAAGAGCGATCTTACCTACGACGTAAATTTTGAAATTTTGCGTGCTGCGTTTGAGGACGCGGGCGCCGTGACGGCGGATTTTAAAAGACAGATCGCGGCTTTGATAGACTTCGGCGCGGTTCACCTTTTAGAGCTTTTTATGCAAAAAAGCGGCGAGAAGGGCTATCATAACGCGCTTTTGCAGTTCAATCACCTGCGCGCTGAGTTTGGCGAAAAATTTAAGATGATAAAATTTAAAAAGGGGCTTTGATGAGAGCTTTTATCGATTGCGACTGCGAAATTTTGCAAAAGACGCTGGAATTGTTTTTAAAAGATCATGCCGCAAGTGCGCAGGATTGCGACTTTATAATAAGCGATGAGCCGCAAAGCTCGGCAAAACCGCTCTTTTTGATCGGCGAGGACGGAGATTTGGTACTGCCGTTTTCCAAGCAGATGTTGTTATCGACGCTAGAGGATTTTCAAGGCGAGCTAAAGCGGGATTTTAGCGGATACGATGCGGCGGAGGCCGAAATTTGCGTGCTATTTGATGAGTTTAAGGCAAAAATCATCGAAATTTTAAGAAGGCAAAATGGCTAAATTGTCTAAGCTCGGCGGCATGCTCTTTACGCAAATCTCAAGCGGCATTTATAGGGGCAAAAAGCTCGCTCTGCCCGCGTTTTCGAGCACGCGTAGTACGAAAAGCATCGTAAAGGGCTCGTTTTTTGATACTTGGCGGGCGGAGTTGCGCGGCGCGGCGTTTATCGAGTGCTTCGGCGGTAGCGGCGCGATGGCGCTTGAGGCGCTAAGCAACGGCGCAAAAAACGTTTATGCGATCGAAAAGGACGCTGCCGCGCATAAGATCATGCGGAAAAATTTCGAGCTTTTTGGGCTCGGTGCAAATGCGATTTTGGGCGATTGCTTCGAGCGACTACCCGAAATTTTGCACGATCTGCAGGCGAATATGAATGGATGCTCTGCCGCAAATTCTAGCGAAAGCCATACCGTAAATTCCAGCGAAAATTCCGTATCCGATCCCGCGCGCAGAGTGTTTGTCTATCTGGATCCGCCGTTTGCGATCAGGCAGGGTTTTGGTGGGATTTACGAGCGGGTGCTGGCGCTGATAGCGCGCCTGGGCTCCGTGCAGTGCGAGCCGCTAATCGCGATCGAGCATATGAGCGAGCTTGAGCTGCCGCCTAAAATCGGCGATTTCGCGCTGCTTAAATCGCGCAAATTCGGCGCTACGACGATGAGTTACTACGCAAGATGAAAAGCTTAAAGCAGATTTTGGATTATTACGCCGATTTGAAAAATTGCGACGCGGATCTTTTCGGCGCGCCCGATCCGCTGCAGGTCGCAAAGCAGCAGAGAGACGACGTCGTAGCGCTCATCTGCGCGCTGTTTGCTTACGGGAGCGCGGCTCAAATTTTAAAATTCCTCCGCTCGCTTGATTTTTCGCTTTTGGATGGGAGCGATGAGCGCATGAGAGCGGAGCTTGCGGGCAAAAAATATAGATTTCAAAGCTCGCGCGACGTCGCTGAAATTTTTATAACTTTAAAGCGGCTTAAAAACAGCCTTAGCATCGAGGAGAGCATGCTTTGCGGTATGCAAAAAAGCGGACGGATCGAGGATGGGATAAATTTTTTAATCGGCGAAATTTACAGATTAAATCCCTACCGCAGTCCGGGATATGAGTTTTTTTTCGGGCGCGGCTTCTCGCAAAAGCCCACATCGCCGTATAAGCGCTACAATCTTTTCCTACGCTGGGCGGTGCGCGACAGCGACATCGATCTGGGGCTGTACAAAAAGATCGAAAAATCGCGCCTCCTCATCCCGCTCGATACCCACACGCATAAAGTTTCGCTTAAGCTTGGGCTGATCGATCGCAAGAGTTACGATTTCGAGGCGGTTTTACAGCTTACGCAAAGCTTAAGACGCTTCGATCCGAGCGACCCAATCAAATACGACTTCGCGCTGTACCGCCTCGGACAGAGCGGCGAGATAGATAAAATTTTACCCGAATTAGCCGCAAATTAGAACAAAACCGCGGAGTAAGTCGGCGGAATTTTACCTAACACGAGCGATGAAATTTTATGGAGATTCAATGCGGGTACACGGCGGAATTTTGCGCTGTTTTGCCGCATAAGTGGAGCTGGCTTTATGGATTTGCCGTGCGTCTTGAGTACAGCGTGCCGAAATTTTATGGAATTCAGGCAAAAGATCGCTTCGTAGAATTCTGCAAATTTCACGGATAGCCGCGCTGGATTAGTAGGACTCATCTTGTGAAATTTAGGTAAAATTCCGGCGATTTTCGCTACTTAAATTTTATGAAATTTCGCAGCTCGTGCACGACGTGATAAATTGCATGGCACTAAAACGGCAATCACGCGACAAATTTTATAAAATTTAAGTGGGAGCTGTGCAGCAAAATCCTATAGAATTCCGCGAAATTTTATAAAATTGCACGGAATTTTAGCAGGCGATCGCATGCACTTTGCGGCGTATGGGCGGTTTGCGATCGTAATTGCGCGGAATTTTTCGCAGACACTCGCGGGTGCCCGTCTGCGTAATTTGAGAAAAGGACAAAAATGGAGCTTGAGCTTTGGCAGTTCGTGGTGCTTTTTGCGGCGGCGTTTTTCGGCGGATTTATCGACTCGATCGCGGGCGGCGGCGGGCTGATCTCGCTGCCTGCGCTGCTTGCCGTGGGTGTTCCGCCGCATGTAGCGATCGCCACAAATAGATTTCAAGGCAGTTTCGGAAGCTTCACCGCCGCTTTAAATTTCATCCGCAAGGGCTACGTCGATGCGGCGGAGATCCTGCGCGGCGTGATTTTTACGTTCGTAGGCGGGCTCGTCGGCGCTTATGTCCTGCTCCTAATCGATGCGAAATTCCTAAACTACCTCATTCCGATCCTGCTGCTGGCGCTTTTCTTTTATATGATTTTTTCGCCAAACCTTGGCGAAGCGCCCGCCAAACCCAAGATGTCAAAAAAGAGCTTTTACGCGATTTTCGGGCTTGTTTTGGGGTTTTACGACGGATTTTTCGGCCCTGGTACGGGCTCGTTTTGGACGTTTGCTCTCGTGGGAATTTTAGGGCTTTATATGAAAAAGGCGGTCGCACACACGAAAGTTTTAAATTTCACCTCAAACATCGTCTCTTTGGGCGTTTTTATCATCGGCGGGCAAATTTTATGGCTCGTCGGAGCGGTGATGGCGGTCGGACAGATCGCGGGCAGCTTCGCAGGCTCAAGCCTCGTGATGAGATGCGACGTGAAATTTGTGCGCAAGATGCTTCTATTCGTCGTTGCCGCCACGATTTTAAAGCTACTTTACGGACTGATTGCAAGTTAATTACAGACTGGTTGAGGGCCGATCGCAGGCCAATCTAAAGTCAAAATCATAGAATTTTATACAGGATTTCGTATAAAATTTAGCGTAAAATTTTATGAGTCCTGGTCGATCTATTCGATAAAGCTGATCTTACTGCCGCAGTAGCGCAGATCTTGTTGTAGGGTCGCGCCAGTCTCGCTTCGATGGCGTCGATTATATCGTAGCTTCGCGCTGATCTTTTCGCGACTACGCTAATTTCCCGCTGCTGCGATGGCGATTCTATTGGCGTTACGTCGGAGGCCTCGCTTGTCGCGAGGTCTTTGATTTTATTATTTTGGTAGCGTTAATTTTGCTCCGCTACATCGACAACTTCGTTGCCGCGCTTGCTGCTGCGAGGATTTTAATTGCGTTGCGCGGTGTCGCACTGGTTTATTATGACGGCGCTGTGTTCTTGCTGCCGCAATAGCGCAGATCTTGCTGTAGTGTTTGATGTAACTTGCTGTGTCGCCGATCTTTCTGCTGCGATAGTGCGATCTTTCCGTAGCGTCATACCGATCCCGCTGCGACGGCATCAATCTCGCTGTGTGTTGCCGATGAAATTTAGTCTAATTCGTGTCAGCTAAATTTCGCCGTATTACCCGCGTATCTATTTTATTTGCCGCCATTGATAGAATTTAGTCGTATTGCCGAGCACGCGGCATTATCGCGCCGGTGCTTATAAAACTTCATACGCTTACGTCAGCAAAATTTTAAAATACTACTTTGTAGATCGTTTTATCGCGCTGCCGTATATGTTACCAAATCCGCTCGCAGCGATTAAATTTAGCCGCACTTTCACGCACTGTTTTCCGCGCCAATCGGCTATTTTAAATTTTGTCGTTCCGTCACCATGGCTCGCTTTCCGCGCTAGCTCCTCGCCATATTGTCCGCTGTATTTGCGCGATAAATTTAACCGCACCGCCACGTATGCTGTTCCGCTCCGCTATCGCCGATGAAATTTGCAACCGTTAAATTTCATCGCACCGCCGCGCCCGCTATCTTATCCGTCCGCCCGCGAAATTCTGCCGTCTAAAACAAAGTTAAAATATTTTGCGATAAAATGGGCGAAATTTTTTACAAAGGATTTTTCTATGCAGATCATCTCGACTCCCGATGCGGCGCAGGCCATCGGACCGTACTCTCAGGCAATCAAGGCGGGCGGGCTCATCTTTACCTCGGGGCAGATCGCGCTTAAGCCGGACGGCGAGTTTGTCGCGGGCGGCGTGGAGGCGCAGACGAGGCAGGTTTTGCAAAACCTCGCCTCGATCCTGAAAGAAGCGGGCGCGACGCTGCAAGATGCCGTCAAAACTACGATTTTCCTAGCCGATATGGGCGATTTTGCCGCGGTGAACGAGATATATGCGGCGGCGTTCGGCGAGCACAAACCCGCTCGCAGCACGGTGCAGGTCGCCAAGCTCCCCAAGGGCGCGCTTGTGGAGATCGAAGTGATAGCGCTGGCTAGGGCTTAGCGCTAAATTTAGATCGCTAGGACATTTCGGGCTCGCGTTTCCGGTTAGAATTTAGACGCGGGCCGCTCGAAATTTTAAACGGCTCGCTTTGGTTTTGAAGCCGCGCGAGCTTTTAAATTTAGATTTTAAAAGCCGCGCCAAACGCCCGCGGGTCTATGCAAACAGCGCGTCTGGTGCGCTAAGGCATTAAAATTTTTTCGGTCGAAACGGGATTAAAATGATAGAAAAGCTTATTCAAAAATCTAAAAATATCACGGCTGCGGGGCGCAGCGACATAGAGCCCGCATGGATCGCGCAGGTGCAGCGGCGGCTAGGCTTTGCGCTGCCTGCGAGCTACAAGCAGATGCTGCTAAGATACGCTAGCGTCAGCGCAGCGGGGACGGAGCTAAAAACGATCGCGCCGCCCGAGTTCGCGGGTAGCGCCGACGCCGACATCTGCTACACGTATGAGGTAAATCTGAAAAACGGGCTATTCGCCGCGGATGAGCTCGTGTTTTTGCAGCTCGAGGACGAGGAGTATTATTTTAAAATTTCGCCCGCAAATGGCATGGCAAGCGATATAGCGGACGGCTCGCTGAATAAGGCGCGCGGCAAGATGGGGGAGAGCGCGAGCGGCGAAGCCGCGGGCGCGACGGTGCGCGATACGGTCGTCGCGACGGTAGCCGGCAGTGCGGAAAATAAAGCATTGGGTGACGAAGCGTGCGCAGAGAGATCGCTGGATGCGGCATGCGATATAAATGCCGAAACGACGTGCAAAGCTGCGGGCGAGACAATGAGCGAGATGGCAGACGAGACAGCAGGTGGAGCGACGAAAGAGATAACGAGCGAGCAGGCAGGCGACGCGCCGTGCGAATACCCCGTATATGTGCGCGACTACGCAGAGGGTGAGGATAGGCTTTTCGCGGACGATTTTTACGGGTTTTTGGAAAAATTTTAAGACGAAATTTAAGGCAAAATCAGGAGCGATAAAATGGGACTGTTTGACATTTTTAAAAAGGATAAATTTGACGTCGATGTGCGCTCGGACGGCGTTTTCATTGGCGGCGTAAACTGCGGGTTTGATCTGGCTAAATTTAACGAAGCCTTGGGCCAGCCGCGCGTGATAGATGACGGAGAGGGTAAAAGCCGCTATTTTTGGGATGAGGCGGGGATTTTCGCCTTCGTGCGCGCAGGCGAGCTTGCAGAACCGAGGCTTTCCGAGATAGTTTTGATGCTTGAGGTCGCAAAGGGCGTGCAGCACGAGGTTCCGCGCAAGCTCTACGGCGGCGCGTTCACGATAGATGGCAGACCGCCGCTTGAGGCCGTGCCCGAGCAGGAGCTGCGCGGCGCATATATATTTTTGGAGCTTAGCCTTGGTAAATTTGAAGTCTCGCTAGCTCTTGCCGAGGCCGTGCAACAAAAAATCGACGAAATGGACTTTGCCGAGCGCTTCGCTAAGCGCGACACCGACGAGATCGCAGACATCGTGCGAGCTGCGAAAATGCCGATAGGGCGCGTCTGCATCAATCAAAAAGAGAAAAAGGTAAAGCGCAAGCCGAGCGATAAATTTAAGCTTCCGCGCGCGGCGGGCGAGACGCTAGCGTTTAAAAATTTCAATTTCAAAATCGCCGTGATGAACGAGCTGATGTATGAAAAAGCCCTGCTGGAGCCCAAATTTGACGTGTTTGAGTACTGCGAGGAGCGCGGCATCGATCCGTACGCGGACTTCGGCGC
>ERZ772772.2472-NODE-2472-length-10984-cov-28.277976_pt1 | contig 10984 bp, 7 predicted proteins | sample MGYA00511484_ERZ772772 | MGnify/ENA primary metagenome ERZ772772 (study PRJEB29015, sample SAMEA2737913) | human oral metagenome | biome: human oral; feature: human-associated habitat; material: dental | place: China | collected 2088 ... | reverse complement strand
TGCCGTAACTGTTTCCGTCATATATACTCCCCTGTTCCTGTGCAGATTCCTGTTTATTTATTATAAAGGAAAGAAAAAGTGATGGCAAGTCTGTCCGCAGAGGTGCGGATTTCTTGACTTTGCCGGCTGCAGCATATATGATGGGTTCAATGGGAACCGTATACTGTGGGATACTTGAAAGGGAGGGATCATTGCATGATCTACACGGTCACCTTCAACCCGTCGATCGACTACATCGTCCGGTTGGAGAAGTTCACGGCGGGCGAGATCAACCGCGTGAACTACGAGCAGATCCTGCCGGGGGGCAAGGGCATCAACGTCTCCATCGTGCTGAAAAATCTCGGGCACGAGTCGACGGCCCTGGGCTTTCTCGCGGGCTTTACCGGAACGGCGATGCAGGAGCAGCTGCGCTCGTTCGGTGTCGCGGATGACTTTGTCCGCCTCGATGAGGGGTTCTCGCGCATCAACGTGAAGATCAAGGCGAAGACCGAGACCGAGATCAACGGACAGGGCCCCGCCATCACCGCAGAGGCGCAGCGCGCACTCTTTGAAAAACTCGATCGGCTGCGCCGCGGCGACACGCTCGTCCTTGCCGGCTCGATCCCAAACACACTGCCCGACGACATCTATGAGCGCATCATGGAGCACCTCGACGGCCGCGGCATCCGCATCGTCGTTGACGCGACGAAGAACCTTCTCCGGCGCGTGCTGAAATACCGCCCCTTCCTCATCAAACCGAACAATCATGAACTGGGCGAGATGTTCGGCGTCACGCTGAAGACGGACGACGAGATTGTCTACCACGCGAAAAAACTGCAGGAGGAGGGCGCGACAAACGTGCTCATCTCAATGGCAGGCGACGGCGCGATTCTCCTCACGTCCGAGGGTGTATTCTACCGCTCCGCCGCACCGAAGGGAACCCTCGTCAACTCCGTGGGCGCGGGCGATTCGATGGTCGCGGGCTTCCTCGCGGGCTTCATGGAGTCGGACGGCAGCTTCGAGCACGCCTTCTACATGGGCGTTGCCGCGGGTTCCGCCTCCGCGTTCTCACCGAACCTCGCCACGCGCGCGGAGACACTCGCGCTTTTGCAGACCATTGTTTAGATTCCAAATCAGACGCAATGCAGTGCCCCTAAGCGAACCCTAGTGGAGCAAGTGAGTAAAGTAAGCGTTTCGCCCCCTGCGGATTTCTTTCGTTCAAGCGCGCAGCGCGCGTTTAAGAAGTCCGCAGGTATTTAGGCGAATAAGCACGCGATTACTTGCGTAACTAAGCGTTCGCGTGGGACACGCATCACGATAAGACAACACAAAAGGAGGGTTTTCCCCTTGCATATCAACGATCTTTTGAAGCCCGAGAGCATTGCCCTCGGCATTTCTGCTCCCGCCTCGAAGGAAGAGGCCATCCGCCTCCTCGCAGATTATATGGAAAAGGGAGGCAATCTGAGCGATAAAGAGCAGTACGTCAAGGATGTGCTCATCCGCGAGGAGAGCGGCACAACGGGCCTCGGCGACGGCATTGCAACGCCGCACGCCAAGAGCGACGGCGTGCAGGCGGCAGGCCTGGCTGCCATGACCGTCCCGGACGGGATGGACTTTGCCGCGATGGACGGCAATCCGAGCCGCCTCTTCTTCATGATCGCCGCCCCCAACGGTGCGAATGACGAGCATCTCGCCATTCTCTCGAAGCTTGCCACGATGATCATGGATCCCGACTTCAAGGAGGCACTCATCGCCGCCAAGACCGTCGAGGAGTTCCGCCGGCTCATCGATGACAAGGAGAACGACCGCTTCGTCGCGCCGGGTGCAGACGCCGCAGCCGAGGAGGCGCAGCCCGCCGCCGGCCATATCCAGATCCTCGCCGTCACCGCCTGCCCCACGGGCATCGCACACACCTTCATGGCCGCCGAGAGCATCGAACAGCACGCGAAGAAGCGCGGCCTCTCGGTCAAAGTCGAGACGAACGGCTCGGCGGGCGTAAAGAATGTCCTCACAGCGGAGGAAATTGCCGCCGCCGACGGCATCATCGTCGCCGCGGACAAGAACGTCCCGATGGCGCGCTTTGACGGCTGCCGCGTCGTCATCACGAAGGTTGCGGACGGCATCAACAAGGCGGACGAGCTCATCGACCGCGCCCTCTCCGGCACTGCCCCCGTCTACCGCGCAAGCGGTGCAGATGCGGCAGAGAGCGCCGATACAGAGGCAGACGAGAGCCTCGTACGCCAGATCTACAAGCACCTCATGAACGGCGTCTCGCACATGCTTCCGTTCGTTGTCGGCGGCGGTATTCTCATCGCACTCGCCTTCCTCTTCGATGACTTTACGATCGACCCGTCGAAGTTCGGTTCGAACACGCCCCTTGCTCAGTTCTTCATGCAGGTCGGCGGCGCATCGTTCGGCTTTATGCTCCCCGTTCTCGCAGGATTCATCGGCATGTCCATCGCCGACCGGCCGGGCCTTGCCGTCGGCTTCGTCGGCGGGGCGCTCGCAGGCGCAACGGGCACCGGCTTCCTCGGGGCGCTCCTCGCAGGGTTTGTCTCAGGCTATGCCGTCAATGCCCTCAAGAAGGTCTTCGCCGGACTCCCGGCATCGCTCGACGGCATCAAGCCCATCCTGCTCTATCCGTTCTTCGGCATCCTCATCATGGGCTTTATCTCGCTCTTCATCATCGCGCCGCCGGTCTCCGCCATCAACACATGGATGGTCTCAACCCTCGGCGGCATGGATCCCTCGGCACGCATCCTCATGGGCATCATCGTCGGCGGCATGATGGCGATCGATATGGGCGGTCCGATCAACAAGGCGGCCTACGTCACGGGCACGGGACTGCTCGCCTCGGGCGAATATCACGTCATGGCCGCAGTCATGGCAGGAGGCATGGTTCCGCCTCTTGCGATCGCACTCGCGACCACGTTCTTCAAGAACCGCTTCACTGAGAGCCAGCGCAAAGCAGGCATCACGAACTACGTCATGGGCCTCTCCTTCATCACCGAGGGCGCAATCCCGTTCGCGGCCGCGGATCCCGTCCGCGTCATCCCCTCGATGGTCGTCGGCTCCGCGCTTGCAGGCGCGCTCACGATGCTCTTTGACTGCACCCTGCGCGCACCGCACGGCGGCATCTTCGTCGTCCCGACCATCGGCAATCCGCTCATGTACCTCGTGAGCATCTTCGCCGGCGCGATTGTCGGCGCGCTCCTCCTCTCCCTGCTCAAGAAGCCGATCAAGGAATAACAGCACAAAAGAATCCCGCTGCGCCAGATGAACCGGCACAGCGGGATTTTTGCGTCCGTATTTTAGAACAATTCGCCCTCGGCAATGCGTCCGAGCAGTTCCTTCGACGGGATGAAGAAGAGCTGCCCCTTCTCCGCCGTCGAGTACTCGAGCAGACGATCGTCCTGCGTGAACATATTGTTGATCATTGTGCGCGTTACATCCCAGTGGCGCGCATAGCCGATGAAGTAGGTGCCGCGGACGCCCTCGCCCGGATTTGCGAAGACGACGTTCATGCGTACGATCTTATGCTCCTCGCCGCCGCGGTTGTCCTGCGAGATGATGTTGTGTGCGCGCGGATCCTTCTCCTCGTCGGAGAGTTCGAGATCGCTGTACTTCCTGCGTCCGATGTATTTCTCCTGCACCTCGGTCGGTAGCGCCCGCCATGCGTCGAGATCGTGTACATATTTCTGCGCGAACGCATAGGAGCCGTTGATGAAGTCGGGATCCTCCGCGCCGATGATCGCCCACTCCTTTGCCTCCTCGCCGATGGGGTTCTCCGTGCCGTCGATAAAATCGATGATCGCGCGCCCCTCATGGTAGTGGAAGCCGTGCGTTTCATCCACCACGTCCACAATTGGACGCAGGAAGCCCATGATCTGATCGATGACGAGATAGGTTGTCGCCGCCTGCGCTGCGCGGACATGGAGGAAGAGATCGGCGGGTGTTGCGGGCGCCGTATGATGCGCTCCCTTCACTCCCTGAAAGTCCTCAAGCTCCTTCGGCTTCTTTGCCTTCGGAAAAAGATACTCCCACGCGCGGTTGCTGAAGCCCAGCGTGAGCTTCACCGTTTCCGGCGCGACGCGGATATTCATCGACCGCTGAATCGCTGCGATGCGGTCCGCCATATCGGCGATGATCTCCTTCTCCTGTTCGAAATTCTCGCGTTTGAGGGAAAGCATCACAAAGATGACGCTCTCCCCCGCATCCTTGAACACATCCTGTGCAAAACTTGCATTGACCTCCATCAGATTCTCCTTTCATTTCATACACAGTAATACAGCATTATCTATTTTACTTCATTTTTGTCAAGAACACAGGAAAACCGCCGATTTTTCTCGGCGGTCCGATGTTGTCGATTACTATACCTTGAATCGCCCGACCAGCGCATCGAGCTGCGCAGCGAGCCCCTTCAGATGCTCTGCCGTCGCAGCAAAGGCATCCAGAGAGGCGGTCTGCTGCTCAATCGCAGCGGCCGAATCCTGCGACGCCCCTGCAATCTCCTGCGCTGCATGCGCCGTCTGTTCGGCCGATGCGGACGCCATCTGTACACAGGCGCGCACGGCTTCGATGGAGGCAAGGAGTGCGCTGCGGTTGATCTCATCCGTCTGCACCAGTGCCTGCATCTCCGTCATATGTGCTGAAATCCCCGCGACACTGGCAGCGAGCAGCTGTATCTCCTCGTTCAGTTCGTTCGTATGACCCGCGAGATTCGTTATGGCAACAGCATTGTACTCCACAGCCTTGCTGTTCTCAAGACTTGCCTGCCAGAGCGTATCCGAAAGGCCGGATACCTCCGTCGAGCATTCCTGTGCCCGCGTCATGATATACTGCAGATCGCTGACAAATCGGTTGAACGAATGCACGATCCGCCCGATTTCATCATAGCGTTCCGCATTGAGCCGCTGGCGCAAGTCCCCCTCCTTGCCCGCCGCCTCGCGGAAGGATCTCGTAAGCATCGCAAGGGGGATCAAAACCTGCTTGATAATCAGGAGGGAGGAGGTGACAAAAATGACCAGCGCAAGGACGATCACGACGATCTCGATCTCCTTCGACATGGCGATCTTGGCCCGGCTGGCGTCGTCATATGCCATGACGAGCCGATCCACCTCGTCCACATAGGACGCTACTGTCTCCGCAACCTTGGCGTTGGCCGCATATTTCGCATCGGGACCCACGGCATCTGCTGCCGCGCGCACATCAGAGGCGTATTCCTCCCAGCGGGGGCGCACCGCCTTAAGCTGGGCGCGGACGCCCTCATCCGATGCGGAGACGAGGTGAAGCTCCTCATCCCCCTTCTCCAGCCCCGTGAGAATGTGCTCATATTCATCCATGTACTGCTGCATCATCCGGCGGATCTCTGCCGCCTCGGCTCCATCTGCAGGAACCAGACGGGCCGACAGCCAGGCAAGCTGATACGCACGCATGCGCAGGGAGCCGGATGCATTCACTGCAGGCGAATCCCCGTCGAGCTGTTCAAAGGTAACAAAATTCAATCCCACAAGGCCGATGATAAAGAGGAAGAGGGCAACAAGAGTAGCGCGCAGCTTGTTTTGGATGGTCATGTTGTCCCTCTCGTTCCAATAGATAATTTCATCGATGGAAATTATACCATAGAAACAGCGTATCGCAATACTTTCTTCATAATGTTGGCATAAGTATAACGAACTCTATAGTTATTTTAATGTGTTTCCCGCATCTACACCTTGAACTTTCCAACCAGCCCATCCAGCTTCGCCGAGAGTGTGGACAGCTGCTCCGCAGCATTGACGACCTGCTCCAGGCTCGCGCTCTGCTCCTCGATGGCAGCGGCCGACTCCTGGGAGAGGCCCGCGATCTGTTTCGCCGCCGCTGCAACGCTGCCCGAGGTGCCTGCAACGCTCTGCGCGCCTGCCGATGCCGTCTGATTCAGACGCACGATCTCGGCGGCTGCCGTGCGGCTCTCCTCGGAGCTTTCGGCGATGGCGTTCAGCGAGGCACGTACCGCACCGACCGCCTCCGTAATCTTCTCCAGTTCGCTGACCAGCTCCTGATTGGCCTCGCGCGTATCATGCACCTGCTGACGGATGCCGGTCATCTTCTCCGTGACATCGTCTGCCGCGAGGCTCGAGCTCTCGGCGAGCTTGCGCACCTCCTCCGCGACGACGGCAAATCCGCGCCCGCTCTCGCCCGCACGCGCCGCCTCGATCGCGGCGTTGAGAGCGAGCAGGTTGGTCTGCCCCGAGATCCCCTTGATGAGGTCGATGATCTGGTTGATGTCCTCTGCGTACTGCGTCAGTGTCTGCACCTTTCGGTCCATCGTCATGACGATCTCGCGCAGGACGTCGGTCTGCGCCGCAACGCGTGCCGCACCGTCCCGTCCATCCGCTGCCTTTGCCTCGGAGTCTGCCGAGAGGCCTGCGGAGCGTTCTGCAGAGGTGAGCATCTGCTCCATATGCGACGCGATCTGCGTCACATTATCTGCGAGCGCCTGCATATCGCCGTTCTGCTCGTTTGCCTGTCCCGCAACCTCAGTAACGGAACCGGCGACATGCTCGACCGCCTGACTGCTCTCGCCGCTCGCATGCGAGAGGCTTGCAGAGAGACGTGCGACCTCTGCGGCGCTTTCCTGTGCGCCGCGCATGATCGTGCGCAGTTTTCCGGTGAAGGTGTTGAAATGAAGGACAATGCGCCCGATTTCATCATCGCGCTCCGCATGGAGCTGCTTTGTCAGATCGCCCTCGCCTTCGGCAATATCTTGAAACGAGTCCGTCAGCGCTGCCAGCGGACGCAGGATCTGCGTGAGAATCAGCCAGAGGGCGCCTCCCACCACAAGGAGAGCTATGAGGATCACGCCGAGCTGGATATTCTTGGATATTTCGATCTTGGCCTGTCCGGCGGCATCATAGGCGGCGACCAGCTTGTTGACCTCCGCCACAAAGGGCGCGACCGCGCCCGCCACCTTCACCTCTGCGGCGCGGCGTGCCTCCTCGTCCTGGCTTTCGGCAACGGTGCGCACATCGCTGCGGTACGCCTCCCACAGCGGCTTCACAACGCCAAGCTGGCGCCGTACGGCCTCATCCGTGGGGGCAGCCAGGCCCATCGACTCATTGCCCTGCTCCAGTCCCGCAAGAATCCGATCATAGTCCGCAAGATCCTTCTCCATTGCGCTGCGCTGCGTCTGCGCCTCGGCCTCATCTGCCGACACGAGCCGTGCCGCTCTCCACGAGAGCTGATATGCGCGCATCCGAAGCGAGCCGGATGCGTTCACCGCAGGCGAGTCTCCCTTGAGCTCGTTGAAGGTGAAGAAATTCAGCCCGACCAGTCCCACGATGAATACGAATAACAGGATCAGAATCGCCTGTAATTTAGTTCGTATGCTCATGCTATCTTCCTCTTTCCCTTTGACGCCGCCCAAGCCCCTCATCGTATGGAGACGTGAGAGGACATCTCTGTGCGGCATTTCTATAATGTTTCCTCATATTTGTTAATTATAGCATAAAATATGCCGCTGCAAAACAAAAATAACCTTAAAACTAAAAAAGGCCGCCGGCACGATGATGCCGACGGTCTTTTTGATATCTCAGAGCTGAACGAGTTCACGCAGACGTTCAAAGTCGATGTAGGTCTCGGTCTCCGGATGGCGCTTCAGATAGCCCTGATGAGCCTCATCCGCCGCCTGGAAGGAGGTCAGCCGCTCCATGGTCGCGTGCATGACGCGCCGTGCATCCGGCCTGCTGTTCGGATCGTTGAGCGTCAGATGCTCGCCGGTTGCAGGACAGCGCCCCTTCCCCGCGAGGAAGGTGAGGTAGAGCTGAATCTGCGGTTCATCCTCGGCGCTCTCGTAAAATACGCCCGCGCGGCACATGGCCCCGCGCACATAGCCCTGTCCGTCGATGCTGTACGGCGTGACAACGGCGAAGTGGAGGTCCAGCAGCTGCGAGATGTCGATCTTCTTCGGATCATAGACGATCTCGACGCCCATGCGTCCTCCGGACACGCCGCTCAGGACATCGTCGTGCGCAGCGTTCGGCGCCGCGTTGATATAGCCCGTACGGACGCTCGCGATGCCGCGTCGTCCGGCGAACACCTCCTCGAGCTCGTACATATCCGCACCCGAGAGACAGATACGTTTCGTCATAGGATCACCTCCTCAATTCGTAAAGAGGTCCACCTGCCGTCCTGCCGCCTGCCGCACGTCAAACACGCTGAGGAGTTCGGCGACCGCCTGTGTCGGCGAGATGCTGCCTGAGAGGACAGCCTCCTTTACATCGGGCATGCGCCCGCGCACAATGGCATCATCGAAGAAGAGATTGTGCAGGTGCTCGTCAATCATGCTGTTCATCCAGTCAAGCAGCTGCCTGTCGCGGCGTTTTTTCCAAACGCCGCTCTCCGTGGTCTTCTCGCGGAAGATGCGGATGACCTCCCAGAGTTCGGCAAGGCCTGTTTTCTCGATCGCGGAGGCGAGGTAGGCATGCGTCTCCCAGCCCGGCGTCGCGGGGCGGATGAATTCGAGCATGCGCTCGTACTGACCGCGTGCGACCTTGGCCTTGATCAGGTTGTCGCCGTCCGCCTTGTTGATGACGATGGCATCGCCAAGCTCCATGATTCCCTTCTTGATGCCCTGGAGTTCATCGCCCGCGCCGGTCAGCACGACAAGCAGGAAGAAATCGACCATCGAGCGTACGGTCGTCTCGGACTGTCCGACGCCGACCGTCTCAATGATGATGACATCGTAGCCTGCCGCCTCGCAGAGCAGCATGGTCTCGCGGCTCTTGCGCGCAACACCGCCGAGCGTCCCGCCCGCCGGCGAGGGGCGGATAAATGCCTCGGGACGGCGCGAGAGCGTGCCCATACGCGTCTTGTCGCCGAGGATGGAGCCCTTCGTTACGGAGCTGGTCGGGTCAACGGTGAGGACGGCGACACGATGTCCCGCATCGCAGAGCATATTGCCGAACGCCTCGATCATCGTAGACTTGCCCGCACCCGGGACACCTGTAAAGCCGATGCGCAGCGCCTTGCCCGTCCGCGGCAGGAGCCGCTGGAGTACGCGCTGAGCGAGTTTGAAGTGGCGGCTGCTGTTGCTCTCGATAAGCGTAATCGCACGCGAGAGTGTCATGCGGTCGCCGCGCTCAACCCCTGCAACGTAGTCGTCCTCAGAGAGGACGAGTTTGCGCCGCGGCATCCCCTGTCCGTTCAGGAACTTCGGGTTGATATTGCCAACGGTCAGGTCCTTGATTCCCTCGATGCCGCCCATAACACTCGTCGTGAATTTGCAGTCAGCATCCTCAGGGACCCAGTCCGGCCGTTCTGTGGTATATTTTTCGCTCATGATTCCTCCTTTCGTATGGCAAAACGCCGCCCTCGTGTTTGAGGGCGGCGCCATAGGGGAGCACGGATGAATTGAATCCGCTCAGATTGGTGTAGATTTTTTGTCCTGTCAAGAAGACAAACCGGACGCATAGCAGTTCTATGCGGAGGATTTGGCGACGATGGCAGGGCGAAAAAGATGCACTTAGATGAGTGGATGATTTCGTCCGTGTTCCCCTGTATCAGCCTGCGGCTTCTTCCTTCGCCCGCTCGATGAGAAGGGTCAGGAGTTTGATGCCCGCCTCGGGGATGTTCGTACCCGGTGCGAAGATCGCCACCGCACCATGCTCGTAGAGGTTGTCATAGTCCTGCACGGGGATAACGCCGCCGATGCAGACCATGATATCGTCGCGGCCGAGCGCCTTGAGCTCATCGACCAGCTGCGGCAGGAGTGTGTTGTGTCCTGCAGCGAGGGAGCTGAAGCCGACCATGTGCACGTCGTTGTCGACGGCATCCTGCGCGGTCTCGGCAGGGGTCTGGAAGAGCGGTCCCACGTCGACGTCCCAGCCCATGTCGGCGAAGGAGGACGCGATGACCTTCTGGCCGCGGTCGTGTCCGTCCTGTCCCATCTTCGCAACGAAGATACGAGGACGACGTCCCGTCAGCTCTTCGAACTCGTCCGCCATCTCGCGGGCGCGGTCGAGCTCCGTCTTGTCCGTGAACTCGGAGGAATAGACACCGGAAATGGTGTGGATAACCGCCTGGAAACGGCCGGAGACCTTCTCCACGGCGTCGGAGATCTCGCCGAGCGAAGCGCGGGCGCGGGCAGCGTCGACGGCGGCCTCGAGGAGGTTGCCGTTGTCGCGGCTCTCCGCCGCCTTCGTGATGCCCTCGAGGCAGCGGCGCACATCGTCCGGATTGCGCTCTGCGCGCAGTTTCTCGAGACGCTCGACCTGTGCCTGACGCACGGCCGTGTTGTCGATCGCGAGGATCTGGAGGGGGTCCTCCTTCTCGAGACGGTACTTGTTCACGCCGACGATGCTCTCGATGCCGGAGTCGATCTGTGCCTGGCGGCGTGCAGCCGCCTCCTCGATACGCATCTTCGGGAGACCCGTCGAGATGGCCTTCGCCATGCCGCCGAGGGCCTCAACCTCCTGGATATGCGCCCAAGCGCGGCGGATGATCTCGTTCGTGAGAGCCTCGACGTAGTAGGAGCCGCCCCACGGATCGATGATCTTGCAGACGCTGGTCTCATCCTGGATGTAGAGCTGCGTGTTGCGCGCAATGCGTGCCGAGAAGTCCGTCGGCAGTGCGATCGCCTCGTCGAGTGCGTTCGTATGGAGCGACTGGGTATGCCCGAGGGCTGCCCCCATTGCCTCCATTGCCGTGCGCGCGATGTTGTTGAACGGATCCTGCGCCGTGAGCGACCAGCCGGACGTCTGGCTGTGCGTGCGCAGCGCCATCGACTTGTCGTTCTTTGCGTCGAAGGACTTGACGATCTTCGCCCAAAGGACGCGCGCTGCGCGCATCTTTGCGATCTCCATGAAGTAGTTCTTGCCGATTGCCCAGAAGAACGAGAGACGCTTTGCGAAGTCGTCGACAGCGAGGCCGGCCTTGATGCCCGTGCGGATGTACTCGAGACCGTCGGCCAGCGTGTAGCCGAGCTCGATGTCCGCAGGTGCCCCCGCCTCCTGCATATGGTAGCCGG
>ERZ772772.2468-NODE-2468-length-10991-cov-3.846287_pt1 | contig 10991 bp, 8 predicted proteins | sample MGYA00511484_ERZ772772 | MGnify/ENA primary metagenome ERZ772772 (study PRJEB29015, sample SAMEA2737913) | human oral metagenome | biome: human oral; feature: human-associated habitat; material: dental | place: China | collected 2088 ... | reverse complement strand
CGGCCGTCTACGAGCACACCGGCGTCGAGGAATTCGAGTTCTCCCAGAACTACCAGCATTTTTGGGACAAGCTCGAAAAGGCGAACTACTTCCTGACGTCGATGATCGAGCTCGCCGACCGCGACGTCGACGACCGCACCGTCCGCTACCTGTTGTCGAACCCGATCGACGACGGCGGCCAGTGGAACATGTTCGTCGCGCTCGTCGAGAAATACGGAGTCGTGCCGAAATACGCAATGCCGGAGACGGAATCCTCGTCCAACACCCGCGCGATGAACCAAACGCTCCAAAAGCTGCTGCGCAGGGGCGCCCGCGACGTTCGCCGGGCGTTCGCCGAAGGGGCCGACTCGCGGGCGGTCAAAGCCGCCGTGCTGGAACAGGTTTACAAGGTCCTCGCCATTCACCTGGGAACGCCGCCGCAGCGCTTCGTCTGGCAGTGGCGCAACAAAGACGGCGAATTCGGACGCGAAGGCGAGATGACTCCCCTCGAGTTTGCGGCAAGGTACTTGCCCGATTTGAGCGAGTACGTGTGCCTCGTCAACGATCCGCGCCCGACGTCGCCCTACAACGCCCTGTTCACCGTGGACAGGCTCGGCAACGTCGTGGGCGCCAAGCCGGTCGTCTACCTCAACGTGCCGATCGAGGTGATCCGCAGGGCGACGTCGGAAACCCTCGGATCGGGAAAGCCCGTGTGGATGGGATGCGACACCGCCAAACAATGCGACTCGAAGCTCGGCATTTGGGACGGGCGTCTTTTCGATTACGAGGGCACGTACGGCATCGACCTGGAGATGACGAAGGCGGAGGAGCTCCAGTACGGCGAGGCTCAGATGACGCACGCCATGGTTTTCACCGGGGTCGACATCTTCGACGGGGAGACCCGCCGGTGGCGGATCGAGAACTCCTGGGGCGACGAGATCGCCGACAAAGGCTTCTTCACGATGAACGACTCGTGGTTCGACCAGCACGTCTTCGAGGTGGCCGTCCACCGCGACCGCCTCTCCGCCGATCTGCTTGCGGTGCTCGACTCCGAGCCGATCGTGCTGCCCGCGTGGGATCCGATGGGCTCGCTCGCCTGAGGAGGTGAAGAATGGAGGGGAGGGGTGTTCGAGGCTGAGGTGTCCGTCGCCCTTCTCTTTTCCCGCAGGGCTGGGACCGCATAATAGTTGCATAGTTACTTTACGAAATAAACGTGGAACTATATTTATCTGGCTATCTACACTAGATAGCATTCAATGGCTCACTTTTTCGATCTATGCCAAGTGTGCGGGGTGTAGGACTGACGTCACGCCGGGGAATCACGCTGCTAGATGATCAGGGTCACATTAGAAACTCTAGCGAGCCATTGTTGTGATTATGTACGGTTGTGTCAGTTGGATTCACGCAAGATTTCGATGGGAGTTGAAAGAACCCATGACGATCCTACCTATGACAATCTCGACACGCTTATCGGCGAGCTCAAACGTTCGGTAATTGACGCATACATGCACGACCATGGATACACAGTAAGTGGTAGTAGCTACGAAGAAGTTGCCCCGAACAGGAGCGTCGGGGAAAGCGTGGTGGAACGCCCTCAAGAAGATGGTAGTGGCGGGGGTAAAGAGGTAGTTTACTTCACCGACGGACCTCCTTCGAAATCAGAAGGATACAGCGATACTTTTGATGAAATTCGACATAAGATCGATAGCCGCCTCAAAAAGTGGAAGAACCTCCCCAACCCTCGCGAAATCGAGATTGAGAGTTCCAAATGCCTTGAGGTCACGAAAGCCCTTGCTAATACAGCCACTACCCAGAATGGGAAAATGGCTCCGGCAGGGGTGGGTATCCCCGGGCACTTGGAGTTGATAAAGCATAAGCTTACGTCAATGAAAGGAGAGACCGCCGATGCCATTCAGTCGAAATTCCTGATTGCTCTGGGTTCGGCGGTTGACAATCTAAATCGCGTATCAATCTATCTAGGGGGAGCGCTCGTGGCGGAAGAAAAGGTCTTTTCCGCCGCTCGCGAGGCGGTTGCCAAAGCCGTCCATGAAGCAAAAGAAGTCTGTGACAAAGTGGCTCGCGGTGACGGTTCCGAGATGAAGATTGCAGTTAATATAGCGAAGCTCGTGGCTGATGGGATTGTGGCATTCACCGGTCCTCTCGGCGCCACTTACAAGGCGACTACGATTGGTGCCGGTGTGTCATCCGTTGCGCTTGGTAGCATCGACGCAAGCAAAGTTGAGTCTAGCGGTGAAGTCAAAAGTAGTGATGTCAAAAGCTACGACCAAGCATTGACTGCGCTCGATACAGCTCTCGATGCGATCAACTTGGACATCCGCAATGGTGAGTCGGCACTATCTGCGAACATTGTCGATAATATCGACATCATCACAGGAAACAGGTCAGCCTTTGATCTGTCGTTCGAACCGATCAGATCTAAGGAAAAGTTACTCATCGTCGTTCCGGAGGACGCAATGGCGATTGCCAAAAGCCACCTTCCGCCAATCGCAGAGGAGCTATCTAAAACCGCTAGGAGCGCATTGGGATTCTCGATGACCACGGCCGTCATGCGAGACGAAGGTGTTGGGATCGGCCCCAAAGGCCCTGGAGAGATGTTCGCGAGCATGCGTACTCTGCTCTACGAATTGCTCCGTGAACTGGCGTGGGACGTCGAAAATGGGGCTGCCAATCTTCGTTCCGCCATTGAGTTGATCGAAAACGAAGACGCGAACTCTAAAGCCGCGCTTGAACAGAGCGCTCGCAACATCGACAAGGGCAGTCGGATCGACCCGTGGAATCATCACCAAACGTGGGATCCTCACGGCAGTATGTGATGCATGAAAGATCTAACTGAGAGAAAGGCGGAAGAATGTCGTTAACGGTAAAATTGCGGATTGTGAGGGCGGCAGTGCGCACGGTTTTCGCCGTCGTCGCGCTGTCTGTGATCGGCTGGCTGTATTTGGGGTCCATCACTCTCCAAGCTCCTAATGACGGTCCACCGTTGGAGTGCGAGCCCTTGGGGAAGGGCGGTCCCAACAGCTACCACATGAAGGGTTTTCCCGACCCCGAAGCTTTGAAAAGAGTTCAGAGCTATATGGATCATGAACTAGATGCGCCTAGGCGAAGTGATTCGGATACAAAGAACGCATTCTTGAAAGATTGGAAACTGGAATGTCAGCGGGCAAGGGAAGGACGGCGGGATCTTCTCAGCATTATTGCCGTTGTGTCTGCCGCCGTCTTCTTGGCGTTGGGCTCGCGACGTCCGTTTCCTGGGCGATTTACGTCCGGAGAGTCTGATCCGCCGAGGTCGAAGGGGATGCCGTTGGCGGCAAAACTGCGGATTGCCCAGGCAGCGGTGCGCACAGTTTTCGCAGCGGCTGCGCTTTCCGTCATTGGTTGGCTTTATCTTGGAACGCCTACTTTTCAAGCGCCAGATTCAGCGACGCTCAAGTGCGCGCCTTTGGGGAGCTTGGATTCGAACGGCTATTACATGGCCGACAGTGACCTTGACGACCAGGGCTGGATCGAACACTATTTGAATAACGAGGTGGATCCAACTAAACGGTTTGATCTCAGTGTCAAGAAGACGCTTGTGAAGAATTGGGAGCACAGCTGCGAGCTAGTCAGAGAGGGGCGACGAGATCTTCTCATCATCGTTTTAGTCTTGTCCGCGACTATTTTCCTTGCCTTGGGTTCGCCGCGTCCGTTCCCCAAGCTGTTCAAGTCGGCGTCGATGCTGCCCGATCCTTCGACACCGAACGATTTTTCGCCACCGACGCTGCGCGATTCCTCGGCACGGATGCCGAGCGATTCCTCGCCGCAGGGTGAAACTGCTGAGACCGATGCCGCTGCGCCATCGGAGAGTCAAAATAGGTGACGGACCCGTCCCGAGACGATCCGTCTCGGGACAGCGCGTCTTCGAGCAAAGAAGGGCATATCTGGCGGGGTGTAGGCGTCTCGGCGGAAGCTCCGGCCCGTCGCCCCGCCAATGGCAGGATGCCGCGAGGCCGAGGGTTTCCTGGATGCGGGTCGCTGCGCACGCAAGAGCATGCAAGAACAGGACCTAGATGCATGATCAGGACCGAAATGTGGTCCTTTTCTTGCACCCAGGTCCTGTTCATCGGGGTCAGTCAGGCTCACCGGGCAGTCGACCAGCGCCTGCGAACTTGCGAGCGCCGCGACAGCGCACTAGCCCCGCTACGACAGCTGACCAGCCGCCGCGACAGCGCACTAGCCCCGCTACGACAGCTGACCAGCCGCCGCGACAACTCCCCGGCCCCGCTACGGCGGATCACCAGCCGCCGCGCCGAGCCAACGAGGCGGACGCTGGTCGGCTTGGGCGGGTCGGCTACTCCTCGATCTCGCTGCGGTCGCCGCTCCACAGTGTGTGGAACGTGCCTTCGCGATCGACGCGCTTGTACGTGTGGGCGCCGAAGTAATCACGCTGCCCCTGAATGAGGTTGGCGGGAAGCTCGGCCGCGCGGACGCCGTCGTAGTAGGCGAGCGACGAAGCAAAAGCCGGGATCGGAACGCCGGTGAGCGCGCTGAAGCTCACGATGCGCCGCCAGGGCTCCACCGACTTGCCGATCTCGCCGGCGAAATAAGGGTCGGCCAGAAGCAGCGGGAGCTTCGGGTCGCGCTCGTAGGCCTCGGTGATGCGGTTGAGGAAGACGGCGCGGATGATGCAGCCGCCGCGCCAGATGCGAGCCATCGCCCCCAGGTCGACGTTCCAGCCGTTCTCCTCGGAAGCCTTGCGTATGAGCTCGAATCCCTGGGAGTAGGCGACCATCTTCGAGGCGTAGAGCGCCCGTCGGACGTCCTCGATGAAAGCCGCAGGATCGGCGACGGAAACGTCCTCGGTCCCCGCGGGAAGCCCCCGGCCCGCCTGCCGCTCCGGCACCGAGCCGGAAAGGGAACGCGCGAAGGTCGCCTCGGCGATGCCGGTGGTGGGAACGCCGACCTCGGCCGCATTCTGAACCGTCCACGCGCCGGTTCCCTTCTGGGAGGCACGGTCAAGGACGACGTCGACGAAGGCCTTGCCCGTCTTCGGATCGACGTGCTGGAGCACGTCGGCGGTGATCTCGATGAGGTAGGAATCCAGCTCGCCCCTGTTCCACTCCTCAAACACTTTGCCGATCTCGGCTGCGGACATCCCGAGGGCCTTGCGCATGAGATCGTAGGCTTCGGCGATGAGCTGCATGTCGGCGTACTCGATGCCGTTGTGGACCATCTTCACGAAGTGGCCGGCGCCGTCGGGGCCGACGTGCGTGCAGCAGGGAACGCCGTCGACGTGGGCGGAGATCTTCTCGAACATCGGGCCGAGCCGGCGGTACGACTCTGGCGTGCCGCCGGGCATGATGGACGGCCCGTTGAGGGCGCCCTCCTCGCCGCCGGAAACGCCCGAGCCCACGAAGTGCAGCCCGCGCTCGCGAATGGCGGCCTCGCGGCGCACGGTGTCGCGCCAATTGGAGTTGCCGCAATCGACTATGATGTCGCCGGGATCCATGAGGGACGCCAGCTCGTCGATGACGGCGTCGGTGGCGGGCCCGGCCTTGACCATGATGATCGCAACGCGCGGGGCAGACAGCGCGTTCACGAAATCGGCCATGGACTCGGCGGGGAAGAACTCGCCCTCTTCCCCGTGCTCCTTGACGACCTTCTCCGTCTTGGCCGCGCTGCGATTGTGAATGGCCACCTTGAAGCCGTTGCGGGCCAGGTTGCGCGCCAGGTTCGAACCCATCACCGCCATGCCGGTGACGCCGATGTCCGCCACCGCCTTGGCCGGGGTTGGAATCGCCATGTTTGCTCCTTCGTGTGTCACGGCCGACGTCGCCGCTCGCTGCGCTTTCCCGTCGAAAGCCGCGATCGGGGCTGAAAGCCTTGTTCTGCGGATTGAGGTTTCGATCCGCGGGCGTCCGCTTCCCGCCCGTGAAATCGTCCACCCATAAAAATACGCCAGGCGCGCCCCGAGCGGAACTCGGAGCGCGCCGCAGCGGCCGATTTATGCGCCGAGCGCAGCCGAGACGACCGCCTTGGCCGCCTCCTGGACCTCGGCCAGATGCTCGGCCCCCTTAAAGGACTCGGCGTAGATCTTGTACACGTCTTCGGTTCCCGACGGGCGGGCCGCGAACCACGAGCTCTCGGTCGTGACCTTGAGGCCGCCGATCGGGGCGCCGTTTCCGGGCGCCCGCACGAGTTTCGCCGTGATCGGCTCGCCGGCCAGCTCGGAAGCGGTGACGTCCTCGGGGGAAAGCTCGGCCAAACGGGCCTTCTGCGCCTTGGTCGCTGGCGCGTCCACGCGCGCGAACGCCGAGTCGCCGTAGCGTTCGGCCTGCTCGGCGTGCAGCTGCGACGGCGACTTCCCGGTCACGGCGATGATCTCCGAGGCGAGCAGGTCCATGATCAGCCCGTCCTTGTCCGTCGTCCACACCGTGCCGTCCGTGCGCAGGAAGGAGCCGCCCGCGCTCTCCTCTCCGCCGAATCCGACGTCGCCCGTCAACAGGCCGGGAACGAACCATTTGAAGCCGACCGGGACTTCGATGAGCTTCTTCCCGATCCCCGCGACGACCCGGTCGATGAGCGAGCTGGAGACGAGCGTCTTGCCCACAGCCGTGCCCTCGCGCCAGCCGGGGCGATGCGTGAAGAGATACTCGATGGCCACGGCCAGATAGTGGTTGGGGTTCATGAGGCCGCCGTCGGGGGTGACGATTCCGTGGCGGTCCGAGTCGGCGTCGTTGCCCGTGGCGACGTCGAAGGGCGTCTTGCCGTCCGGGTCCGGCGTCATCCTCGCCCGCAGGGAGGCCATGGCGTTGGGGGAGGAGCAGTCCATGCGGATCTTTCCGTCCCAGTCGAGCGTCATGAACGACCACTTCGGGTCGACGACGGGGTTGACCACGGTCAGGTCGAGGCCGTAGCGCTCGCCGATCGCCCCCCAGTACTCGGCCGAGGCCCCTCCCATGGGGTCGGCCCCGATGCGCACGCCCGCCTTGCGAATCGCGGCGAAGTCGATCATCGCGGCGAGGGCGTCGATGTACTGGTCGAGGTATTCATATCCGCGCACGCTGCCCTTGGCCCGCTCGTAGGGGACCCGGGCAATGTTCTTCCAGCCCTCGCGCAGAAGCTCATTGGCCCGCGCCGCGATGACCTTCGTCGCGTCGGTGTCCGCGGGGCCGCCTGTGGGCGGATTGTACTTGAAACCGCCGTCGCGCGGGGGATTGTGGGAAGGCGTGATGACGATTCCGTCGGCCAGGCCCGATCCGGTCTGGCGCACGCCCGCGGCCGTCCCCGCACCGTTCGCGCGCAAAATGGCGAGCGACACGGACGGCGTGGGCGTCCACGATCCCCGGGAGTCGACGCGGACGTCGACGTCGTTGGCGACGAGCACCTCGATGGCGGTCCGCTCTGCGGGGGCCGACAGGCCGTGGGTGTCGCGGCCGATGAAAAGGGGGCCGTCATAGCCCTGGGCTTTGCGGTATTCGACGATCGCCTGCGTCGTTGCGGCAATGTGGGCTTCGTTGAAGGCTCCGTCGAAGCTCGAGCCTCTGTGGCCGGAGGTTCCGAAGACGACTGCCTGGAGGGGATCGGCGGGATCTGGTTCGATGTCGTAATAGGCGGAGATCAGGGCATCGACGTCGATGAGGTCCTGATCGCGGGCCGGAGTACCTGCGCGTTCGTTCATGGCCCAATTGAACCACGGAGCTCTCTTTGGGGCTAGGGAGGTCCGTCCCAAGAACCGCCTGCGTCTCAAAATGCGGACCTTCGACGTCGGACGCTCGATTCGGGGGTGCGCCCCCGGTCTGGTCCGCGGACGGGGCTTGGAGCGCGGACGCTCTGCTTCTTTCGCGGACGCAGCGGTCGGCTCGCGAGCCTTCGCCTTGAGCTTCAGAAGGTCGAGGCGAACGCCGTTCAGAAGATCGAGGCAAACGCCGTTCCGCCCAGAAAAGCGAGCAGGCCCGAGCCCGCAGTTCCGAGAACCAGCCCCGCGGATGCGAGCCTCCGCCCTGCGCGGGCAAGCTCGACGGCGTCGAGCATAGCCGTGGAAAAGGTTGTGAATCCGCCGAAAAAGCCGGTTGTGACCATCCGCAGGGCTCTCGGGTCCATCGCGGAGAAGGCCGACGTCGCCGCGCCCAAGAGGAAACAGCCGAGGACGTTGACGGCGAAGGTTCCCCACGGAAATTCCGGATGCCGCCTGCGGACCAGGCCGTCGAGGCCTGCGCGGCACACCGCGCCGAGGCCTCCGGCAAGAGCGACCGCAATCATGCGCTCGCCTCCGGCTCCGACTCGTCTGCCAGTTGGTCGCGCCGCCCGGCGCTCCTTTGCCTTGCGTTTCCTCGCCCGGCGCGCGTTCCGAGGGACAGCCCGCCCCATGCGCACAGCAGGCCGCAGGCGATCGATCCCGCCGCGTAGGCCGCTGCCTGCGCCGTCGTCGCCGCCTCGACCTCGGCTGCGAACGTGCCGTACGTCGTGAACGAGCCCAGAAAGCCGGTGCCCAGAAGCAGGCGCACCCGAGGGTCTGCGCGCGGGAAACGGCGCGCGAGAAGGCCCGCGAGGAGCCCGAGGAGGAATGCGCCGGCGAGGTTCACGGCGAGAGTCGCCCATGGAATCGCACACGCCCATGCCTGCGCCCCGCTGGGAAGGATCTCGCCTATCCAGGCGCGCAGCGCGGTTCCGGCGCAGCCTCCCGCGAAAACGGCGGCGTACGGCCCGGTCAGCCGCCGCGCGAGCCCGCCGACCCGATTTCGCTCACGCACAGGCAGCCCCCGCCCTCATTGCCGCACGGCCGCCTGATAGTTCAGGCGCGAGTAGACGAGCTTCCACCTGCCGCCGAACTTCTGAGCCGCCCAGACGTCTGCGGGCAGCCCTCCGGTGGAATTCGACGGGGCGAAGATGACGGCGTCGATCTTCGCCTTGCCGTACGTGCCCTCCCAATAGACGCGGTTGCCCGGCACGTTGTAGGCCAGCATGGGCAGGTTGGCGACGACGTTGTGCCCCGTGCCAAGCGCCTCGACGGCGTCCCTTCCGGCCCGGGCCTGCTCTTCCGTCACGGAAAAAGGCGTGCGCCCGTCGACGAGTTGCCCGATCGGGCCGAACCACGCGACGCCGACGTTCGATGCGAGCGCGACGCAGGCCGCCGCCGCACGCGCCCTGTACGTGCCGCGCCACCGCGAGCATGCGTCGATCAGGGCGATCGCGGCGATCGGCACGAGGATGGCCGAGTAATGCCAGTGCCAGCCCCAGTAGTGCTCGACGTTTCCGGCGAAGCGCCAAAAGAGCGTGGGCAGCATGATCCAGACGTATGGGCTGACGAGTCCGACGAGCCCCGTCGCAAGGGCAAGAAGCAGGAGCGTCGCATATTTCGTCGCCGGAAGGAAGAAGCGAAGGAGGAAATTCGATGCGACGGCGTCGTTTTGCGCCAGCCTGTTCGTATACTCCCATCCGCCCTCGGGGTTGAAGATCGGGAGGATGACGAGTATCGCCAGAAGAGTCCACGCGAGGCCCCACGCGGCGAGGCGGGCGCCGGCCTTGCCTTGGGGGGAGGACAGCGCCTTCTTCAAGGATGCGCGCGAACGAATCGCGAACCTGTCGTCGGTGCGGGCCGCGGCTCCCCACGCCTGCCACAGAAAGACGAGGCCGACGGCGCAGACTGTCAGGCCGAGGTCCTCCTTGACGAAGACGAGGAGGCCGACGGCGACGAGAGCCGACCGCGAGCTGCCTTTCGTGTCGAGCCATCGGGCGAGCCCGTAGGCAAGCAGCGGGACCGCGAAGGCTATCTCGTGGAACTGCGATTCGACCGCGCTCCACAGGCCCCAGCTCATGGCGTAGCCGATTCCGACGATCGCTCCGAGGCTCTTTCCCAGGCGTTTGACCGCCACAAGCGTTATCGGGACTGAGCTGAGGGCGAACAGCAGGTCTTGGAGGACGAGCAGGGTCAGCCCCGAGGGAAACAGTTTGTATACGGGGCCCAGCAGGACGAGCAGCGGGTGGAAGTGGTCTCCGAGCAGATTGAATTCGGGTCCCTTGATGTCTACCGTCGGCGCGTCGAATTGGGAGTACTGCTTGGCGAGCTCGGTGAAGATTCCCAGATCCCACGACGGCGTCGCGAAAGTCCTCCATTGCAACTGCGAGTAGAGAATGTAGGCGAAGGCCGAGAGCGCGGCTATCGACCAGGCGAGAATATGGGCCGCTGCCCTCGAGGGGGCGACCGCTGCGACGGGAGTTCCGTCCTTTGAAGGCCCGGCCGATTGCTGCGGAACCTGCGATTCGGGCCCGGCGCACGATTCTGCGTCCGGCTCCGCCTCCGGATCGGGATGCGACTCGAGATTGGGCTCGGCGGCTGGATCGGAGCCGGTTTGGTGGTCGGGCTGCGTTTCTTGGCCGGAGCCGGTTTGGCGGGCGGGCTCCGTTTCTCGGTCGGAGCCGGTTTGGTGGAGGTCGGACTCAGGTTCGGCGCCTGGCACTGCCTCCGGACCGGGCTCCGCGATCGGATCCAGCGATTCGGGTGAGGTTTCTTCTGGGCTGGTCACAACGGAAGTCTAACCATTGACCGCGCTATATCGTCGCGTTGCAGCTCACACGAGCGTGTTTCCGGCGGGAACGGGGGAGACGCGTACGGAGACGAGAAGGCGCGTAGGGAAACGAGAAGGCGCGTGCGAGCGCAGCGAGTGTGTGCGCGAGTGCCGAAAAGACGGGGACGAACGCCGGGCTGCGGCGCGAGTCAAGGCCCTGGGGCAAACCAAAGCGGTTGGCGCGGAATCGAGTTCCGCCCCAACCGCTTTGGTTTGTTGAGAAGGATGATCCAGCCAAAGCCAAATCAGCGAGACCAGTATATCAGTACGCCCTGCGACGGCGCGCCACGAGAACTCCGCCGGTTCCGGCTGCGGCGACCGCGACGGCCGCGAGGGTCGTAACCGAAGCGCCCGTGTGCGGAAGCTGAGCGCCCGAGACGCCTCCCTTCTGACCCGAGCCCGCGCGAGGCGACGGGACGACGGGAACCGAAGCTCCGGGATCCTGCT
>ERZ772772.2464-NODE-2464-length-11000-cov-11.053540_pt1 | contig 11000 bp, 10 predicted proteins | sample MGYA00511484_ERZ772772 | MGnify/ENA primary metagenome ERZ772772 (study PRJEB29015, sample SAMEA2737913) | human oral metagenome | biome: human oral; feature: human-associated habitat; material: dental | place: China | collected 2088 ... | reverse complement strand
TCCTTTCAGATGCCTTGCATGAAGTGGGCCTGCCGCCACTTTTTGTCCGGGCAATCCTGAAGGTTTGGGTTATCCCACAACTTTTTTGGAGCTAATGATGCAATTCCATGCCAAGCAAAATGTGCTGCCCATGTTTCGTCTCAGCCTGTTAGCGACTGCAGGGCTGGCTTTTTCCAGCGCCGCGCTGGCAGAAGAAGACGCCTGTCCGCACCGTGGCGATCTCGATGCGATTTATTGCGATGCCGACAAGGATATGGTCGCCGACCCGCCCTCTGATCCGAAGAAATTCCGCGACCCGAAAACGCTGATTTTTGCTTTCACGCCGGTGGAAGACCCGACAGTCTATGAAAAACTTTTCCAGCCGTTCATGGGTCACTTGTCGCAATGTGTGGGACGCAAGACGGTGTTCTTCGCCGTGCAGTCAAATTCGGCAGAAATTGAGGCGATGCGTTCCGGCCGTCTGCATATCGCTGCGTTTTCAACGGGCCCGACCAATTTCGCGGTCAATATCGCCGGTGCCGTGCCGTTTGCCATCCGTGGTACGGAAAATGGCCCGGAAGGTGCCGCCATCAAGATGATTGTGCGCAAAGACAGCCCCTACAAAGAGCTGGCTGATCTGAAAGGCAAGCGCATCGCGCACACTTCACCTTCTTCCAACACTGGCAACCTTGCGCCGCGCGCCCTGTTTTCAGAGCTCGGCCTCACGCCGGACAAGGATTACAAGGTGGTCTATTCCGGCAAACACGACCAGTCCATTCTCGGCGTGAAGTCAGGCGACTATGACGCTGCCCCGGTCGCCAGCGACGTGCTGCAACACATGACGGAACGCGGCGTGGTCGGTGCTGATGATTTCAATGTCCTCTACACCAGCGAGCTTTTCCCGACCGATGCCTATGCTTATGCGCACGATCTGGATCCGAAACTGGTGGAAAAGATCAAAGAGTGTTTCTTTGAGTACCGCATTCCGCCGGAAATGGCGAAGGGCTTGGGCGGCGACCGCTTCCTCCCCGCCAATTATCAGAAAGACTGGGAACTGGTGCGCAAGGTTGCCATTGCTGCCGGGCAGAGCCTGAACCGCAGTGGCTATGAAGCCGAAAACGCCAAGAAGAAATAAGCCATAAACGGACGGGATTATGAATAAACGGGTAGAACTATGAGCGCCGTGTTGCAAATCAGCGGCCTGACCAAGGCCTACAAGCCCGGTGCGCCGGTCCTGAAAGGCATCGACCTGACGTTTGCGGGCAGCGGCCTGACGGCGATTATCGGCCCTTCCGGGACGGGGAAATCGACGCTGATCCGCATCATCAACCGCCTGATCGAACCCAGCGACGGCTCGATTCTCTTCAAGGGGGAAGAGCTTTCCCATATAAGAGGGCGCGCGCTGCGCGAAGCACGGCGGCGCATCGGCATGGTCTTTCAGGAATACAACCTCGTTGAACGCCTGTCCGTCATGGAAAACCTGCTCACCGGCCGCTTGGGCTATGTATCGCCGCTCAACGCCTGGCTGCGCCGCTTCCCCGCTGAAGATATTGCCTACGCTTACCGCCTGCTCGACATTGTCGGGCTGGCGGCTTTTGCCAACCAGCGCGCCGATAGTCTCTCCGGCGGGCAACGGCAGCGCGTCGGCATCGCCCGCGCCCTGATGCAGCGGCCGGAAATCCTCTTGGCAGACGAACCGACCTCCTCGCTCGACCCGAAAACTTCGGTGGAAATCATGGAGTTGCTGAAATCGCAGGGCATTGATAACCAGATTCCGGTGCTGGTCAACATTCACGATGTTAATTTGGCGCGCCGCTACGCCGACCGCATCGTCGGCATGACAGGCGGTAAAGTTGTCTTCGACGGTCCTCCCGCCGACCTGACCGATGCCGACCTGAACACGATTTATGGCGGCAAGGACTGGTTGCAATGAACGCGCCAGCCAAACCCACATACGCGCCTCCGCCTGCCGACGTTCGCCCCTTCCACACCTCCTGGGGCGCGCGGCTGCTGGCGCTCGCCCTCATCGCCTATAGCATCTACGCCCTCGGCCAACTCGACTTCTCCGCCGAACGCTTCATCAAAGGCATCGACAACGGCGCGCGCTTCCTCGCGCGCATGTTCCCGCCGAACTTCAAAGACTGGCCGCAACTGCTCACCGGTCTGGTTGAAAGCCTGCAAATCGCCGTGCTCGCGACCTTCTTCGGTGTGCTGCTCTCCCTGCCTATCGCCATCCTCGGCGCGCGCAACCTCATGCCCGCTTGGGTGACCTGGCCGGCACGCTTCATCGTCACCTTCTGCCGCGCCTTCAACCCGGTCATCGTCGCCATCATCTTTATCAAAGCCGTCGGCTTTGGCCCGCTGGCAGGCGTACTCGCGTTAATCGTCGCCTCCGTCGGCTTCGTCGGCAAACTGTTTATGGAAACCATCGAAGAAATCTCGATGAAACAGATTGAAGCCGTGCGCGCGACCGGCGCCCCCTTCATCTCCGTCGTCACCTATGGCGTGCTGCCGCAAGTGATGGCGCGCCTCGTCGGCTTCTGTACCTACCAGCTCGACGCCAACCTGCGCAACTCGACGATGGTCGGCATCGTCGGCGCCGGCGGTATCGGTGGCACCCTCTTCGCCGCCTTCCAGCGCTTCGAATACGATTTTGTCCTCGCCATATTGCTTACCATCATCGCGGTCGTCCTCCTCGGCGAACTGGCCGCCAACGCGGTAAAACGGATCTTCAATGTCTGAAATGAACACCCCCAACCCCGCGCTCGCCGAACGCCTGTGGCAGCGGCATACCCTTGGGCAGAAACTCGCCCGCACCGCTTTCTGGCTGGGCATCGGCATCGCTGTGCTGCTGTCTTTGCGTAACATCAACGTCATCTGGGAATTTCTCTGGGACGCGCCGGAACAAATGCTCGACATGGTGCAGCGCATGTTCCCACCGGATTACGCCTACTACCGCGTCGCGGTGCACACGGCGCTGATGGAAACCTTCCACATCGCGACCCTCGGCACCATCTTCGCCCTCGTCGCCGCCCTGCCGCTCTCCATCCTGGCCGCGCACAACCTCACGCCCAACCGGGGGCTGAACTTCCTTGCCAAGACGCTGCTCGTCGCCAGCCGTTCCGTGAACTCGCTCGTCTGGGCGCTGCTCTTTATCGCCGTCTTCGGCCCCGGCCCGCTGGCGGGTACCGCCGCTATTGCCTGCCGCTCTGTCGGCTTCGTCGGCAAACTGCTCGGTGAAGCGCTGGAAGAAGTGCCACGCGGCGCCATCGAAGCACTGAAAGCAGCGGGCGCGACCCAAAGCAGCCAAATCCTTTACGGCTACTGGCCCGCCGTCAAACCCGCCTTCTGGTCCATCATGCTGCTGCGCTGGGACATCAACGTGCGCGAATCCTCGGTGCTCGGCCTGGTCGGCGCGGGCGGTATCGGCATGATCATGAACTCGGCCATCGACCTCTTCGAGTGGGACCGCGTCGCCGTCATCCTGCTGACTATCTTCGCCGTTGTCGTCATCGCCGAAATCGTCATCACCTACTTCCGCCGCCGCTTGCTCTGATTGAGCAATGGGCACAAAGAACAATCCCTTCCCTCGCAAGCGGGGGAAGGGATTTTTTATGCACCAGAGCGACGACCAAGGCCCGCTCGCTTATCCCAATCCACAGGGTAGTAGAGCAAGACGCGCCAACGCTCTTGGGATGGGTATTACCGCCGAGCGGGTGGGACGGCGAGCAACTGTAACGGCTGCGTCGGTGGGATGAGGCAGTAGCGGGCGCGGGTTTCAAGGACGTAGGCAACCTGGCCGCGTCCTGGGTAGTGCGCACAGGGTTCGCTTAAGCAAGGCGTAGCGAGGTGGTAGGCGACGAGGCGGCCCGCCGCATCGTAGTAGCGGATGTCCAGCGGGATCAGGGTGTTTTTCATCCAGAAGGAAATGGACCGCGGCGGGTCAAAGAGAAAAAGCATCCCTGTTCCCGGCGCCAGCCAGGGGCGGTACATCAAGCCGCGCATGCGGCTGGCGTCATCGGCGGCGATTTCGGCACGGATGATGGCTTCGCCATCGTGCAGCCAGACGTGGTCGGCATGGGCGGCAAGACTGAGCGTGAGGGCGGTGAGGGCGAGAGATTTCATAGGCGGTCAGGATGGGGCGTTATTGTCGCGCCAGCACGATAAAGGCCGGCACGGTGAAAAGGAGGATAGGCAGGGTGGCGCCAAGCAGCGGCGGCCAGTGGAGCAGCAGGGCAAGGTTGGCGATGACGCCGCTTGTGACGTAGTAAGCGACGCCGAGGAGGATGCCGATGACGAGGCGGGTACCCTGCTGGCCACTGCGGTTGCTGCCGAAGGCGAAGGGCAGTGCCAGGAGCACCATTGCCGCTGTGGTTAGCGGGGTGAGCAGGCGCTGCCAGTATTTGAGGCTTTCCTGATGGTGGTTCAGGCCGTTCGCTGCCATGAAGCGGGTCAGGGTGTGCAGTTCGCGCAGGGTTTCCGCCGAGCCGATGGCGGCAAGGCTTTTGAGGTCTGCCGGGGTTGCGCCATTTTCCCAGCGCGCAGGCGCAGGCAGGGTTTCTGTGTTTTCTGCACTGGTGCGGTAGCGGCGCGGGTTTTCGTGCTGCCAGTCGGGGGCGACGTAGGTGGCGCGCTCAGCTTCGGTGATGGTGATGTGGTCGGCATCGGCCTGGTAGTAACGCAGGTGTTGCAGGCTGCCGTCGGGGCTCAGGGCGCCGATGTGGATGATGGTGTCGCGCTGTTTGAGCCAGATGCCCTGGGCGGTGGTGGTTTCTGCGCCCTCGCCGAGGGCGAGGTGGTGGATGAGGCGGCTTTTTGCGGCGAGCTGCGGCGCGAGGGTTTCGCCGTTGATGATGTTGAGTACGCCAATGGTGAAGGCGAGTAGCAGTCCGGCGCGGGCGAGACGCAGGCGCGAGATACCCGCGGCGCGGACGACAGCGATTTCGTTTTGCGCGGCGAGTTGGCCGAGGCCCATGATGGTGCCGACGAGGACGGCGGCCGGGGTGAAGAGGATGAGTTTTTCCGGCAGGACGAGGAGTTGTTGGGTGAGGAGGATGCGCAGGGTGTAGTGGCCGCGGCCGAGGTCGTCCGCTTCGGCCGAGACTTGGATGATGAGGTCAACGCTGAGGAGGAAGACGAGGGTGATGAGGGTGGTGATGAGGATGGTGCGCAGCAGGTAGCGGTCGAAGCGGGTCAGCATCAGGCTCTCCTTGTGTGGCGGTACCAGGCGATGAGGATGAGGGCGAGGACGGCGCCGTGCAGCCAGTAGCTGCCGGGGAGCGGCGCAAGTTGCTGTTTGCGGATGGCGACGGTCGCGAGGTCAAGCAGGTTGATGTAGAGGGCAAAGCCGATGAAAGCGGGCAGGATTTTCTGGTAGCGGCCCTGACGCGGCTGGCTGCGCGCGAGGAGCGGCAGGCAGAGGGTGTAGATGATGAGGGCAAGCGCGGGGTTGCTGCGCGTCTGCCATTCGCTGAGGTGTTCGGGGCTGGCGCCGAGTTCGCTGGTCGGGATGTTGCGCAGACGGGTGTTTTCGCCGGTGAGGGCGGTGGCGCCGGGCAGGCGCAGGTCGGCGCTGTCGAAGGTGAAGAGGGTGGTGCGGGTGGGCTCGTGGTTATCTGTCCAGGCAAGACGGCGACCATGCTCAAGGTAGAGGTGGCGTTCTTGTTCGCTGCCGCCGAGGCGGCCGCTGTCGGCAAGGATAATGCTGTGTCCGTCGGGTTCTTGGTGGGCGATGAAGAAGTCGCGCAGTTCGCCATTTTCAATGGCACCGGTGTGGACGACGGTGCCGTCGTCGAGACGGCGGAAGGTGTTGGGGGTGAAGAGGATCATGCCGGCTTCTTGCTGGGCTTGTTGGCGCAGGCCTTCCTGGCCGCGATAGACACTGGGGAGGATGGTCAGGCTGAGGATGAGCAGCAGCAGGCAGACGGGGGCGGCACACAGGAGGAGGGCGCGGGTCTGGTGTTTGGGGGCGATACCGCAGGCGAGGACGGCGCTGATTTCCTGGTCGCGGTAGAGACGACCGAGGGTTATCACGGCGGCGAGGACGAAGGCGATGGGCATGAGGACAACGAGGAAACGCACGGCTTGCAGGCCGACGAGTTGCCAGACGGCGCTGAGTGCCATGTTGCCGGCGGCGGCGGCAGCCAGCAGGGAGGAGAGGCGAAAGCTGAGGAGGATGGCGAGGAGAATGAGGTTGGTAGCGAGGAATACGGCAAGGGTTTCGCGGATGAGGTAGCGGTAGAGTATCGGCATGGTGAGCGGGGTTTGTGCTATGCTTCACGCCTCTTTTTGGCGCGTTTCCCGCGCAGTTTAGCCGAATTGTCGAGGTTTCCGTTGATGAAATTTTCTTTGAAGGTATGTGCGCCTGCCGAGTTGGCGGCGGATGTGTTGGCGGTGTCCGTGGCTGCCGATGGTGCGTTTTCTGCCCGCCTCGCTGCACTGGATGCGGTGTCAGGCGGTTTTTTTGCCGCGCAGCGTGATGCGGGTAATTTCCCGCCCAAGGACGGGACTTCGCGTCTGTTTGTAAACGTGCCCAATGTGGCGGCGGCGCGTGTGATTGTGGTGCGTCATGACGGTTCGGATGCGGCGCTGGAACGCGCAACGGCTGCCGTACAGGCGCTGGCAGATGAGTCCGGCTGGGGCAAGGTCGGGTTGTTGCTCGGCGATGGTGCGCACGCAGCGGATGTGATGGCGCGCGCGGCAGCGTACGCGGCGTATCGCTTCGATGCGTTCAAGTCGGATGCAGGCAAGGCGCGCAAGCATGAATGGTTGTTTGTCTGCGACCGTCTGGAAAAGGCTGAGGTGCAGGCAACACTGGAACTCGCCCACGCTTGGGCACTGGGCAGTACGTTCACCCGTGATCTGGTCAACACGCCGCCGAATGTCTGCACCCCGGCATGGCTGGGCGATCAGGCCAAGGCGCTGGCCAAGGCATATGCGCCACTGTCGGCAAAAGTGCTGAAACGTAAGGATATTGAGGCGCTCGGCATGGGTGCGTTACTCGGCGTGGCACAGGGCAGCGCCAACGAGCCGCGTTTTATCGTCTTTGAATACCGCCCCGCCAATGCGCAGAACATGCAGCCGTTTGTGCTGGTTGGCAAGGGTGTGACTTTCGACACCGGCGGGATTTCTATCAAGCCGTCAGCGGCCATGGACGAGATGAAAGGCGACATGGGCGGCGCAGCAGCGGTGTTTGGTGCGTTGAAAGCCTTATGCGAGGCGGAATTGCCGCTGTATGTGGTCGGCCTGGTCGCCGCCGTCGAAAATATGCCGGACGGCAATGCCATCCGTCCCGGCGATATTCTGACGTCGATGTCTGGCAAGACGGTGGAAGTGCTCAATACCGACGCCGAAGGCCGCCTGATTTTATGCGATGCCCTGACTTATGCCGCGCGTTACAAACCGCAGGCGGTGATTGATATGGCGACCTTGACCGGCGCGATTGTGGTCGCCCTCGGCGGTGTGCGCAGCGGCCTCTTCGCGAACGATGACGCGCTTGCCGATGCGCTCTTTGCCGCCGGCGAAGCCGCGCGCGATTTGGCATGGAAAATGCCGCTTGACCCCGCTTACCGCGACATGCTGAAAAGCCCGTTTGCCGACTTGCCAAACATTTCCGGCTCACGCGAAGCCGGTGCGGTCACAGCCGCTGCTTTCCTCTCGGCCTTCGTGGATTATCCCTGGGCGCACCTCGACATCGCCGGCAGTGCCTTCAAGGGCAGCACACCGAAAGGTGGCACCGGTCGCCCCGTCGGCCTGCTGCTGGAATTCTTCCGCAACAAGGTCGCTTGATGCTGCCACAAGCTGCCCTGGAACTGCTGGAACGCGGGCTGGAGGCACTGCCGTTTGCCGTCTCGCCTGAACAGCGGGCGCAACTCGCGCAATACCTGACCTTGCTTAACCGCTGGAATGCCGTGCATAACCTCACCGCCGTGCGCGACCCGCTGCAACAAGTGCCGCGTCATGTGCTGGATTGCCTCGCCGTCGTTCCCTATCTCGAAGATGCGCACACACTGGCCGACATTGGTTCTGGCGCCGGATTGCCTGCGCTGCTGCTGGCGGTGATGCGGCCGCAGCTTGCCGTGTTGGCAGTCGAAAGCAACGGTAAAAAAGCCGCCTTCATCCGTCAGGCGGCGACAGCATTACAGTTGCCGAACGTGCAAGTCGCTGCCCAGCGGGCAGAAGACTGGCGAGGCGCACCTCAAGACATCATCATCAGCCGTGCCCTCACCTCGGCAACCGCCTTTGTGCAAATGACCGCGCACTTCGGCGGCGCACACAGCCGCTGGTTACTGATGAAAGGACGCGAAGCAGAAAACGTCGAGGCCGCTGGCTTCACGCTGCACGCTGCCCACCCGCTGCAAGTGCCCTATCTTGATGCCGAGCGGGTACTGCTCGACATCCGGCGGGGGAACGCATGAGCCGCATCATCGCCATCACCAACCAGAAAGGCGGCGTCGGCAAAACCACTACCGCTGTCAGCCTCGCTGCCGTCTTTGCCGAAAGCGGCGCGGACGTGCTGCTGATTGACATGGATCCGCAGGCCAATGCCACCGTCGCCTGCGGTGTGGATCGGCGCGGCGTCGAGCACGGCGTGATGGACGTCATGCTCGGCACACGCAGCGTCGAAGATACCTGTCTCTACTGCGAGAATTCGCGCATCTGGCTGATGCCTGCCAACGCCGACCTGACCGGCTCGGACGAAGCGCTCTTCCGCGAAAACATGCGCCACGCCCTCCTGAAAAAACACATCCACGGCTGGGCGGAACGCTTCGACTGGGTGTTCATCGATTGCCCGCCAACCCTGAACCTGCTCACCGTGAACGCCCTCGTCGCCGCGCACTACGTCCTTGTTCCCATCCAGTGCGAATACTTTGCGCTCGAAGGCGTCAGCGCCCTACTCGACACCGTCGGCCAACTGCGCCAAACCGTCAACCCCGACCTGCGTGTCGCTGGCTTCATCCGCACCATGTACGACAACCGCTCGCGCCTCACCCGCGACGTCTCGGACAGCCTCGAATCCTACCTGAAAGGCCTGATGTTCACGACCGTGGTGCCGCGCAACGTGCGCCTCGCAGAAGCGCCCAGCTACGGCCTGCCCATCGTGCAATACGACACCAATGCCAAAGGCGCCGTCGCCTACCGTGAAATTGCTGCCGAACTCCAACAACGCCTCGGACAATAAGGAAAAACCATGCAAAAACCCAAACGCGGCGGTCTCGGACGCGGCTTCGAATCCCTCTTGGGCGAAGCCGCCCGCGATGTTATCGCCCAGCCCGAATTCGAAGCCCTGAAACAAATTGATGCCGCCAAAATCCGCGCTGGCGTGTACCAGCCGCGCAAAGTCTTCCACGACGCCGCCCTGCAAGAACTTGCCCAATCCATCGCCGAACATGGCATCCTGCAACCGCTCGTTGTGCGTCCCATCAGCGACGGCCAGTACGAAATCATCGCCGGCGAACGCCGCTTCCGCGCCAGCCGTATCGCCGGCCTCACCAAAATCCCCTGCGTCGTCAAAAACTACACCGACCAGCAGGCACTCGCCGTCGCCCTGATCGAAAACCTGCAACGCAGCGACCTCAACATCCTCGAAGTTGCCACCGCCCTGCAACAACTCGTGCAGGACTTCAAACTCACCCACGAAAAAGCCGCCGAACTCGTTGGCCGCTCACGCTCGGCGGTGACCAACATCCTGCGTCTGCTCGAATTGAGCGAACCGGTCAAAGAAGCGCTCTACAACAACGATATCGAAATGGGCCATGCCCGCGCCATGCTGACCCTGGCAGCGCCCCAGCAGAAACTCCTATTGACAGAAACTCTGGAACGCGGCTACAGCGTGCGGCAAATCGAGGCACGAGTCCGGCAGTTACAGAAAAACCCGGACGCATCCCCCAACCCGCCTCCGCGCGACGTCAATATCCACGCACTGGAAGACCGCCTGAGCGATTTCCTCGGCTACCCGGTCGCCATCCGCCATGGTAAACAGGGACGCGGCAGCGTTACCCTCAAATACAGCAATCTCGACGAACTCGACGGCATCCTTGCCAAATGGGGGTTCAAACAACCCTGAATAACCGCCAAGCGGGATAACCACGCAATTTATCGCTGAAATACAACGCCCCGGGCGGTTGCCATAAAGAAAATAATAAAGAAAAAATTAGAGACATTACCAAAACATGGAAATCCGTTGACCCCTGTCGGGCAAGCTCTTATAATCCGCGGCCTACCAATGAAGGAAACCCTAAAATATCTGCTGAAAATACAAAGCATTATCTTGATAGCATTGATACTTTGTGTTCTCTTAAGCCCATGGCATACGGCAGTAACCGCCGTACTATCAGGTGGCATGCTTTGCTTATTGACCACCGCGCAGGCGCTGCTGATATTTTGCCGATTACCGGATGTCTTGCCCACACAACGGTTTCTACGCGCCGTTAAACAGGCTGAAATACGGAAATGGCTGATTGTTGCCATCTTGGGCACGATACTCGTGCAACGCTGGCAACCATTGGGTGTACTCACCGGTTTCGCAATACCCTACACTGCCGCCTATTTTTGGGCGATTTTGAAAAAATAGAGGAACATATGGCCGGACAGACTGCTGCGGAAATCATCAATCACCATATGACCAACCTGAGCATTGGCGAAGGTTTCTATTCTCTGCATATCGACACTCTCTTCTTTTCCATTCTGCTCGGTAGCCTCTTCTGCTGGTGGATGCGCAGAATGGCGTTGCGTTCCCTGCAACACGTTGAAAATAACGAACCACCATCCTTTGCTGCCAACGTCGCCGAAGTAATCTTTGAATTTATTGACGGCACCATTAAAGACTTTTTCGGCAAATCGCGCGCCGACATCGGCTCACTCGCTTTCACTATCTTCTGCTGGGTTCTGCTTTGGAACGTGATGGACATGATTCCAGTTGATTTCCTGCCCAGTGTTGCCGCCCAGTTTGGCATCCATCATTTGAAAATCGTACCTTCAACCGATGCCAATGCTACCTTCGCGCTTTCCATTACCGTTAT
>ERZ772772.2463-NODE-2463-length-11002-cov-8.127615_pt1 | contig 11002 bp, 9 predicted proteins | sample MGYA00511484_ERZ772772 | MGnify/ENA primary metagenome ERZ772772 (study PRJEB29015, sample SAMEA2737913) | human oral metagenome | biome: human oral; feature: human-associated habitat; material: dental | place: China | collected 2088 ... | reverse complement strand
ACCTATCTCAAGGGCTGTGCGAAACGGATGAGGAGAATCTCTTCGTCATCACCTCTGGGCAAGCGTCACCCAATCCAACAGCTCTTCTCCAGAGTGAACGATTTACCACTATGATGAGCGTCTTGCGTCGTCATTACGACTATATTATCGTGGATACACCGCCGATTGGTATGGTGGTAGACGCGACCTTGGTTGCCAAAGTTTGTGATGCTAGCCTCTTGGTTGTAGCGGCAAATGGAGTCAAGCGTAAAATGGTTCAAAAATCTAAAATGCATTTGGAACAATCCTCTACACCTTTTCTTGGTGTGGTCTTAAATAAATACAATGTACAAGCAGATACATACGGTTTCTATGGTTTCTATGGTTCCTATGGACACTATGGGGATAATTTGAGTAAAGAATAGAAGAAATAAAGGGATATTATGGACTTAACACGATCACAAAAAAGAATTATTCTTATGATAGCAGATGCTGTTTTAATATATTTTAGTGGTTTTGTGGCATACTTCTTTTTATCTGAATATGTTTTGCTGTCAGATTTGAGTTTTGTACAAACCTTAACAATGACAGTTGTGCTCTATTTTTTAATTGGAATCAAAACGAAACTCTTTTCGATTATCAATCGCTATACTGATTATAAAACTCTCAGTACAATCAGTCTAACCTTAGTAGGTGCTTACTTTGTTATTTTCTTAGTAGAACTTGCGCTATCCTTGCATACAAGCTATCGCTTTTTATTACTTAGTTGCATGTTCTCTATTTTATTTACTATGTCCATGCGTCTTGGCTGGAGAATGTGGTTTAGTTTTAAAAACGGAACAAGCTATACAGAGGTTGAAGAAAGTAAAGTAAGTAGAACGCTGGTTGTCGGAGCAGGGGATGGTGGAAGCCTGTTTATTAAAACAGCTTTGAAAGAGTCACCTGAGTTAAAGATTGTTGCTGTTGTAGATAGTGATACAAGTAAGCAAGGCTCGTTTTTACATGGTGTCAAAGTTGTTGGTACGGATAATCAAATCCCTGAAATTGTAACAAATTATGAGATAAGTCAGATTGTCCTGGCAATTCCCTCACTTAAACCAGATGAGTATGAACGGCTTTTTTCTCTTTGTAAAAAGACAGGTGCTAAAGTTAGTGCTATGCCAAAATATGAAGAAGTGGTTACAGGAAAGCTAAAAGTACATAAATTAAGGGAAATTGACATTGCTGATTTATTGGGAAGAAAAGAAGTGAGACTTGATCAAACGAGTTTGCAATCCAATATTGATGGTAAGACAATTTTAGTGACAGGAGCAGGAGGCTCAATTGGTTCAGAGCTTTGTCGTCAGATTGCTCGTTTTACTCCTGCAAGATTGCTGCTTTTAGGTCATGGAGAAAATTCTATCTATTTAATTCATAAAGAATTACTTGCTCAATATGGAGATAAAGTAGAGATTGTGCCTCTTATCGCGGATATACAAGATCGAGAACGGATATTCCATATTATGCATGAGTATCAACCTGATCGTGTTTACCATGCGGCAGCTCATAAGCACGTCCCACTGATGGAATACAACCCAACTGAAGCAGTAAAAAACAATATTTATGGAACCAAAAATGTGGCTGAAGCTGCGAAAGCAGCTGGAGTTGCTAAATTTGTAATGGTTTCTACAGATAAGGCTGTGAATCCTCCAAACGTCATGGGTGCTACAAAACGTGTGGCTGAAATGATTGTTACGAGTTTGAATGAGGAAGGGAAGACCTTGTTTGCAGCGGTTCGCTTTGGGAATGTTTTAGGCAGTCGAGGTAGTGTAGTGCCTTTGTTCAAGGAGCAAATTGCGAACGGTGGTCCAATTACCGTCACAGATTTCCGAATGACACGGTATTTCATGACTATTCCTGAAGCAAGTCGTCTTGTTATTCAAGCGGGTGCGTTAATGCATGGTGGAGAAATTTTCGTGTTAGATATGGGTGAGCCAGTTAAAATCTTAGATTTAGCTAAAAAAATGATCACCTTGAGCGGTCATACGGAAGAGGAAATCCAAATTGTAGAAGCTGGAATTCGCCCAGGAGAGAAATTATATGAGGAATTGCTCTCAACTGAAGAGCGAGTTGACGAACAAATCTATGAAAAAATATTTGTAGGAAATGTTCAAGCTTTACCTAATTCAGAAGTAACAGCTTTCATTGATTCTATTTCCAAATTAGATGGAGCAGAATTGAAAGCTAAATTAATAAAATTTGCGCAACAGTAGGAGTATAAATGATAAAGTTCGAAGATTTGCCAGTTCAGCTTAGAAATGAAGATGTAGAACGTTATTATAAATTGTTGAATAATAAACGAACATCATTGTTTTGTAAATTATTAATGGACCGTTTACTAGCTTTGGTACTTCTCATCCTATTTTCTCCTGTTATCTTGATAATTGGGATTTGGATAAAAATAGATAGTTCAGGCCCAGCTATTTATAAACAAGTCCGAATTACACAATATGGCAGAGAATTTAAAATTTGGAAGTTTCGAACTATGGTAGTGGGAGCGGATAAAAAAGGTTCTCTTGTAACTTCTCACAATGATAATCGCATTACTAAAATTGGAAAATTTATTCGGAAATATCGGATAGATGAACTGCCACAATTGGTTAATGTATTATTAGGAGATATGAGTTTTGTTGGTACCAGACCGGAAGTTCCTAAATATACCGATCAGTATACAGATGAAATGAAAGCAACTTTATTATTGCCAGCTGGGATAACCTCTCCAGCAAGCATTTCGTTCAAAGATGAAGATATTATAATCAATAGATGTGTCGAACGTGGTTTAACGGTTGATGACGCATATGTGAACGAAGTTTTACCCGCAAAAATGCACTATAATTTAGAGTATTTGAGACAGTTTAGTTTTATTAATGATCTAAAAATCATGATTCAGACAGTAGTGGAAGTAGTTAAATAGGAGAGTAATCCATTATGACAAAATATAATATCCCTTTTTCACCCCCAGATATTACAGAAGAAGAAATTGCTGAAGTTGCAGATACCTTACGTTCAGGTTGGATTACAACCGGACCTAAAACAAAAGAATTAGAAAGACGCTTATCAGAGTATACCCATACTAATCGTACGGTATGTTTAAACTCTGCTACAGCAGCTTTGGAGCTTATTCTGCGAGTTTTAGAAATTGGTGAAGGAGATGAAGTCATTGTTCCGGCGATGACTTATACAGCTTCCTGCAGTGTTATCACTCATGTAGGTGCGACTCCTGTTATGGTTGATATTCAAGAAAATTCTTTTGAAATGAATTATGACTTGCTTGAAGAAGCCATTACATCCAATACGAAAGCGATTATTCCTGTAGAGCTAGCAGGAATTATATGTGATTATGATAGAATTTTCGACATTGTTTTTGCAAAACAGCATCTATTTAAAGCGACTGGTAAGTTGCAAGATGTCTTTAATCGGATTGTAGTTATTTCTGACAGCGCTCATGCCTTAGGCGCAACGTACAAAAATGTTACTGCTGGTAATATTGCTGATTTTTCATCATTTTCTTTTCATGCTGTAAAAAACTTTACAACAGCAGAAGGAGGCAGTGTCACATGGAAAGCACATCCTGGTATTGATGATGATGAATTGTATAAAGAATTTCAGATTTTATCACTTCATGGTCAGACCAAAGACGCATTAGCGAAAACTCAATTAGGAGCCTGGGAATATGACATTGTAAAACCGGCTTATAAGTGTAATATGACAGATATCATGGCTTCAATTGGGTTAGTACAATTAAAAAGATATCCTCAATTACTGGAACGAAGAAAAGCGATTGTTGCTCAATATGATAAGGCATTTGAAGGTACGCCTATTTCACCCCTGAAACATGAGGAGGCGTACTATCAGTCATCTAGACACTTGTATGTTACACATGTTGAAGGAATCAGTTTAGAAGAACGTAACTTGATTATTCAGAAGATGGCAGAAAAGGGTATTGCCTGTAATGTACACTATAAGCCACTTCCAATGTTAACAGCCTATAAGGATTTAGGCTTTGATATCAAAGATTATCCAAATGCATATCGCTATTTTGAAAATGAAATTACATTACCTCTACACACTAAGCTCAGCGATGAGGAAGTTGAGTATATTATTAATGCATATAAAAATATAATATTTGAAATTTTAAGATAAGGAGGACATAGATGATAGATGGTTTAGTATCAATTATTACTCCTACATTTAACTCTGCTAATTTTATAGAAGAAACTATAGAATCGGTTTTGTCACAGACATATCACAATTGGGAAATGATAATTGTTGATGACTGTTCCAGTGATAATACAGAAGAAGTGGTAAATCAATATGTTATAAAAGACAACCGGATTAAGTATATAAAGTTGGATAAAAATTCTGGTGCAGCTGTTGCTAGGAACAAAGCAATGGCAGAAGCCAAAGGGGAGTATATGGCTTTTTTAGATTCAGATGATGTGTGGACTGCTGAAAAATTAAGTGAACAACTGTCCTTTATGCATGAGAATAGTATCTCTTTCTCTTGCACTGATTATGAACAGATTAGTGAATCAGGGGAAAAAACAGGTAGAATTATTAAAACGCTTCCCAAAGCAAACTATAATAGAATTTTACTGGATTGTCCTGTTGGTAATTCTACAGTTATGTATAGTGTAAGGGAACTAGGAAAGTTTGAAGTACCCGATATAAGAAAAAGGAACGATGATGCACTTTGGCTTCAAATTCTGAAAAAAACAGAGTATATTTATGGTTTGAATCAAGTACTTATGCAGTATAGAATTCGAAACAATTCGATATCAAGCAACAAAATATCACTGATAAAGTATCATTGGGAATTATATAGAGAAATAGAGAGTTTAAGTAGAATAAGGAGTGCTTTTCATATTTTCTTATGGGGAGTAATCAAAATATTAAAAATAAAATGAGGAAATGTTGAGTGAAAATTCTCCAAATATATGATCATGCTGGTATTAGTTCAGGTATTGTATCAGTACTAGTGGCATGGCATAAATACAATATTCATAAGAATGTAGAATTTGATTTTTTGTTTACTAAAAAAATTTCACCTTCATATGAAAGTGAAATATTAAAATATGGAGGTAAAATCTTTTATATTAATGAAGGAGAAAAGAAACTATCTCCATTAAATTTTATATACAAAGTGAGAGGTTTTTTTAAAAAGTATAGTAATAGATATGATGGTGTTCATTTACACTCAGCGAATTTTGCTTTTCCATTTTTATATTATGCAAAAAAATATAAAGTTCCTTTACGAATTTTACATGTACATAGTGCAGTGTTAGGTAATAAAAAAATTAGCAGTATTCGCAATATACCATTAGTTTATTTAAATAAATTTTGGGCAAATAAATTTATTGCTTGCTCAACAAATGCAGCTAAAGTTTGGTTTGATTTGTTGAGAGTTCATGATTTCGATATATTACCTAATCCATTAGAAGTCGAAAAATATAGTGAAAATATAGAACTGAGAGAGAAGGTTCGTCATCAGTTAGGTATTGAAGATAGTACAATATTACTGGGTCATATTAGCAATATGACTCCTTTAAAGGAAGTTCCATTTGTTATTGATATATTACATGAGATGGTGAAAAATAATCATAACTATAAACTTGTTTTAATTGGTAAAGATTCTTTACCATCCGCGGTAAAAGAAAAAATAACTAAAAATAGTTTGGATGAACGGGTAATTAATTTAGGCGTAAGAAATGATTTAGATGTATTGATACATGCGATTGATGTATGTGTGATGCCGTCTAAATCAGAAGGATTTGGGATGGTTCCTTTAGAATGTCAAGCAGCAAATGTACCTGTAATTATATCTGATAATTTTCCTAAAGAAATAAATGTAACAAATAAAGTAAGTGTATTAGAGAATAACCTAGAAGTTTGGTGTACAGCTGTAAGTAAATTTGCATCTGAACGTTTTGTGCCAAATGATTTAAATGAATTAAAAATAAATTTTTCATTACAGACAATTGTTCCTCAATTGTATAGAATTTATGGCAATAAAATTAATGAGTAGAAAGAAATTAAGTTGAAACATAGATTTAAAATTGATATTACTTTTTGTCTTTTACAAATTTTAGTAATGCTACAGTACATTAATATAATATCTGATTTGCTTCCTCAATTTGTACAAGTAATTATTTTTATTTGTTGGTACGTTTCGGCAATTAGAATTAAAGGTTTTTTTCATAAAACTTTTAACTTAAGTATTTTGAGTTTAGGTATATTTTTATTAACGTTATTGAGAACGATTATTGCAGATCAAGTTAATTTGAATTACTATAGTCCTATGCAAGCAGTAATACAGAGATATCAGTTCCTTATCTTTCCTATTATATATATATATATAAAGGGGTTGCCTGCATACAAACAAAAAAGGTTAGTCCATTTGGCCTTACTGTCTATTTTAATAACGATTGGTGTATCTTTTTACTATATATTTAAAGTTGATCCTCAAGCTATTAGAAATACGCAACGAAGTATAAAATTAATAGGTGTAGGAGATTTTCAGCTTATGTATGCTTTGTCTTTTATGACTGGACCGTTATTAATGTTGATATTTAATAGATTTAAAAAAACTGATTTTAAAAGTGTTTTTGGTTTGTTTTTTATATTCAGTTCAGTAATGTTATGCTTGATTCTATGTAATTTAGTTACATCGGTTGTTGTGGCAATATTATCTATAGGAATTTCTGTTTTTATAAATAAAAGAGGGGCAATATTTCGTCTAGCTTTTCTTTCGATAAGTGGATTGTTATATGTATTGAGAGGTATTATATCAGATGAATTGTATGCACTGGCTAATAGAAATATATTTTATTGGAGTACTAATAACAAAATAGTAGCGATAGCTAATGTGTTAATTGGAAATTATGAGCATACTGATACACTATCCAGAAGAGAGATGTTAGCATCACAATCTATGGCGTCATTTTATAGTAGTCCGATTTTAGGGATTAATTTTAAAGATCATGTTTCAGGGCGTATAGGTGGTCATATGCAGTGGGCAGATGATTTAGCTAGATTTGGTATTTTAGGAAATTTAATAATAATTTTGAACTATGCGATTATTGCTATATATACAATAAATACTAGTAAAAATATGTTAGAGAAAAATTCAATGATAGCTACATGGATAATATTTACTATTTTAGGTTTTTTAAATCCATTATTGTCTGGTCCTATTCTGATGATGATTTTTGTTGTCATACCAATATTAAATGAGTATTGATAAAAAATTAGTAAGAGTGTATCCGTTTGAAAGGTAAAGTTATGAAAAAAGTTCTATTAATAAATCAGTTTAATAGTGATAATTTGGGTGATAATCTTCTAAGTAATATGCTTAGCAGATATCTTGAGAAGAAAAATATAGAAGTCAATAATATTGGTTATGCGTTAGATAAAGAGCAGAGAGTGAATTATAATGTTACTACCGTCACTAGTTATCAAAAATTCAAACGAAAAGCACCTAATTTTTTGAAATATCATTTTCTCTTTAAACGAAATCTTAAGAGGACACTTTCTCGCATTAATTTGGCTGACTATTCAGGAATTATCATAGGTGGAGGGCAGCTAATAAAACATAAAACAGTTTTTTCATATTGTTTTAATTTTTGGTCTAGTATAGCTCGAAAAAATAATATTCCATTATTTATTTATGGAGTAGGAGTGGATTCCAATTTGTCTCAGAGTGAAATCAATAGATATTCTAAAGGAATAAAATATGCGAGGTTTATTAATTGTCGTGATTTAGAAAGTCAACAAGCTTTTGAGGAGCTGTTTAACGTTAAAGCAGTAGTATCTCCTGATGTTGCATTTAGTCTTATCGTTCCAAATAAAAGAAAAGAGAATATAATGGTAGTTATGCCATATAATTACGAAGTTGCGAGACATTCTTTTGGTTATGAGATAACTGAAGATAATTACTATACTGACTTGTATGATAAAGTAAGGCAATTCTATAATAACGATTATAAAATAGTGCTGTCAGCAACTACAACGTCGGATGCTAGAGAATGTTTGAATTTTAAAAAATATTTAGAGACAAAAGAAATTTCGGTTGAACTATGCGAGGCACAAAAAATAGATGATTTAATTAATTTATTCAGTCGCTCAAAAGTAATACTAACGGGACGTATGCATGCAATGATTATGGGACTATGTAGTGACAATAAAATAATACCAATTGTAATTTCTCATAAAATTAGAACATTTGAAAAAGAATACTTAAATGATAATTATAATTATGAGCAAATTAAAGAGTATAGTGATTTAGGGATAGAGCAATTAATAAGTAAGTTGTAGGATAAAATATGAGTGATATAGATATTTCTATTGTTATTCCAACGTATAATAGAGAGAAATTTTTACAAGAAGCTATTGAGAGTATTATTCCACAGAGAAAAGTTAGTTTAGAATTAATTGTCATTGATGATGCTTCTACTGATGGGACGGAACGAGTCATAAAAGAAATGTCTCAGCGGCTTCCCTCTAATATTTGTATAGTTTATAAAAAAAATCATGCAAAACAATTTGCCCATATTTCTCGTTTTAAAGGATTATATATTGCTCGAGGAAGTGTAGTTGCTTTTATGGATGATGATGATTTTTATATTAATTCTAGTATTTTTGAATTAGTCAAAGAAGTATTTGAAACTAATAAGGATATAGGAGCGTTTATAGCTTCAACAATCCCATATTCTAATGGATGTTTTTTAAATAAAGTAGATTTAAATATAGAAGGACTAGTAAAGAAAGAGAAATATTTACAATATTTTGATTATAACTATCCGAAGCCTCAGTCAACCCTAAGTAGTTTTTTTAATACCGACTTATTAAAAAAATCGGGAATAGATAAATTCAAAATGGTTAATGATACCTGTATATATTTGAACGGCATTCTATCTGGCGATGTATATATATTTAATGAAGCGGTGGCTGCTTATCGTATTCACGATTCTAATATATCTAAAAAAGCGTTTCCAATAAGTTTCATTATTCAAACCTTGGAAGAAAAAAGGCGTATATATAAAAAAGTTGAAGCGGAACACTTGTTGATTGATTCAGCTGAATGGTATTTTAGAAATTTAAAAAAATCAGTTTATTATTTTATATACAGTTCGAATTATAATTTAAAGATAATGTTTTATCAATTTATGTGGCTGATTTTTAGAGGGAGAGGCGCTAGATTATTATTTTTAAAAGATTTTTTTAAAAGAGTTGTCTGATAAGAAAGTGAGAATGTTATTACTTTGAGAAGAAATTTTATATATAGTTCTCTCTATCAAGTGCTACTATTAATAATTCCTTTGTTAACTACACCTTATCTTTCAAGGGTGTTGGGGCCTCAAGCGCTTGGAGAATTTTCTTACCATAATTCAATAGCATATTATTATGTGATATTTATTATGCTTGGTCTTAATAATTATGGTAGTCGGGAAATTGCTAAGAATAGAGATGATATTACAAGGTGTAGTCGGGTTTTTTGGAATATATATAGCTTACAATTGATATTAGGGGTATTTATAAACTGTATTTACTTATTTTATATATTTTTTATATCTAATAATATTTTATTGAGTTCTCTCTTTTTTATGTATACATTGTCAGCATCTGTTGACATAAATTGGTTTTTTTGGGGAATTGAAGAATTTAAAAAAACAACTATAAGAAATATGCTTTCTAAGTTAATAGTTACAGCATCTATATTTATATTTGTTAAAAAATCATCTGATTTACCGATGTATACATTTTTACTTTGTAGTAATCTCCTACTTACCCAGATTATTTTATGGCCGGATGCGATACGCAAACTTTCATTCTATAAACCTAACTTGAAGGAAGTATTGAGTCATTTAAAACCAAATCTATTTCTTTTTGTAACAGTGCTAGCTGTGAGTATTTATAAAATAATGGCTAAAATTATGTTAGGGGCTATGAATTCTAATGAACAGTTGGGATTTTATGAATCGGCTGAAAGAATTATTCAAGTTCCGATGGCTTTTATTACTGCCTTGGGAAATGTTATGTTGCCCAAGGTTAGTAATCTTGTAAAAAAAGATGAGAAGCAAAGTAAAATCTTAATAGGAAAAAGTATCAGATTTGTAATGTTTCTTTCTTCTTCAATGAGTTTTGGAATTATGGGAGTATCAAAAGAGTTTGTTCCTATATTCTATGGAAAGGGATTTGAAATCTGTGTTATATTATTTTTGATTTTATTACCTAGTTGCTTATTTTTAGCTTTTTCAAATGTTTTTAGAACTCAGTATCTTTTGCCGCTTCAAAAGGATTCTATTTTAATTCAATCTGTAATGGTTGGAGCGTTAGTAAATGTTATAATTAATTATTTTTTGATTCCTTCTATAGGTGCAGTTGGTGCAGCGTTTGCTACTTTGGGAGCAGAAATTGCAGTAACAGTATTTCAGACTATTAGAGTGAATAAAGAATTTAAAATTCATAAATATATTTTAGAAGCTGTTTTAATTTCTATCACGGGACTACCGCTCTTCATGTTTTTATATAATATAGAGTGGCAAGGTATTTCTTTATTTTATAGTCTATGTGTAAAAATAGCTATAGGAATCTTTTATTATTCTTGTATTTTTTCGATGCTTTATAGAAGAAAATTTAAGAGAAAATAATATTGTATTGGTTTTATAGAAAAATAGAAAAAAGAAAATTATGAGAAAACAAATAGCAGTAGCAGGAACAGGTTATGTCGGTCTTTCAATAGCTGTATTATTGGCACAGCACCATCAGGTAACAGCTGTTGATATTATTCAAGAGAAGGTTGATTTGATTAATGCCAAGAAATCGCCCATACAAGATGATTATATTGAGCAGTATTTAGCCGAGAAAGAGTTGGGATTGGTAGCAACCGTAGATGCAGAGACTGCTTATAGAGACGCAGACTTTGTCGTCATTGCAGCTCCAACTAATTATGATCCGAAAAAGAATTTCTTTGATACATCCGCCG
>ERZ772772.2462-NODE-2462-length-11005-cov-6.317078_pt1 | contig 11005 bp, 10 predicted proteins | sample MGYA00511484_ERZ772772 | MGnify/ENA primary metagenome ERZ772772 (study PRJEB29015, sample SAMEA2737913) | human oral metagenome | biome: human oral; feature: human-associated habitat; material: dental | place: China | collected 2088 ... | reverse complement strand
GGAGGAGGCGCAGGGCCAAGGCCAGCGCCTGACCCAAGGCCGGCATTAATTGGCGTGGGTTATACTAGATTCTGGAAATGTGGGAGGCATGAATAGAAGTCTTGCAATAGCACAGCTGAACATGCATTTATGACAAGCATCATTGCACGCTAATCGAAGCAGTATCACAGCCACTCTTGTATGGGTCAAGCACAGGAGATTCAAATGGACGCATCACCACGCAGGATAGTCGAGCTCATGACGGGTGCCGGGACGCGCTTCGTCGTCCCGGTGTTCCAGAGGCCGTACTCCTGGGACGAGGACAACTGCAACCAGCTCTGGGAGGACATCCTCGCTGTTGGCCGAGGCGCAGGGGCACCGCACTTCACTGGCTCGGTTGTGTGGATCCAGCACGGCACGATGTCTGCGGGCGGTATCACCCCGCTCATGCTCATCGACGGCCAGCAGCGCATCACCACCATCACATTGCTCGTCATCGCGCTCGCGAGGTACGCGAAGGCGCACCTGGAGCGCCCGCTCGCGTTCTCCTTCAAGGAGATCATGGGGCGCGGTTACCTCGTCGACGAGTACAAGGCGGGCGACGACCACTACAAGCTCTCGCTCTCGCAGGGCGACCGGGCCACCCTGCGTACGCTCGAGGACAACCTCGAGAACCCCGACGTCGAGGTCGACCAGGGATCCGAGCGCCTGCTGCACAACCTGAGGTTCTTCGAGGGGCTCGTCGCCGGCATCGACGACCCGAACGTGGTCTGGGCGGGCATCCTGCGGCTCGAGGTGGTCTCGATCTCGCTCACCCAGGGCCAGGACAACCCGCAGCTCATCTTCGAGTCCATGAACTCCACGGGAAAGGACCTCTCCTCGGCCGACCTCATTCGCAACTTCGTGCTCATGGGCCACCCCAGGCAGGACGAGCTCTACCAGACGTACTGGCGCCCCATCGAGGTGGCACTCGGCGCGTCCACCTACGACTCGGTCTTCGACGAGTTCGTGCGAGACTGGCTCACCGTGCTCTACGCTCCGGAGCCGCTCACGCGGCGCGACGTCTACCAGGCATTCAAGCGCCACTTCGAAGCCCAGGGCTACGGGCGAACCGTTCCCGTCGAGAACCTCCTCAAGGAGCTCAGGCGCTTCGCCTGCTACTACGCCGACATCACGGGCGGCAGGTCCGACGACCTCGATGTCGCGAGGCTCCTCAAGCGCATCAGGCGCCTCGACATCTCGGTCGTGGACCCGCTCCTCATGTCCATGCTCGACGACATGCGCAGCAACGCGTTCGGCAGGGAGGGCCTCCTCTCCATGCTCTCCACCGTGGAGAGCTACCTCTTCCGCCGAACGGTCTGCGACTGCCCGACCAACAGCCTCCAGAAGTTCTTCTCTTCGCTCATCGGACGCCTTGACCGCGTGCAGGAGGACGAGGGGTCGAGCTACGTGGAGGCATTCGAGGCGTTCCTGCTGAACGAGGCTGGCACGGCCAGGCGCTTCCCGACGGACGCGGAGTTCTCGGACCACCTCCGCACCCGTGATGCCTACCACTTCCGCCGCTCCCTCTACCTGCTCTCGCGCCTGGAAAACAGCTACCACCCCAAGGACGAGCGGGACTTCACCACCGGCTCGTACACGATCGAGCACATCATGCCCCAGAACGCGCGGGCGCACGAGGGGTGGCTCCAGATGCTGGGCGACGTCGACGACGAGGGGTTCGAGCACCTCCTGCACAACCTGGGCAACCTCACGCTCACGGCGTACAACTCCGAGCTATCCGACGGCACGTTCGAGGAGAAGAAGGCCCGTGCCATCGGCGGCTACGACAACGAGTACATCACCATCTCGAGCGCCCTGCACGACGCTACGGAGTGGATGCCGACCTCGATCGAGGACCGGGCGAGCCTCCTCACGAAGAGGGCACTCGAGGTCTGGCCCATCCCAGCCATGGACGAGGCGACGAGGAAGGCGTACCTTCTGGAGCGCAAGGGCGACTCCCAGCGCAAGACAGTCACGTTCAGAGACCTGTTCAACGCGGGCCTCATCAGGGAGGGGGACGTGCTCACGAGCGCCCACCCGCGCTGGGGAGGATCGGCCACCGTGACCGCCGACGGGGCAATCCTGCTGCCCAACGGGCAGGAGTTCTCGAGCCCATCACCCGCGCTCGTGAGGCTCTTCGCACTCGAGGGGTCCTCGCTCAACGCTGCGAATGGCTGGTGGTACATGCGGCTCGGCGAGGACGGCCCGAGGCTGCACGACCTCAGGACCCAGCTGCAGGAGACGAAGGCCGAGACCGAGCGGGAGCGCTTCAGGCTGGCGTACTGGGACGGATACTACGAGCTCTGCGCTGAGTCGCAGGCGTTCGTCGACGCCTTCGGCGACCCGACGGAGCGCATGCAGAACAGCGACTGGTGGGCGTCCTTCGGCATCGGCCTCGGGAACTGCCACCTCGAGAACCGTGCCGGGAGGCGCGATCACAACGCCGACTCCGGGATCTACTTCCCATCCGGCGAGGGTTACGACAGGCTCTACGCGAGGAGGGCGGAGGTTGAGTCTCTGCTTTCCGACCCGGGTTCTGAGATGATGTGGTCGGAGCCCGACGCGTCGACCAAGTACCGGGCGCTCTGGTTGAGGCGGGACTTCGACTACGACGAGCAGGATTGGTCGGAGGCGCAGGCATGGATGCGCGACATGCTGCTGAGGCTCAGGGCGATCGCGCTGGAGGTGTTCTCATAGCATGCGGAGGCGCCAGTCGCTATTCTGGGGGAAGGACCTTCAGCAGGTCCTGTCTCTCAGGCTCAGGGACCTTCACGACGACATCGACTCGCTCACGGATGACGAAGCCCTAGCCAACGACGAGGACCTGCTCATCGAGAACTACCACGCGAAGTACGAGATGGAGCCGCTCGTCATCGATGACGAGGACGTGACCAAGAGGAGCCTGGGAAGGGCTATTGTAACCATCACGGACACCTTCCGATACAACATCGATGGCCCCACGGAGGTCGACGGCTTCGAGGCGTCGTTCTCCTATCCGTTCAGCGGTGACCCGTCGCTCTTCGAGTGCCGGGCCTCGACCTTCTCGACCTCGGGGTATCCAGACGCGGAGATTCTCGGCTCCTTCATTCGCCTCTCGTATGCGTACCCAGTTGACGAGCTCAGAGGCGCTGACGCGGTCAACAAGTTCCTCAAGAGGGCGCAGGGGGACCTTGCGACGCTCAGGTGTGGCGCAAGCTACGTGAATGCTGACCTAGAGCGTTTCAACTCCGAGCTTCGCGGATGGACTGAAAAGTGGGTGAAGGAGAGAAGGGACAAGGCGGATCTCTTTGGATGCTTGGCACGGACCATGGAGATTCCCATTAAGCCCTCGCCCTATCGGGAGCATGCCGTGCGGATGGAGCGCAGGATAATGCCGATTGCCCATTCGTACGACAACGAGGACTACTGGCAGATATCGGATCGCCAGTACGAGGACATCCTGTCAGTGATTCGACATACATCCGCGACCTTCGAGAGGACTCCCGACACGTATGCGGGGTTTGGCGAGGAGGACTACCGGAATGTGCTGCTTGCAGGGCTCAACGGGAACTTCCATGGTGCGGCGGGCGGCGAGTGCTTCAGGGGGAACGGGAAGACCGATATCTGCATCGAGCAGGAGAACAGGGCCGCCTTCGTGGCTGAGTGCAAGATTTGGAAAGGACCGGCCAAGCTGAGAAAGGCAATTCGCCAGCTTGACGGCTACCTGACTTGGAGAGACAGCAAGGCCTCGTTGATAGTCTTCTCCAAGAACAAAGATTTCAATAGCGTCGTCAGCTCGGTGAGGGCCTGCCTAGAGAAGGACGAGCTGTTTCGTAGCTTGCAAGAGATTACTAAGAACGAGTTCGATTGCGTCTTCGCTTCTGAAACGAACGTGGGACAGCTCTTGAGGATGAGAGTTTTTGCGTTCGATGTGCACGGAAGGCCACAGGCGAGATAGGAGAGATCCCTTCCCGTCTCCACAGGCGTTAGGGGTGCCTGCGCGTGCGGGACGGGCGGCGGAGGGGCTTGGCCTCCGCCGTGGCTCGGCTCCTGCCATGTGCCTTCACGGTGCCTGACCTGCACAAACTCCACACAAAGGAGGAGCGCCCGCTGGTGGCGAGCGCTCCCGGGTGGTGCCTGTGGCGGTCACGGCTACCCCTGCCAGACCCCGCGGACGTGGTGGACGCGCATGCGCCCAGCGCCGAGGTTGAGGCACACGCTCATCACGTCGAAGCGCGCGTGCTCTGGGAGGGGGACGTCCGCCATGACGGCGGAGCACACGCACATGGCGGCGCCGCGCGCGGCGACCTCACCGTCACACATCCCCTAGACGTCGTCGAGCGTGAGCTCCCACCCCTCGGTGGGCACGGGCAGGACGCAGACGGTCACGGGCAGATCGCCCTCCATGCAGGACAGCACGTCCTCCCACGGGGTGGCGTCGACGTGGGAGAAGCCGACGTGCTCGAGCGTCTCGGCGGCGACGGCCATGCAGTCGCGGGCATAGTCTCCCGTGACGAGGGACTCGGACTCCCACCTCTCGCGGATGGCGGCGGTCGGCGCTGCGGTTGTGCTGGTGCTCATGGCGTGCCCCTTTCGGGTCGGGTTGAGGGTCGGCCTTCCTTCTCTCGGACGGGGGCGACAAGGCAAGCGTCATGTTCGGAGCGCGCCCGTTTGCGGGCGGGGCGCGGCGCGCGCAGGGCATGTCGCGCCAGGCGACGGGAGGCGGCGCTAGGGGTGCCTGCCGCCTAAAAGGAGCCTGTGCCATGCTGCCCCGGTCCGAGGGCCAGGAGTCGTTCTCATGACTTGTGTGCCTGCGGGCTTTCGACGGTCCGGCGAGGATAGGGGACATGACACGATCCCCGGCGCAGCCGGGGTGTAGGAAGACCGCGAGACCCGGCCCGCGAAGCGGGCCGCGCCGGGATTGATGTCCCGAGGTAGCTGTAGAGTGTATCTTCACGCGAACAGGAGGCACCATGCAGCAACCCATCGGCCAGAACGACCCGGCGACCTTCGCCACGGCGAGGGAGAACCAGTACTTCGACCGCAAGAGTGCGCGCATCAAACCGAACGACGCGGCGAGGCACATCGTCGCGTTCGCCAACGCGGCTGGCGGGAAGCTCGCCATCGGCATCGAGGACGACGGCGAGGTAACGGGCTTCAGGCGGAGCAACTCCCGCGACATAGAGGACTTCAGGCACGCCCCGCTCGCATGCTGCGAGCCTGTGCCCGTAGTGAGGGCCGAGGAGGTCGCCGTCACCAACTCGCGCGGAGAGGACGACCTCATCCTCGTCCTGGATATCAGGCCCTCCACCGACCACGTAATCGCCAGGCGCAGCGACGGGGCCGTGTTCCTCCGCCAGGGCGACAGGAGCGTCGTGCTCGGGCACGACCGGATCACCGCGCTCGAGTACGACAAGAACCAGCGCAGGTTCGAGGACGAGGTGGCGGACCGCTCCAGCATCGACGACGTGGACCCCGAGGTCATGGCTCGCTACAAGGAGGAGCTCGGCACCGACGTCCCCGACGAGCAGGTGCTGCGCAGCCGCAGCATGCTCGTGGACGGGCACCTGACCAACACGGGTGTCCTGCTCTTCGCGAAACATCCGACGCAGTTCATCCCTTGTGCCAGGGTGCGCGTCGTGCGCCTCGACGGCAGCAAGATGGAGACCGGCCGCAGGTTCAACATCGTCAAGGACCGGACCTTCGACGGGCCGCTGCCGAAGGTCATCGAGGGCGCCAAGGCGATGATCTCCGAGCAGCTGCGCGAGTTCCAGTACCTCGGCGACGACGGCCGCTTCAGGGTCATCCCCGAGTACCCGGAGTTCGCTTGGTTCGAGGGCCTGGTCAACGCGGTGACGCATCGCAACTACGCGCACAGCGGGGACCACATCCGCGTGATGATGTACGACGACCGAATGGAGATCCTGAGCCCTGGGAAGCTTCCCACCGCGTGTGACGCTCGAGAACATGCGCCACACGCGGTGGGCGCGCAACCCCATCATCGCGAGGACGCTCACGGAGTTTGGCTGGGTGAGGGAGCTCAACGAGGGCGTGCAGCGCATCTACGACGAGATGGCGAGCTTCTTCCTGAACGAGCCCGTCTTCGAGGAGCCCAACGACGCCTCGGTCCAGCTGACCCTGGAGAACAGCATCACGTCGCGCGTGCTGAGGCGCGAGGACGCCCTTGTGGACGGCATAGGACGGATAGCCTTCGAGGCGCTGAACGAGTACGAGCTCGCGGCCATGCAGTACGTGTACGCCAGGGGGCGGGTGACCGTGAGTGAGCTGGCCGGCCACCTGAGGCGCAGCGTGAAGGTCTCGAGGCAGACTCTCCGGGCGCTCGTGGACAAGGGGCTTCTGAATTGGCATGGGTCGAATCCCAAGGATCCCTCGCAGTACTATGACCTGAGCAGGTAAGAGTAGGTCAGAGTAGGTAAGAGTAAGGGCGGAGTTGTCGCGCCTCTCAGAGGCCCGGAGGCAGGTCGTGCTCTGCCGTCCTGGTCAGAGTGGGTAAGAGTAAGTCAGAGTAGGGTTTGGGTGCCGACGATCCGCCATGGGGTGCTGGGACCCCATGGACACGCGATGCCTTGGTTGCAGCCGACGGGGAGGGTGCAGAACCAGCAGCATGCGTCGATGGGAAGGCACGGGCAACCACTGCTTGCGAAAACGAATCGGTTGCCGTCTGCCCTGACAGACATGGCGGCGGGCACTCCGTGCTCGAGACGTGTAATCCGCCGCCGCGCCCATGGCGAGCCCCCCACGAGCCATGCGGCGGCGGTGCGCGCTGGGGCATGGCCAGCGCGCCGCCCTCGCGGCTCCGTCTTCACGAAAACTGCACGACAGGAGGGGTGTCATGCCCCTCCTTCCGCGTCTTGTGGCGTTGTCGCGCTACGCCCCCAGCGCCCGCATCCTCCTTCCTGTGGGCATGCGGTAGCCCACGGCCTCGCACCAGTCGGAGAGCACGCGGCGCTGTTCGGCGGTGACCTGCCTGTTGTGGCTCTGGAACGCCTGACGGACGTTGCCACCCCTCACCTCGACGGTGACGAGCGGCTCGTCGGGCTTGGCTGCCTTGCGCATAAGCCAGAGGTCGGTCTCGCCCCTCGCGTACTTGTCGATGAACCCCGCCACGCAGTTGTGCTGGGCGTCGGCTTCGTCGATAATCTCCCTCACGCTAGCAGCGGGGCGGATGACGTAGCCGTCCGAATCGAATCCGTTGCCCTCAAGCTCTGAGGCGCGGCGGGCGATGGCCTCGTCGCTCGCCTCGTGGAGGCGCAGCTCGCGCTCGTGCTCTAGCTCCGCCAAAAGCACGGCGGGGTCTGCGGGGTACTCGTCATCGACGGCGCCTCTCACCCTCTGCTGCATATCGATGGCGTCGGCCCACAGCTGCACGTTGTGGGAACGCGTGCGGCGGCGCTGTGCGGGGAGGTCGAGCAGGGAGAGCGCGTACTCGCACGTGCGGCGCGGCTCGAAGGAGACGCCCCTCCACTCCATGGAGCGCATGGCGCACGCGAGGCGGGGGAGGAAGTCGGCGGTGCCGCCCCTCGGGTGCTCTGCGCTCTTGTCGAGGTACCCCCTGAGCAGGTCGCGTGTCACGTCGCGTCCCATGGACTCCACGAACCGCGAGACGTAGAGCCTGTCGCGGAAGCACTCGGCGGCCGCCTCGTCGCGCCCCTCGCCGTAGAGGGACGTGAGCCTCAGCACCGCGCGGAGCGCCTCGCGGCAGTGGTTGTGCCCCATGGTCGGCTCGACCAGCTTCCAGACGAGGCTCACCTGCTCCCATGTGCCGCTCAGGTTCCACCTCGCGTTCGCGCCCATGCGGCTCACCGTCCACGCCTCCACGCGCACCATGTCACGCTTGCACATCTCGCGGAAGTCCCCGCAGCCGAGCAACGCGACCACGGCGGCACGCCCCTTCGCGTCGTAGTCCTGAAGGGCGCTTCGGCTCCATGGCGGGGTGAGGGCGCCTCCCGTGGCTCCCTTGCAAAAGGAGCCGAGCCTCGCGGTTGTCAGCTCGTGGCGGCTCCCCGTGCGCTCGTCGGTCACGTAGTACTGCCCCTGCGTGACGAGCAGCACGAGCATCTGGGAGCGGTTGCCGCACCTGCGCCTGAACGCGCAGTCCGCGAGCACGCGCTCGAACTCGGGCGCAGGCTGCTCCCTCTTGGCCTTGGGTGCCTCGCGCTCGATGTCCCCGTGGACTATGAGGCTCCTCACGTCCACCCTCTCCTCGATGCCGAGGTCAAGCGTCATCTGGGTATGCATGTCGTGTCCTCCCGTCTGGTCAGGCGGGGGAATCCCTTTCGGTCCCCCTGGGGGCGGGCCATGCAAGTCGGCGCGACACGGGTGGGCTGGGCAGTCGCGCCGACGTCACCGGGAGCGGGATGTGGGAGGGGCCTGCGACGGTGTGCGAGGCTTGCCCGCAGGGGGACGGAAGGGGATCGAAGAATTGCCCTTGGGCGGGGTGACGCCCCGCCGATCGATGCTCGGCGAGGCGTCTCGGTCACGGTGAAAGTAGAATGGTCTCCGGTGAGTTAACGGAGGTGCCCATGAGGCTGGTTGACAAGGACGGTAACGAGACCGACTACGAACTCATCGAGTGGGGCCCAGGTGGCGTCTGGGGCTTCGAGGAGCTGAGGCGCGACGTCGTGCAGAGGCTGCCGGACTACGAGGGTCACGACGTGTCGATGGGCTTCGATGACCAGCCGAGGATCGCCTACAACGACATCCCTCTCGAGGTGGTCGAGGGGTTCGTCGAGCGTGGGCTCATCGCCAAGTCATACCGGTTCAGTGTTGAGGCGCTTGACCTCATGCGGAGGAACCCCGACGCACGGCTCGATGCGACGGCCGAGTGCAGCTTCGACGAGGAGGCCGGCTGGCATGCCGTTATCAGGGGCGTGTGGCTCCAGGAGAAGGAGCCGACTGCAGCGGACCTGGCAGCGTGCCAGGACATGTCGAGGACGTTCCTGCTCCCGACCGACGGGGCCACCGGCTCTCGCAGTCTTGCATGGTTGCCTGGTTCGCGAGTGGTATGGCGAGCGCCGACGCCTACGACTGGTGCGGCGACTCATATGCGGATCTGGCGTGGGCCCATGAGCTTCCCATCCCGACAATGGAAGGCCTGGGGGCAAGCGCCGAGGAATAGAACGATTCCTAAGGCAGCCTTCCTTTCTCCAGCAGTTCCTTGGCGATCGTCTTCTTGTTGACGCGGATCGAGCGACCGATGTAGATGTGGGGGAGGGCGTTGCATACGTTGAACGCCTTCGACCTCCCGATGCCGAAGACCTCCTGGAGGTCCTTGGGGCTGAGCCACTCGGGCCTGTCGGCAAGGGGAGAGTTGTCTCTCAGCGATGCCACCTTTGCGACTCGTTCATATAGTTCTCACCAGCCTTGCTCGACCGCTCAGTTCAGATGGTCGGAGCATATGGCAAGAGAAGGGGTGGGTTCTGCTTCGAGCGACAAACAACTTGCTCTAAGCTGCTCGACCACAGAACCCACACCAATCGCTAGCGCTGAGACATGAGGTCTGCCACTATGGCGCCTGCCGCTGCCCTTGCCTGCGGGTCGGTGCTGGCATAGACGTTGAGCGTCATGGCTACGCTCGAGTGGCCCATAAGGCTTGCGACGGTCTTGGCATCGACGCCCGCGCGAAGAAGCATCGTGGCATATGTGTGCCTCAGTGAGTAGAAGGTCGCCAGCTCTCCGTTGGTCCCGTAGAGTTCATGCTCCCTGGCGAGTCTTCTGAACGCGCGGGTGAGGTCGGCGGGGCGTAGGAAGACTCCGTCCTTATCTCCTACTACATAGAAACCCTGCAGGTCAGAAGGACTCTCTGCTTCAAAGACCTACTTGGCTCTGATCTTGAGCTTCTCTACCAGGACGGGATCTATGGGTATGTCCTTTCTGCCCGCTGCGGTCTTGGGCCCCTTCTCTATTGCCTTCCCTCCGGCGGACGAGATGACACTACGTATCTTGATCATGCCTGTGTCCAAATCGACGTTCTCCCACTTGAGGCCGATGGCCTCCTCGTTCCTGAGCCCGGCGCCAAGGCCGAGCCTTATCGCGGGCGTGATCTGGTCGTCGGGCATCTCGTCGAGGATACTCAACAGCCTCTTGCGGGTCTCGTCGTCCAAGGCGTTGGGGTCTTTGCGCTCCACGCGAGGAGGCTTGACAGTCCTCGTGATGGGAACGGCGATGATGAGCCCTTTCTCCAGCGCCTCATAGAGATAGCGCTTCAGCGCGTTGTGGGCTCGCGCGACCGTCTCCCTTGCGTATCCCTTGGCGAGCATGTCCTGGTCCATCTTCCTGACCATTGCAGCGGTGACCTTGTGAACGAGCACGTCTTCGATGAAGCGCAGGATAAGATTGGCCTCGCTCTTGTACCTGGCATAGGTCGTCTCCTCTATGAGACCTGACTTCAACATGCCGTCAATTTGCTCGAAGATGAATTTGGAGAGCTTGGGGTTCTTTTTTGGCAGGGGAGCATATCCTCGAGGAGCGCCTCTCGCTCGAGCTGCTCTCTGATTCTGGCCTTCTCGAGCACAGCCTCCTTCTGCGATGCGGCATGGAAGTTGCGAGCGACTTGCTTCTTAATGACGCGCCCCTCCTCATTGACCATCTGATGGCAGTAGCGTGCTTGATACAGGTCATCGTGAGGGAGTCTGAGTGAGCCTTCGGAGTATCTCATGTCGTTCCAATCTGCATTACCTTTTTCAGTATTTCGGCTCTAGAGTCCACCTAACAATCCACCTGTGGGCGTGGATTTAGGTTAGCGTCGTGGACTGGGTGGACTGTGCTCATCCTGTCGAGATGGACTCCATGGACGAGAAAGACGGTAGGAAACTCGGTGGCTTTCATGCCCTTCTACCAGCTGCCTTGTCTCCCGGTCCACCTCTGCTATAATGGAAACATACGGGGAGCTGGGGATTTGGCCCGGCTGAGAGGAATGACCCAATCATTCGACCCAAGAACCTGATCTGGGTAATGCCAGCGTAGGGACTGCGGCTTCAGACGG
>ERZ772772.2454-NODE-2454-length-11023-cov-5.856218_pt1 | contig 11023 bp, 3 predicted proteins | sample MGYA00511484_ERZ772772 | MGnify/ENA primary metagenome ERZ772772 (study PRJEB29015, sample SAMEA2737913) | human oral metagenome | biome: human oral; feature: human-associated habitat; material: dental | place: China | collected 2088 ... | reverse complement strand
GAGGACAATACCATCTATCAGATGATTGCCGGGCGCATGGTCGAGGCATTCTCTGAGAAATGCGTCAAGGATGTGACCACTGTCACGGCGGAATGTGCCGGAGTGGAGTTTACCGTAAAAGGCAGCGTCGTGAAGCAAACCGGATGGCGTGCCGTCTATGGCGAGGAAAAAGAGGAAATTACCATCCCCGGCTGGCAGGAAGGCGACACGCTGACACCGAAAGGCTCGTCCATTACCGAAGGAAAGACCAAACCCAAGCCGCTGCATACCGAAGCCACCCTGCTCTCGGCAATGGAAACGGCGGGCAAGGAAATTGAGGACGACGCACTGCGGCAGGCGATGAAGGACTGTGGCATCGGTACTCCCGCCACACGCGCCTCCATCATCGAAACGCTTTTCAAGCGCGGTTACATGGAACGCTGCAAGAAGTCGCTTGTTCCCACCGAAAAAGGACTTGCCCTCAATTCCGTCGTCAAGACGATGCGCATCGCCGATGTTGCCATGACGGGCGAATGGGAAAAGGAGCTGGCGCGTATCGAGCGCGGGGAACTGTCCGACGACACCTTCCGCAAGGAGATAGAGGCGTACACACGTGAGATAACCTCCGAACTGATCTCGTGCGACAAGCTCTTCGGCAGCCGTGATTCCGGCTGCGCGTGTCCCAAGTGCGGCACGGGCAGGATGCGGTTCTACGGCAAGGTGGTACGTTGCGACAACACGGAGTGCGGACTGCCCGTGTTCCGGCAGAAAGCGGGACGCACCCTGTCCGACGACGAAATCAAAGACCTGCTCACCGACGGGCACACCAAGCCGCTCAAAGGCTTCAAGAGCAAGCAGGGCAAGAACTTCGATGCCATAGTCGCCTTTGACGGGGAATATAACACGACTTTTGTGTTCCCGGAGGCTAAAAAGGACAAGAAATTTTCAGGACGGAAGAAATAGTATTAACTTTGCCACTTGTTCAGAGTAATGAATTGTTCTTCGATACCGGATTACACTCATACTTTGGATTTAGTGGTGGCACTCGGAGGGATACCGAGTGCCTTTTTCTTCCTTTTTCCAATCAATTATCCCGTTAAATATCAATCCACTAAACTCCAAAGTAATGAACAACAAGAAGAAAAACGAGGGTCAGACCGACTTTTCCTATTACGGTCTGTACCTGCTGGACTACCTCCGCACGAACAAGTTTGAACAGGCGACTGACACCGCTTTCATACGGGAACGGGCCGACCGTGCCGCCGAAACGTATGAAAAGGCGCGGCTCGAAGGCTATCCCGCCGATGGCGCGCAAGAGCAGGCGATGGACACGCTGCTGCGCGGGCTGCGCTATTCCCGGTACGCCATTCTCCGTGAAGTCGTGGAGAGCGAGTTTTTCGACGAAGTGCCGGAAGAGAAACAAGAAGCCTTTATTCTGAAACTCATGCCGCTTGTCGGCAACGTGTTCTCCGTCTATGACCTTTCGGACGACAACTTCGCCCTGTCTTCCGATTACGACCTGCTCTACACGGAGCTGACGGGAGCCGCCGTCCTTTATATCGGGGAATATGGCGTTTAACCGCAAACAGAAACTGCGGGACAACATCGAGGCGATACGGACGGCATTCATCCTTGACAGGGAAAACAGGACAGCGACAACCGAAGAGCGTGCCATACTTCAAAGGTACTGCGGTTTCGGCGGTCTGAAATGTATCCTCAACCCTGCAAAGGAACTGACGGATGCCGTCCGGTGGGCGAAATCCGACCTCGAACTGTTCGCCCCGACAGTGGAGTTGCACAGGCTTATCCGTGAGAACAGCAAGGACGAAACAGAGTACAAGCGGTTTGTGGATTCGCTGAAAGCGTCCGTGCTGACCGCTTTCTACACCCCCAAAGAGATAACCGACACCATCGCGGACGTGCTGGCAGATTACAGCGTCCGCCCCGCCCGTATGCTCGAACCGTCGGCAGGTGTCGGCGTGTTCGTGGATTCCATGCTGCGGCACAACCCCAATGCGGATGTGATGGCTTTCGAGAAGGATCTGCTCACGGGTACAATCCTGAGGCATCTCTATCCCGGCAAGAAAACGCGCACCTGCGGTTTTGAGAAAATCGAAAGACCGTTCAACAATTATTTCGACTTGGCGGTGTCCAACATTCCGTTCGGAGACATAGCCGTGTTCGACCCTGAGTTTCAGCGGAGCGACTCATTCGGCAGACGCTCCGCCCAGAAAACCATCCACAACTATTTCTTTCTCAAAGGACTGGATGCCGTGCGTGACGGCGGTATCGTGGCGTTCATCACCTCGCAAGGGGTATTGAACAGCACCAAGACCTCCGTGCGTAACGAGCTGTTCAGTAAGGCTGATCTGGTATCCGCGATACGCCTGCCCAACAACCTGTTCACGGACAACGCGGGGACAGAAGTGGGCAGTGACCTGATTGTCCTGCAAAAGAACCTCAGCAAGAAGGAAATGTCGCAGGACGAGCGGCTGATGACCGTAATACAGACGGACACGAAAACCGACCTGACCGACAACGCCTATTTCATCCACCACCCGGAACGCATCGTGCATACGACGGCGAAACTTGACACCGACCCATACGGGAAGCCCGCTATGGTCTATCTGCACGAGGGCAAGGCAGCAGGCATCGCCGGGGATTTGCGCCGTATGCTCGACGAGGATTTCCATTACAGGCTTGCCATGCGCTTGTATTCGGGTTCAATCCGGCAGGCAGGAACGGAAGAAAAAGTTGCCGTTCAAAATAAAGTAGAGCGTCCTGCCATAAAATTGGAAACAGTATCCTCGGCGCAGACGGTGGAAACTCCGACAGAAAAGCCGCAACCCGCAGATGAAAAGCCGGAGATAGAACCGCGCCCGCAATATTCCGCAGGCGTGCAGCTCACCCTGCTTGACCTCTGGGGGATGACGGAAGAGGTCAGCCAACCGAAAACCTCCAAAAAGAAAAAGACGGTGAAAAAGGCAGTTACGGCAAAGTCCACTCCGCCCAAACCGAAAGTCACGGTTACACCGACAGCTCCAACTGCAAAACCCGCAATGGAGAATAAGGAGGTGAAAGCGGAGAACACCGCCAAGCCTGCCGACCCGGACGACATCTATGCCACACTGGACTGGGATACCAATCCTCCCATCAACGGTTTCTATGAAATGATGATGGGTTTGACGCCGGAGCGTAGGAAAGAACTTCGGGAACTGGCAAGGCAGCATAACGAGAAACAAGTGGCGGAAAAGACGGAAGTGAAAGCCGTGCCGGAAACTTCCCGTGAGCAGCCACGACAGGAGGAAACACAGCCGGAAGCAGTCACCGCACCTGCCGTTACAGATACCCCATCGGAAGCGGTGGGGACTTTCCTTTTCCCCGACATCGAAGCGGAAAAGCCGAAGGAGGAAGTCGTGGACCTTTCTCCGCGTGCCTACCACCGCACGCCGGAGATGCACCTGCGCGAAGGGTCGCTGGTGGCTGACAGGGGGCGTCATAACATCGGCTACCTGAAGGACATCACGCCATACGGGGCGACATTCCAGCCGCTCGACCTGAAAGGCTACCAGAAGGAGAAGGCGTTACAGTATGTTTTACTCCGTGACGCCTACGAGCGGCTGTACCGCTATGAATCGAACCTGCATGAAGCAAATGTCCCGTGGCGAGAGCATCTAAACACCTGTTACGATGAGTTTGTCATGCGCTACGGCAACCTCAACGCCAAGCAGAACGTGAAGTTAGTGATGATGGACGCGGGCGGGCGTGACATCCTTTCGCTGGAACGGGCGGAGAACGGGAAGTTTGTCAAGGCGGACATCTTCGAGCGTCCCGTTTCCTTCTCCGTGGAGAGCCATGCCAACGTCGGCTCACCCGAAGAAGCACTGTCCGCGTCGCTCAACAAGTTCGGCACTGTCGATCTCGACTATATGCGGGAGATAACCGACAGTACGGCGGAGGATTTGCTCACAGCCCTGCAAGGGCGCATCTATTACAATCCGCTCGTAACCGGTTACGAGATTAAGGACCGCTTTATTGCCGGAAACGTGATAGAGAAAGCGGAACGCATAGAGGCTTGGATGGGCGAAAACCCCGAAAGTGAACGTATGCCGGAGGTGAAGCAGGCGTTGGAGGCTCTGAAAGATGCCGAACCGCCGCGCATCGCTTTTGAAGACCTTGATTTCAATTTCGGGGAACGCTGGATTCCGACGGGTGTCTATGCCGCCTACATGAGCCGGCTGTTCGACACGGAGGTGAAAATCGCCTACTCTGCAAGCATGGACGAGTTTTCGGTGGCGTGCGGCTACCGCACCATGAAAATCACGGACGAGTTTCTGGTGAAGGGGTATTACCGGAACTATGACGGTATGCACCTTCTGAAACACGCCCTGCACAACACCTGCCCCGACATGATGAAGTCCATCGGCAAGGACGAGCATGGCAACGACATCAAGATGCGCGACAGCGAGGGAATACAACTCGCCAACGCCAAGATTGACGAGATACGAAACGGCTTCTCCGAATGGCTCGAAGAGCAGTCGCCACAGTTCAAGGAGCGGCTGACGACGATGTATAACCGCAAGTTCAACTGTTTCGTGCGCCCGAAGTATGACGGCTCGCATCAGACTTTTCCCGACCTCAATCTGAAAGGGCTGGCAAGCCGGGGCATCAGGAGCGTCTATCCCTCGCAGATGGATTGCGTCTGGATGCTGAAACAGAACGGCGGCGGAATTTGTGACCACGAGGTTGGAACCGGCAAGACGCTGATAATGTGCATCGCCGCGCATGAAATGAAGCGTCTGAACTTGGCGCACAAGCCGATGATTATCGGGCTGAAAGCCAATGTTGCGGAGATTGCCGCCACCTATCAAGCGGCATATCCCAACGCGAGGATTCTGTACGCTTCGGAGAAGGACTTTTCGACCGCCAACCGCGTGCGTTTCTTCAACAACATCAAGAACAACGACTACGATTGTGTCATTATGTCGCACGACCAGTTCGGCAAGATACCGCAGTCGCCGGAGTTGCAGCAGCGCATCCTGCAAGCGGAGCTTGACACGGTGGAGGAAAACCTCGAAGTGCTGCGCCAGCAGGGAAAGAACGTATCGCGGGCGATGCTGAAAGGTCTGGAGAAGCGCAAGCATAACCTTGAAGCGAAATTGGAGAAGGTGGAACACGCCATAAAGTCACGCACGGACGACGTGGTGGACTTCAAGCAGATGGGCATCGACCACATTTTCATTGATGAATCGCACCAGTTCAAGAATCTGACTTTCAACACGCGCCACGACCGTGTGGCGGGATTGGGGAACAGCGAGGGAAGCCAGAAGGCACTGAACATGCTCTTTGCTATCCGCACCATACAGGAGCGCACGGGCAAGGACTTGGGGGCGACCTTCCTCTCCGGCACGACTATCAGCAACTCGCTGACTGAGCTGTACCTGCTGTTCAAGTACCTGCGCCCGAAGGAGCTGGAACGGCAGGACATTCGATGTTTTGATGCGTGGTCGGCGATATTTGCCAAGAAGACAACGGATTTTGAGTTCAACGTGACGAACAACGTGGTGCAGAAGGAGCGTTTCCGCTACTTCATCAAAGTGCCGGAGCTTGCCGCCTTCTATAATGAAATCACGGACTACCGCACGGCGGAGGATGTGGGCGTGGACCGTCCCAACAAAAACGAGATACTGCACCACATACCGCCCACGCCGGAGCAGGAGGACTTCATACAGAAGCTGATGCAATTCGCCAAGACGGGCGACGCCACCCTGTTGGGCAGACTGCCGCTTTCGGAAACGGAGGAAAAGGCGAAGATGCTTATCGCCACGGACTATGCCCGGAAGATGGCACTCGACATGCGCATGATAGACCCGCATTACGAAGACCACCCCGACAACAAGGCGAGCCACTGTGCCAAAATAATCGCGGAGTATTATCAAAAATACGACGCGCAGAAAGGCACGCAGTTCGTTTTCTCTGACTTGGGGACTTACCAGCCGGGCGATGGGTGGAACGTCTATTCGGAAATCAAGCGCAAACTGACGGAGGACTACGGCATACCGCCAAGCGAGGTGCGCTTCATTCAGGAGTGCAAGACCGACAAGGCTCGGAAGGCGGTGATAGATGCCATGAACGCCGGGACGGTGCGTGTGCTGTTCGGCTCCACCTCCATGCTCGGAACGGGTGTGAACGCACAGAAACGGTGTGTGGCAATTCATCATCTTGATACGCCGTGGCGACCGTCCGACCTGCAACAGCGTGACGGACGGGGAGTTAGAGCAGGCAACGAGATAGCCAAGCATTTCGCCGGGAACAACGTGGACGTAATAATCTACGCGGTGGAAAAATCACTGGACAGTTACAAGTTCAACCTCCTGCACTGCAAGCAGACTTTCATCAGCCAGCTTAAAAGCGGTGCTATGGAAGCGCGTACCATCGACGAGGGGGCAATGGACGAGAAATCGGGCATGAACTTCTCGGAATATATGGCGTTGCTATCCGGCAACACCGACCTGCTGGACAAGGCGAAACTGGAAAAACGTATCGCCTCGCTCGAAGGGGAACGCAAGTCGTTCAACAAGGGCAAGCGTGATTCGGAGTTCAAGCTGGAGTCAAAGACCGGCGAGTTGCGCAACAACACGGCTTTCATAGATGCCATGACGGAGGACTGGAACCGCTTCCTCTCTGTGGTGCAGACCGACAAGGAGGGCAATCACCTTAATATAATAAAGGTGGACGGAGTGGATTCCGCCGATGAGAAAGTCATCGGAAAGCGTTTGCAGGAGATAGCCAAGAATGCCACGACCGGAGGGTTGTACACGCAGGTTGGAGAGTTTTACGGTTTCCCGATAAAGGTGGTCAGCGAAAGGATACTCAAAGAGGGATTGGAGTTTACCGACAACCGCTTCGTGGTCGAGGGGAACTACAAGTACACCTACAACAACGGGCATCTGGCGCTGGCTGACCCGTTGGCCGCCGCCCGCAACTTCCTCAACGCGATTGAGAGAATCCCCTCCATCATCGACCAGTATAAAGCGAAGAATGAGGTCTTGGAACGTGAGATACCGCAGTTGCAGGAGATAGCAGGCAAGGTGTGGAAGAAGGAGGAAGAACTGAAACAGTTGAAGTCCGAACTTGCCGCCCTTGACCGCAAGATACAGCTGGAACTTGCGCCGCCTACACCCGAAATCACCGAAAAGGAGCATGAAGGGCAACAGGTCAAACCGGAAGCGAAAGGTGTGCGAAACGGTATCAGGCAATATCCCGAAGATACATCACCGCAAATACGCAATCCATCGGAAAGTATTATCGCCAATCACACCATAACTGGGCATCCGGGGCTGTATGCCAAGGAGGAAACCCGGTCCAAAGGATTGAAAATATAACCTTAGGAATTTTATCTGAAGTATTAATAAGGGCTATCCCAAAAGGTCTAAAAGTAAATTTTATCCTTTCTGCAAGTATCTGTAGGATGGCAACTGCATTTTTTTTCTTTTTGGGCAGCCCTTATTAAAATTTATTCTTATTTTAGGTTATATACATTCATGTCCATTTATGTAAAAAATCCTGCTGACCTTGTTTATGTCTTGTCAGTCACCATTTGCAAAACCATATTTGACCCTCAAAGAGGCTGAATTTGATAAGCAACTTGCTACATACTCATAATAAGGAGCTAAATAGAACACGAATGGGAAATACTCAAATGCCAAACTAAAGAAGATATTGGCCAAAATAAACGTTATACCGAGAGAGAAACTTGATTTTTTTCAACTTCCTAAAACGTTGTTGTTCAAACATTTCTACTTATTTGTACTTACCAGTTGAACCTACGCTTCCCTAATAAAATGTCTATGGTAAAAAGTTAAAAAATCCTCCCACTTTTGTTAGATATATTTTTTTGTGTAATTTTGTAATCGTTATGCGGCAGTAATAATATACATATTAATACGAGTTAGTAATCCTGTAGTTCTCACATGCTACGAGGAGGTATTAAAAGGTGCGTTTCGACAATGCATCTATTGTAGTATATTATTGCTTAATCCAAATGAATATTATAAATTTAGGAATTCTTGCTCACATTGATGCAGGAAAAACTTCCGTAACCGAGAATCTGCTGTTTGCCAGTGGAGCAACGGAAAAGTGCGGCCGTGTGGATAATGGTGACACCATAACGGACTCTATGGATATAGAGAAACGTAGAGGAATTACTGTCCGGGCTTCTACGACATCTATTATCTGGAATGGAGTGAAATGCAATATCATTGACACTCCGGGACACATGGATTTTATTGCGGAAGTGGAGCGGACATTCAAAATGCTTGATGGAGCAGTCCTCATCTTATCCGCAAAGGAAGGCATACAAGCGCAGACAAAGTTGCTGTTCAGTACTTTACAAAAGCTGCAAATCCCGACAATTATATTTATCAATAAGATTGACCGTGCCGGTGTGAATTTGGAGCGTTTGTATATGGATATAAAAACAAATCTGTCGCAAGATGTCCTGTTTATGCAAACTGTTGTCGATGGATCGGTTTATCCGGTTTGCTCCCAAACATATATAAAGGAAGAATACAAAGAATTTGTATGCAACCATGACGACAATATATTAGAACGATATTTGGCGGATAGCGAAATTTCACCGGCTGATTATTGGAATACGATAATCGCTCTTGTGGCAAAAGCCAAAGTCTATCCGGTGCTACATGGATCAGCAATGTTCAATATCGGTATCAATGAGTTGTTGGACGCCATTTCTTCTTTTATACTTCCTCCGGCATCAGTCTCAAACAGACTTTCAGCTTATCTCTATAAGATAGAGCATGACCCCAAAGGACATAAAAGAAGTTTTCTAAAAATAATTGACGGAAGTCTGAGACTTCGAGACATTGTAAGAATCAACGATTCGGAAAAATTCATCAAGATTAAAAATCTAAAGACTATTTATCAGGGCAGAGAGATAAATGTTGATGAAGTGGGTGCCAATGATATCGCGATTGTAGAAGATATAGAAGATTTTCGAATCGGAGATTATTTAGGTGCTAAACCTTGTTTGATTCAAGGATTATCTCATCAGCATCCCGCTCTCAAATCCTCCGTCCGGCCAGACAGGTCCGAAGAGAGAAGCAAGGTGATATCCGCTCTGAATACATTGTGGATTGAAGACCCGTCTTTGTCCTTTTCCATAAACTCATATAGTGATGAATTGGAAATCTCGTTATATGGTTTGACCCAAAAGGAAATCATACAGACATTGCTGGAAGAACGATTTTCCGTAAAGGTCCATTTTGATGAGATCAAGACTATCTACAAAGAACGACCTATAAAAAAGGTCAATAAGATTATTCAGATCGAAGTACCACCCAACCCTTACTGGGCCACAATAGGGCTGACGCTTGAACCCTTGCCGTTAGGGACAGGGTTGCAAATCGAAAGTGACATCTCCTATGGTTATCTGAACCATTCTTTTCAAAATGCCGTTTTTGAAGGGATTCGTATGTCTTGCCAATCTGGTTTACATGGATGGGAAGTGACAGATCTGAAAGTAACTTTTACTCAAGCCGAGTATTATAGCCCGGTAAGTACACCTGCTGATTTCAGACAGCTGACCCCTTATGTCTTCAGGCTGGCCTTGCAACAGTCAGGTGTGGACATTCTCGAACCGATGCTCTATTTTGAGTTGCAGATACCCCAAGCGGCAAGTTCCAAAGCTATTACAGATTTGCAAAAACTGATGTCTGAGATTGAAGACATCAGTTGTAATAATGAGTGGTGTCATATTAAAGGGAAAGTTCCATTAAATACAAGTAAAGACTACGCCTCAGAAGTAAGTTCATACACTAAGGGCTTAGGCGTTTTTATGGTCAAGCCATGCGGGTATCAAATAACAAAAGGCGATTATTCTGATAATATCCGCATGAACGAAAAAGATAAACTTTTATTCATGTTCCAAAAATCAATGTCATTAAAATAATGGAGCGGTCAGGAAATTTCTATAAGGCAATACAGTTGGGATATATACTTATCTCCATTCTTATCGGATGTATGGCATATAATAGCCTCTATGAATGGCAGGAGATAGAAGCATTAGAACTTGGCAATAAAAAAATAGACGAGCTCCGAAAAGAAATAAACAATATCAATATTCAAATGATAAAATTTTCTCTATTGGGTGAAACAATACTGGAATGGAACGATAAAGATATCGAGCATTACCATGCACGGCGTATGGCAATGGACAGTATGCTCTGCCGTTTCAAGGCCACCTATCCAGCAGAGCGCATCGATAGTGTGCGCAGTCTTTTAGAGGATAAGGAACGACAGATGTTCCAGATAGTCCGGTTAATGGATGAACAACAATCTATTAACAAGAAGATAGCCAATCAAATTCCGGTTATTGTACAGAAAAGTGTGCAGGAACAGTCCAAAAAGCCAAAACGAAAAGGTTTCTTGGGCATCTTTGGCAAAAAAGAGGGAACGAAGCCAACGACAACAACGACTACGCTCCGTTCATCCAATAGAAACATGGTCAACGAACAGAAAGCGCAGAGCCGTCGATTGTCAGAACAAGCCGATAGTCTTGCTGCCCGTAATGCAGAACTTAACAGACAACTGCAAGGATTGATTTGCCAAATCGAAAAGAAGGTACAATCTGATTTACAAAATAGAGAAAGCGAGATAACAGCGATGCGTAAAAAATCATTTATGCAGATAGGCGGCTTGATGGGATTTGTTCTTTTGCTGTTGGTCATTTCCTATATCATCATACACCGTGATGCAAAGAACATTAAACGATACAAACGCAAGACAACGGATTTGATCGAGCAATTGGAACAGTCCGTGCAACAAAATGAGGTACTCATAACCTCCCGAAAGAAAGCGGTACATACTATTACCCATGAGTTGCGTACACCACTGACGGCAATAACTGGCTATACCGAACTTTTGCGGAAAGAATGCAATAGCGGTAATAATGGGCAATATATCCGAAATATACTGCAATCCTCCGACCGTATGCGGGATATGCTTAACACTTTGCTTGACTTCT
>ERZ772772.2451-NODE-2451-length-11038-cov-3.975781_pt1 | contig 11038 bp, 9 predicted proteins | sample MGYA00511484_ERZ772772 | MGnify/ENA primary metagenome ERZ772772 (study PRJEB29015, sample SAMEA2737913) | human oral metagenome | biome: human oral; feature: human-associated habitat; material: dental | place: China | collected 2088 ... | reverse complement strand
GACCACCTCGTCGGCAGCCTCGGCCTCCAGCCCTCGCTGGCCTGACGCCAAGGGGCGACGTCGAAGTTTCGCCAGCCACCGCGGCCAAGGCGCAACAGACGGGCAAAGCGGGCGCCAAGCCTCGCCGTCGCCCGACGCACAGCATAACGACACCCCGGCAATCGGCAAGCCCAGGGCGCCGCGCAAGCCTCAGCGGCGAGCGCGGCGCCCGAGCCATTGCTTCACGCCCCGAGGCTTTCGGCTTGTCTTTCGTTTCCCTCTGCATTCAAGATTCACGCATACACGCCGACGTTCTGGGAGGAAGCGCCTCTCCGCATTCCGGGAGGAACCGCTTCTGCTCATTCTGGGAGAAGCGCTTTTTCGCCGCCGCCACAGGCCGGGCCTTGAGACCGTCGGCGCGATCAATCAGAGGCTGAGCCTTTCCCGCCGATGATGCGGTTGACGAGCACGTTCACGGCCTCGTAGGAGTCTGCATCGGGATCGAGGGGAACGGTTATCTGGTCGAGGATCAAACCGTCCAGGGCATAGTGAAACAGTGTGATGTCCGAAGGCGATCCGGGCAGGCCCATCTTCTGGTTGAATTCGACGTCGGCTTCGAGTCCCGAACGTCGCCAAGACGTGAGCGCTTCGGCCACTTCCGGTCGCCTGGTGGCTTCAAGGCGCAATTCAAAGAGGGCGATGGCCGCGTCCCGATCCGTTGTCAGCCGACGAACGATGTCGCGAAGATATGCAGCGAAGAGTTCGATGTTCGGGGTCCGCCGAGCGAGGCTGTCATGAAGCTTGGGGTCCGGTTGCAGACGCTCGCCGATGCGCAGCAGGATCGCCTCGACAATCCCGTCTCGGGAGGCGAAGTAGTTCGAGGCGGTCCCCTTCGGCACTCCCGCCTCGGCGTCGACCGCCCTGTGCGTCAGACCGCGCGCGCCTTCCCGCGCAAGCACTTTCACGGCAGCGTCCGCAAGCTTAGTGCGCCGCTCAAGGTTTCGTGCCATGCTCTTAGCATACCGGAAACCACTACATGTGTTGTGGTAAGTTTGCCTCAACCACAACAACAGTAGTGATTGGAGAAACTATGCGTGAGCTTGTCTACTATGTCGCAGTATCGATCGACGGATACATCGCTTTGCCTGACGGGAGCTACGAGGCCTTCCCTTTAGAGGGCGACCACATGGCGGCTTATGTCAGCGAGTTCGCAGACGCTCTGCCTTCCCACGTTCTCTCAGCCTTGGGGAAACGCGCGCCGGGCAATCTTTTCGACACCGTGATTCAAGGGCGTAGAAGCTACGACGTCGCTCGGGCCGCCGGAATCGAACGGCCTTATGCGCATCTGACGGAATACGTCGCATCGCGGTCGGAAACCAAATCGCCAGAAGGGGTGACATTCACGGCCGACGCACTCGCGACGGTGCGCGAGTTGAAGCGACAATCCGGCCTCGCGATCTATCTCTGCGGCGGCGGAAATCTCGCGGGGCGCCTTCTGTCAGAGATCGATCGCCTCATCCTCAAGCGCAATCCCGTCGTCCTGGGAGACGGCATCCGGCTCTTCGGAGACGCCAAGCCTGAAATCTATGACTTCCGCCTGAGTCATTTCCGCACTTTCGAATCGGGCGTGGTAATCGAGGAGTATTCTCGCGCAATCAGTACAGCGACCTGCTTGCGAGAGCAAGAACAGCCGCTGGCGCCGGGACCACATCAACCACTCGACGACTAAGTAAGCCGAGTCCTTGTGCGCCGGGTCAGTTTGTCCGATAATGGAAGCGGTACATCCGGTTGCTTCGGATGTACCGCTGTGGGCCGTCAGCCGAGCAGTGCGAGTATCAGCACTGCCGCGCTAACGGTGACAAGGGCTAAGGCCTGGAGCTGCGCTAGCTTTACCATTCCGCGCAGTATCCGGGCTTTTTCCTTGCCCGACGAGGATGTCTTCCTCATCGTCCTCACCTCCTTCCTGGACTTGAAACCTTGGCATTCCGGGAAACGTGAAAGGTTCGGTCCAGCTCGAAGGAGCCGTTGTCGATTCTACCCGCAACCAAAGATCCGTGGACGCGAATGAAAGATAGGCTTGCAGAGGCCTTCCTTAGCTTTTTACATAGCTTCGCGGCGGTCTTGCCTATACATGCACCACCTTGGGAGATTATCGGAAGGCCATCGACATGCACCAGACGCTGCTGTCTGATCTTGCCCGCATCCTCGGACCGGACCACCTCCACACACTCACCATTTCTCAATTTCTTTCCGTTTTACGGGATCAAGGCGGCGGGACAGAGAAGAACCAGCAGTAACGCTGGCTAGAACAACTGGTTGACCGGGGCACCGCGGAGGGACGCCGTCAAAGACGAAACAGCGTTTCAATGGGATAGTTTTCCGCTTTGCCAAACGAGGACGGCAATCGGGCGCCGCGCTCTAAGACAGAGGGGTCAGCCTCGACAAGATGTGGAAATTTCCTTGCGGGTGCCGACGAGGGCCCAAGCGGAGCAAACCAAAGGATGGGAAGCCGAAGCTTCTTTGCAGGCGTCGGCCGAGGGAAGCCTGAAGCAAGTGCAGGTTTCAGCAAATTCGCCGTGGACAGTCCCTGCGACTGGGGCTAGGATCGGTTTATGGGTCCGGGTGTTCTTGTATACGCATTTTTTTACCTTTCGATAAGGCCGCAACAGTCGGCACGACGCCGCCGCCGGCCGACAATCCACCGACAGCCTTCCACGCGACATCTGCTTCGATCTCACGCCTGCAGCTTCGCGCATGGCCTTGCAGGCCGACACTAGGCGCACTTGCCAAGGAACGACGAGCTCGCCCAACCAGACACGCTCACCCTGACGAACAGAAAACCCAACTCACAGAAAGACAGGAGAATTCATGAACGGCGTTGAAAAATACGAGGCCCTTCTAACCGAGCAGACTAAGAATCTCGGCCCCGACCACCCCGACACACTCACGACGAAAAGCAACCTCGCCGACGAATACAGAGACACAGGCAACCTAGAGAAAGCCTTGGAGGCGTACGAGGCCGTCCTGACCGACCGGGCGCGCGTCCTCGGCCCCGACCACCCCGACACGCTTTCCTCGCGAAGCGGCCTCGCGGAAGCATACTCGGATGCGGGAAAGTTCCAGGAATCCATCGACATGTACGAGACCGTGCTCCCCGATCTCACACGAGTCCTCGGCCCCGACCACCCCCGCACGCTGGCTGCACGCGGCAATCTTGCCTACGCCTACAACACCTGGGGAAGCCCCCAGGAAGCCATCGGCATGTTTGAGACTCTTCTCGCGGACACAGTCCGCTCCCTCGGCCCCGACCATCGCCATACACTCGCCACGCGCGGCAATCTCGCCACCGCATACATGGACGCAGGAAAGCTCGAAGAAGCCATCGACACACTCGAAACCCTACTTTCGGACATGGCTCGGACTTGCGGCCCCGATCACCCCAACACCTTCGCCACGCGCGGCAATCTCGCCACTGCATACGATCAAGCAGAGAAGCTCGAGGAAGCCATTGGCATATACGAAGCGCTTTTAGCCGACCAAAACCGCGTTCTCGGCGCCAAACATCCCGACACATTCACCACACGAGGAAAACTTGCCAACGCGTATGCAGAGGCAGAAGACCCCCAGAAGGCGATTGAAATCAACGAGGCGCTCCTGAACGACGAAATGAGCATCCTCGGCACCGACCACCCCGACACACTCGTCACACGAAGCAACCTCGCCATCGCCCACTACATTGCCGAAGATCTCCCGGAAGCCATTGAAATGAGCGAGGCTCTATTAACCGACCAAACTCGGGTGCTCGGACCCGACCACCCCGACACACTCGCCACACGAGGCAACCTCGCCGCCGCGTACGCAAAAGCTGGAAATCTCCACAAGGCCATCGTAATGAATGAGGCCCTGTTAGCCGACCAAACTCGGATTCTTGGCCCCGACCATGGCTACACACTGTCCACGCGCAACAACCTCGCTTACACGTACATGGAGGCGGGCGACTCCCGAAAGGCCGTCAAAATGTACACGGACCTGTTAGCCGACCACACCCGCATCCTCGGCCTCGACCACCCTAAAACACGCGCCATTTCCGCTGAACTGACCTATTTAAAGAACGAGAAATGGAGACGAGAAAACCGCAAGTGACCTCGATCAAAGCCTCCGATTGGCTGGACCTCGGTGGACTGATGGATTTTCCCGTCGGTCAGCCGAAGCGCCGAAGCCAAGAGCGGGATGTCCGCCAGGAACTCGCTGGGCAAGTCCGGTCGATTGGCAGTCGGACGCGGCAGCCTGAAGCCGGTATGGATATCAATGGATTCGCCGTAGACACGGTGGGCGGGCGGGGCTAGGATCGATTCATGGGTCCGGGTGTTCTTGTATACGCATTTTCTTTACTTTTCGATAAGTCCGCAACAGTCGGCACGACGCGGGCAGACGAAACGACGACGCCGACAATCGGCACGACGACGCCGTCGGCGCTCAAAGCGATCCCGATTCGTTCCTCGCTCTCCTCGGCTCCCGCGGCGCGGCAGACCAACGCCAAAGAGTCGGGGCGACGGCGCGAGGCCTGTATGACGAGCTCCTGCGCGTCGCCGCCGAGGAACTCGCCAAAGCCAATGCCGGCGGCGACGGGAAGCCTGGCGCAAACGGCGGCGACAAAAGTACCCGCGCAAGCGGCAACGGGTGCGCCGACACGGGCGATGACAAGCGCTTCAATGCAAACGGTGAGGGAGGCCTAGGTGCAGACAGCGACGGGAGTTTCAACATGAGCAGCGAAAGAAGCTTTGACGCGAACCAAGGCAACGAGAACACCGGCGCGAGCCGTCAAAACGGCCCCGACACCACGGGGAGGTTTACGCGGCCCCAGTCGGTCGCTTTCCTGATTGAGCACACCGGCGTGAACGACCCCGACGGCGCGGCCCGCGTGGCCGAAGCGCTCGGAGACCTGCCCGTCGCCTTGGAGCAGGCTGCAACCACGATCAGGCTGGTCGGGTACCCGAGGTTGGACGACTACCTCGCGAACCTGCGGGAGTTTGGGCTTGATGAGCCCGCCGACGGCCCGTCCAGCGGTGGCTACGGCCAGCCGATCTCCCAGCCCGCCGACGGCTACCCCGCCCTTGCGCCCACGGCCCTGCTCATGGCCCGCCAAGCCGTGCAGGATCATCTGGCTGAGAAGGACAGCGCCAGCGGCGACGAAACGGCAGCCCACGCCAGCGCGGCATTCTTGCAGCTGGCGGCTCTGGCCCTGCTGGCGCCGTCGGGCGTGCCCCGGCACTGGCTGTATCAGACAGGCGCGAGCGAACAGATTGCGCGCGAAACGCTCGAGGAGCTCGTCTCCCTCTCGGTCTGCACACCCTCCGCCGACGGCCGCTACATCAGCATCCACGAGCTTCAAGGGCGCGCCTTTCGCCAAGACTACGCGACAGATCCGTCGTTGTTCGACGCCGTCAAGCGCGCCGTCGTCAGTATGCTGGAGATCACCGACATGAAGGAGGCGGCCGCCGACGAAGCCCAGCGTGCCAACGTTCTCGACATGGTCATCCAGCTCAACGCCGTCGCCGAACGGGACGAGGGGGGCGCGCTCCACTTTCCCCGCGAATCCTGCATCGATCTCCCAAGCGTTTTCGGACTCGTGAACAACACGATATATTGCCTCAACATGATTGACAGCCCGCAAATCGCGATCACTTTCGAAGACACTGTCAGAAAACTCGTCAGCTCGTATGGAGCCGACCATCCGGACACGTTCGCCATACGCACCAACCTCGCCTTGGCCCACAGAGAAACAGGAGAAACCATGAAAGCCATCGACGCCTACGAAGCCCTTTTTGCCGAGCGGCTCAGGGCTCTCGGCCCCGACCACCCCGACACCCTCGACACGCTGGCCAATCTCGCCGAAGCGCACATGGAGACGGGAGACTTCGAGGGCGCCGTCGGCATCCTCGAAGCCCTTGCGGCCGACCAAACTCGAGTTCTCGGCCCCGACGACGCCGGCACGCTCGGCACACGCGGCAACCTTGCCGAATCCTATCTTCAGACGGGACGCACTCAGCAAGCGATCGACCTGCTCAAGGGCTTCGTCCGCGACGTCGATCGCGCCCTCGGCCCCGACCATCCTTACACTCTCACGACGCGCAACAGGCTCGCCAGGGCGTACATGGACGCGGGCAAGTTCAAGAAGGCCCGCAAAGAGCTCAACGCCCTGCTTCCCGACAGAATCCGGGTCCTCGGCCCAGACCACCCCGACACGCTGGCCGTCCGCAGCAATCTGGCCTACATCTGCAACGCCGTCGGAGACTACGGGCAGGCTATCGAGATTCTCGGGGAGCTGATCGCCGACGAAGTCCGGGCCCTCGGCCCAGACCATTACTTGACGCTGACCGCGCGCAGCAATCTTGCGCGCGCCCACACCGTCTCGGGAAATCCCCAGAAAGCCATTGAGATACTCGAGGCCGTCTTGGACAGCCAGTTCCGCTCCCTGGGCGTTGATCACCCTGACGCTCTGGACACGCGCGGCGATCTTGCCTGCGCCTACAGCGTTTTGGGAGATTATCGGAAAGCCATCGCCATATTTCAGTCTCTTCTGGACGACCAGACCAGGATCCTCGGGCCCGACCATCCTGACACCCTTCTCACGCGGGAGAGCCTCGCCGAAGCCCTCTCAGAGGCGCAAGAGTAACGGCTGCTTTCAGGAAAGCCGGACGACGGCAACAGCCGTTTCGAAGGGTTTGGCCTCCGTTCGCAATAAAGGCGGCAGAAGCCAGCTCAGTGCATTCCCTCGATAACCCCGTCGACCACGTCGATGTCGCAGGCCGAGGGGCGCTTGGGCAGGCCCGGCATCGTCATGATCGAGCCTGAGATGAGCACGACGAAGCCCGCCCCTGCCGAGAGGCGCACTTCGCGGATCGGCACGGTGAAGCCCTCGGGGGCGCCAAGCGCTTTCGGGTCGGTCGAAAACGAGTATTGGGTTTTGGCCATGCACACGGGCAGCTCGCCCCAGCCGGACTCCTCGAGCCGCCGGAGCTCGCGCGCCGCGGCGGGTTCGAAGACGACGTCGGCCCCGCGGTAGACCCTGGTGACGACGGCCCGCGCCTTGTCTTCCAGGGAATCCGCCAAGCTGTATGCGCTCTTGGCGATGCTCGGCTTGGCCAGCGACTTCACGACGGCGTCGGCGAAATCGAGCGCCCCCTCTCCCCCGCGGCCGAAGTGGTCGGTGAGGACGACGTCGATGCCTAGGTCGGCCACGGACTCGCGGACGGCGGCGATCTCGGCCTCCGTATCCGCGGCAAACCGGTTGACCGCCACGAGCACGCGCTGGGCGAAGACCTTCGTGAGATTCTCGCAGTGGCGGCGCAGGTTGACCGCGCCCGCGCGGACCGCGGCGACGTTCTTCTCCTCCAGGTCCGCGAGCGCCACGCCCCCGTGATACTTGAGCGCGCGCACGGTTGCGACGACCACGGTGAGGTCGGGGGCGATCCCGGCAGTCTGCCCGATGATGTCGAAGAATTTCTCCGCGCCCAGGTCGGCGCCGAACCCGGCCTCGGTCACGGCGACGTCGCCCAGCTTGAGCGCGGCCTTGGTGGCGATCACCGAGTTCGTGCCGTGGGCGATGTTGGCGAAGGGGCCGCCGTGGACCAGGGCGGGGTTGCCTTCGAGGGTCTGGACGAGGTTGGGAGCGAGCGCGTCCTTGAGGATCGCCGTCATTGCGCCGACGGCGCCGAGGTCCGCCGCGGTGACGGAATCGCCGGCCGAGGACCTGCCGACGACGATGCGGCCGAGCCGTTCACGCAGGTCGTCGAGGGAGTCGGCCATGCAGAAGGTCGCCATGACCTGGCTGGCCGCGGTGATGTCGAAGCCCGACTCTCGCGTGACCCCGCCGAGCCGCCCGCCGAGGCCGATGACGACGTCGCGCAGGGAGCGATCGTTCATATCGATCGAGCGGCGGATGGCGACGGTGCGCGGGTCGATGTCATGAGTGCCGAAATGCAGTGCGTTGTCCGCCATCGCGGCGAGCAGATTGTTGGCCTCGGCGATGGCCGCAAAATCGCCGGTGAAGTGGAGGTTGATCTCGTCGCCGGGCGTGACCTGGGCCTTCCCCCCGCCGACGGCGCCGCCCTTGATGCCGAAAACCGGCCCCATCGAGGGCTCGCGAAGGGCGAGCACCGGGCGCTTGCCTAGCCGCGCCAATCCGTCGGCCAAGCCGATCGACGTCGTCGTCTTCCCCTCGCCGGCCGGCGTCGGCGAAATTGCGGTGACGAGGACGAGCTTTGAATCCCGCTCGGGCAGCGAGCGCAGGTAATCGAGGTCGATCTTGGCCTTGCCGTGGCCGTAGACGAGAACGTGCTCGTCGGGGACCCCGAGGTCAGCGGCCACGCGCCGTATGGGTCTGGGCTCGCCGGGCCGAGCCCCCTCGGCTTTGGCCTCGCCTTGAACCACGCCCGCTTCGGCGGAGGAGGGCGAAGCGGCTTCGGCCGTCTTGGCGCCATTCGCACCCCGGTTCGTCTCACCCTGGTTGGTCAGATCACTGCCCACATCAACTCCTTGCTCGCGGAACTTTGCTCGCGGAGCCACCGACCTTTCCCGCCGACGGCAAGAACTAATATACCACACACAACACACAAACGAAAATGGCGTCCGTACGGAGGTTTTTCAAGGTCCGGCGTTAGGAGTCGCCCTTCACCTCGCCCGCTTGCATGCACAAGTTAGAACGCATTGCCGCGCGCCTTAAAGTAGGTCGGACGGGCGCATTCTAACGACAGATTCCACATTATGAAACCTCTAGATTTCGTCCCGAAATGCGTGTAGGTTCATCTCATACGTCGTTCACGCCGGTTTGCCGACGGGTAATCCGATTCATGCGAATGGGAGAAAAATGAGCAAGTTCGCCATCGACGAAGACGAAATGGACGACCTCGGAGAGGGCCTCGACTCTCTGTCCGAGGTCTACGACGACGTCGAAACGCCGTGCCCGGTCCCGGCCTTCGGCCATCCATCCCTCGACGAAGCCTACAGAGAATTCGCCGACGCGGCGATGGAGAGGATCGGAGGGCTGAGCGATTGGTGCGAGGAGACGTCGGAGGCGGTGTCCGACACCTCTCAGACAGCCGAGGAGACCGACGGCGAATGGGCCAAGCAGTTCACGTCGCAAGTGCAAAAGTTCCGATGAGGGGCCCGCGAAGCCCTAAGCGTTGCCAGAAGGCCGGCAATGCGGAACGACGAGGCCTTGCCGAACGGAAAAACAACGCCTGACGATCGGCGTCGCGAAAACAAGCCGGCGCCGCAGAAGTGAAACGGCGCCGCACAACGACGATGCAAACACGAAATCAAGGAGATGACTGCAATGGAAAAGTTCGCCGACTGCATACCGGAGTTTCCGAGGCGCTCGCCCGGCATATTCACTCTGCATGACAAGCTTTTTTCGATGAAAGCGATTAGAAGACGCGCATCGTCGAATTGTCCGAATCCTCGGTTTTTCGCCCCGGGATTGGGAATCAACCGTCCTACACCGTCTCGAATATTCGCTATTCCGACGGAAGAATGACGGTTACCCTGCAGGGCGGGTACCCCGCCGATAGCGTTGATGCGCCTGGCAGTTCCCCTGTAACGTCGATATATCGCGACTTGGAAGCGGGCGAATGCATCGACCATCCGAGGGTCGGGACCTTCACTCTCATGTACGTCAATCCAATCGTCATTCCCTTTGCCGTAGGCGGCGGTCCTACGGCGACCTTCCAATTTGTTCCCGCGCCCGGCTTCATCGCCTACTGGGATAAAGAAAGCGAGGTGAACCGGTGAAGAAACGCCGGAAAGTCCTCGCCGCCCTGATCAGCCTCCTGGCTCTGGCGGCAAGCATACGGATCGTCTACGTCTCCGGATTCCTCACACACAACTATCCAGCCCAGAACACCCGCGTCTTCACTAAGAAAGGCGATCCGCTTCGCTGCGACGGCATCACATATAGAGCGGGCGACACCAGCGGTACACGCAGAGGCGTGCTTCGTCCCGGAACTAACTGGAACACACAAATTGAAGTTTCCAACCTAAGGATCGAACGCTGGCACAAGCGCGCCACAATCGGCATCTATGCGGGCAAACTTCGTAACGTCACAGCTGAGGGAGGTGGCGCCGATCTTGCCTTGGGAGAGTCCTTTACATTTGAAGGAGTCGGCACCATCACTTTGCTCGACGTCGGGATCTACTGGCTTGAATTCATGCTCGGCAGGGACAAAGCAGGAGACACCGCGACCTACTGCTTCGAACCCGCCCCCGGATTCAACGTCGGCGACGACTACAAAAACCACTACCAAAAACAACATCCGGACACACCCACACCCTGGCCTACGACCCCTGCCAAACAAACAGAACCGACGGAGCTCCCGACCGACTGGTAAAACCAACCGGCCAACTCCTCGGTTGCTCCCGCGAATGCTCGGGTTTCCAATATTTCCGTTGTTCAGGTTTGGACTGGCCCACCGCTATGAAGGCCGGGGGTCGTCGCGAAGACACAAGGCGGCCTCCGAGCCACAAGGACTCCGGCGAGAAGTCCAGGCAGACGGCGTGGGCGGGTGCGATTTCGCACCCGCCCACGGTTTGTAACAGCCAGCTGCTTGGAGGGACCCAGTTCAGCAGCCTTCGTCGCCTAGCCTAGGCAACAGACGCTACCCCGGCGGCGGCCACAGTTTGGAAGCCCGCTGCAGTCAAGGCCTCACAGTCAAGTCCCACAGCCAGGGCTTACAGCTTGGCCTGCCGCAACTCGGGTCTCGCAGCTCAAGCGTCAACAGCCAGAGCCACGGGCTCCAGGCGCTCACGGCTTGGGCGGCAGGACCGCACGGGCGAGCACCGCGGCGTAGTCCGGGACGTCCTCCTCCACAATCTGCCGCGCCGCATAAAGCAACGGCAGGCGATCCTTGATCTGCGGGGCGGACTGCTCCACGAGGGAGATCGCCAGCGGCAAGGCCGGCACGCCCTCGACGGTCTGCTCCAGCTCCGTCATCGCCTGGAGCGCGCCCTTGGCGCCCTCGCCGCGGCCGATGCGCACGCCGTAGACCTTGTTGCGCCCGGA
>ERZ772772.2450-NODE-2450-length-11039-cov-16.321923_pt1 | contig 11039 bp, 10 predicted proteins | sample MGYA00511484_ERZ772772 | MGnify/ENA primary metagenome ERZ772772 (study PRJEB29015, sample SAMEA2737913) | human oral metagenome | biome: human oral; feature: human-associated habitat; material: dental | place: China | collected 2088 ... | reverse complement strand
CAAAGGTTCGCCCAATTTCAAGCCCCTCAAATCGGCGCGCGCCACTTCCGCTTCGCACGACTGCGCTGCCGCAGTGCCGGATAAGGCCAGCAAAATCAAACACAATATTCGGTTCATGGTTATTTTTTTGTCTGGTAAGGTTTATGTGGATTATACAGATTGTCAGCTCGTTTTTTTACATTCAACCGCATACGGCGTGCCGGTGTTTTTCAGACGGCCTTTTTACCTATATCCGTTCCGTTTCATCCGCCAGCATGTCGCGCAGGCCGCTGCGGCGGGTTTCGTTGCGGTTGCAGGCGGCGGCAAAGGCATGCCTGCCGCCGACAAAGGTAAATTTTTCGCGGGCGCGGGTGATGGCGGTGTAGAGCAGGGCGCGGTTGAGGCCTTCGGCATCGGCGGGCGGCAGCAGCCAAACGTCGCGGTATTCGGAGCCTTGGCTTTTGTGCACGGTCATGGCGAAGGCGGTTTCGTAGGCGGGCAGGCGGCTGAGGGGGATTTTGCGGTATGTGCCGCCGTCGGGGAAATAGGCCGCCAGCGCGCCGTCGCCGCCGTCGGTATCGCGCAGGATCAGGCCGATGTCGCCGTTGAAGAGGCCGAGCGGGTAGTCGTTGCGTTCTATCATGATGACTTGTCCGGCAAACCATTGTGCATCCGCCGGTATGCGCCCGTGCCGTTGCAGGTGGTTGCGGCAGGCGAGGTTGAAGCGGGCGGCATCGTCGCGCCTTGCCGCCAGTACGGCCAGATGGTTTTGGCAGTTGAAGGCGGCCGCGATGTCGGCATGGTCGGCGGCCTGCCAGTAGTCTGCCTGCTGACGGCAGAAGTCGGCGGCCAGTTGTTCGACGGAGGCCGTGCGGACGGACAGTTGGTCGGGGAAACGGTCGAACTGCGCCCAAGCGGTTTCCGCGTCTCCGGCGCACACCGCGCGCGCCAGACAGCCCAGCCCGCTGTGTTCGCCGAAACGGTGGCTGACGGTCAGGCGGGCGGTGTTGGCCGAAAGCGCGGGCGGGTTTGAGGCCGTCTGAAAAGGGTTTTCGCGTTGCGGCAGCAGGGTTTTCAGACGGCCTGCCGTTTCGCCGTCCAAGATGGTGGTTTGTGCCAAAGAGGCCAATACCGCGCCCGCGCCGACGGAAGGGAGCTGGTTTTCGTCGCCCAACAGGATGACGCGGCAGCCGTCGGGCACGGCGCGCAGGAGGTTGAGCATCAGGGCGAGGTCGAGCATCGAGGCTTCGTCGATAATCAGGATGTCGAGCGGCAGCGGGTTGTCGGCATCAAACTGCGGCTGCATTTGCGGCGGGCGCAGTTTCAACAGGCGGTGGACGGTTTGGCCTTCGAGTGCCGAGAGGTGCCGCTTGAGGCCGTCTGAAAGGGAAAAGCCGGCCAGGGCTTTGTGCAGGGCGCGCGCCATGTGTGCCGCCGCTTTGCCCGTCGGCGCGGCCAGCGCGATGCGCGGCAGGCGTTCGCGGCCTTGGCAGAGCAGGGCGAGCAGTTTGGCGACGGTGGTGGTTTTGCCCGTGCCGGGGCCGCCGGAAATTAAGATGAAGTTTTGCAGCAGGGCCAGCGCGGCGGCGGCCTGCTGGCCTTCGCTGCCGGGTTGGGCAAACCATTCCGCCAGCAACTCGGCGGCGCGGGCGGTTTCGGGGATTTCGGCCGGCGGGACGGCCAGGCGGCGGATTTCGCCGGCCAAGTCGCGTTCGAGCCGGTAGAAGCGGCCGAGGAACAGCCGCCGCCCGCGCAAAACCAGCGGGGCAAGGCCTTTCGAATCGGTCAGCGGCGCGGCCTGCGCCAGTGTTCCAGCTTCTTCGTCGGTCAGCCAGATAAAGCTGTGGCCGTCTTCCAGCGTGGCGAAAAGGCGGTGTAAAAACGGGGCGCACACCTCGGCGGCGGCAGGATAAAGGCGGCTGAGCAGTTCGACTGCGGCATCGGCGGCTGCGGTTTGGAATTCGTCGTCATTCATGGCGGCGGCAATTTAAAGAAAGGGACGGGCGGATTATAGCGGAAGCGGCTGCCGTTTTCAGACGGCCTGATGCGGCGGGAGGCCGTCTGAACAGCAGGTTGCGCGATTTAAAGGTGTTTTCAGACGGCCTTTCGGCTAAAATACGCCGCCCTAGAGCCATGAATCATCTTTCCCAATCCGATTTCCCCGTTATGAAAAACATCGTCATCCTGATTTCCGGACGCGGCAGCAATATGCAGGCCGTCGTCGAGGCCGCCGTTCCGAATGCGGACATCCGCGCCGTATTGAGCAACAACGAAAACGCCGCCGGACTGGCGTGGGCGGCATCGCGCGGCATCGCCACCGCCGCGCTGAACCACAAAAACTTCCCCGACCGCGAATCCTTCGACCGCGCCATGATGGAATTGATCGACCGCCATCAGCCCGATTTGGTCGTGCTGGCCGGATTTATGCGCATCCTCACGCCCGCCTTCTGCGCCCATTACGAAGGCCGCCTGATCAACATCCATCCCTCGCTGCTGCCCGCCTTTACCGGCCTGCACACCCACGAACGCGCATTGGCCGCCGGCTGCCGCGTGGCCGGCTGCACGGTGCATTTCGTTACGCCCGAACTCGATTGCGGGCCCGTGATTGCGCAGGGCGTGGTGCCGATTCTCGACGGCGATACGGCCGACGACATCGCTGCGCGCGTCTTGAAAGTGGAGCACCAACTGCTGCCGCAGGCTGTGGCCGATTTTGCCGCAGGCCGTCTGAAAATCGACGGCAACCGTGTGCTCAACAGCCGTGCCGCCGATTCCGAAGCGCAATTCCTGGCTTGAGAAGACGATGAAAAACAATACATTGCCACCTCGCCGCCTATCCGTAGCCCCCATGCTGGACTGGACTGATCGGCACTATCGCCATATGGCGCGCCAAATCACCCGCCATACCTGGCTTTACACCGAAATGATTAACGCGGGCGCGGTGATTTACGGCGACCCCGACCGTTTCCTGCTGAAAAACGACGGCGAAAACCCCGTCGCGCTGCAACTGGGCGGCAGCGAGCCGCAGGATTTGGCCAAAGCGGCCGCCAAAGCCGCTGCTTACGGCTACGACGAAATCAACCTCAACTGCGGCTGCCCCAGCCCGCGCGTTCAGAAAGGCGCGTTCGGCGCGTGCTTGATGAAGGAGGCGGATTTGGTGGCCGACTGCCTGAACGCGATGCAGGAAGCCGCGCCCGTCTGTGCCGTTACCGTCAAGCACCGCATCGGCCTCGACCGCGAAACCGATTATCAGCCGCTGGCCGATTTTGTCGGCACATTGGCGGAAAAAACCGATTGCACAACCTTCATCGTCCACGCCCGCAATGCCTGGCTGGAAGGCCTCTCGCCCAAGGAAAACCGCGACGTGCCGCCGTTGCGCTACGATTATGTCTACCGCCTGAAACGCGAGTTTCCCGCGTTGGAAATCATCATCAACGGCGGCATCAAAACCAATGACGAAATCGCCGCGCACCTGCAACATGTGGACGGCGTGATGGTCGGGCGCGAGTGCTACCACAATCCGATGCTGATGCGCGACTGGGACAGGCTTTTTTACGGCGACGACCGTGCGCCCGTCTCCTACGCCGAACTGGCAGGCCGTCTGAAAGATTATGCCGCCGCGCAACTGGCCGCCGGACGCGGCACGATTTTGCGGCACATGGCGCGCCATTACCTCGGCCTGATGCACGGCCTGAACGGCGCGCGCCATTGGCGGCGCATGCTGTCGGATGCCGAACTGCTGAAACCGAACGACCCCGATTTGATTTTGCGCGCCTGGGAACAGGTGGAACGGGCGAATGATTTTTCAGACGGCCTCCCTGTGAATAAAGAGTAAACGAAAGGAAACAAAATGGACGCATTAGATTTGCTGACCACCCGCCGCTCGGTGCGCGAACTGGTCGAACCCGCCCCCGACGAACTCGAGCTGGAAACCGTTTTTCAGGCGGCCACCCAAGTGCCCGACCACGGCAACCTGACACCGTGGCGTTTCGTCGTTATCACGGGCAGCGAGGCGAAACAGAAATTCCGCCGCGCGTTGGAAGAAACGGTGGAAGTGATGAAATTGGGTGAGGACGCGATGAGAAAGGCGGAAAAAGTTGCCAACTTCGCCCCCATGATTATCGCCGTGATTGCCGCGCCGAACACCGCCGCCGAAAAACCGAAGCCCGAATGGGAGCAGCTGATGAGCGCGGGCGCGGCGGCTTATGCCGTCCAGCTTGCCACCAACGCGCTGGGTTACGACAACGTGTGGATTACCGGCCTGTGGTGCGGCAGCCCCGTATTGCGCGAAGCCATGAACTGCGGCGAAAAAGACCGCATCATCGGTTTGATCATGGTCGGCACGGCGCAGCACGATTTCCCGAAAGAAGAAAAAAATACCGATTTGGAACGCTTCGTCAGCTATTGGTAAGATGAAAAGGCCGTCTGAAAACGGCATCCGTATTTTTCAGACGGCTTGGAAAGGAATCGATATGCCGCCGTTGGCTCGGAATTTGGCCTTAATCGCGCTGCCGCCGCAGGTGGCGGGATTTGTGCTGTTAGTTATTTTGTTGGGCGGCGACTTCCCCGATTTTATTTTAGGCATCCGCACTTTGGCCGTTTTGGGACTGCTGCTGGCCTCGATACTCTACTGCCTGCCGGTTACCGTACCTTACGTCGCACTGCTTTCCATCCTGAAGGTACGGCGCGGTTGGGCGGGGGCGGGTATTTCCGCCGTACTGCTCGGCGGGCTGGCGGTGTCGGTTGCCACATTGGTCGGATTTCTGTTTGCCGGCTATATCCCGTGGGATATGCTGTTGCACGTTGCCGCCGCCTTCGCCTTTACCGGCCTGCCGATGTCGCTGTTCCTGCCTGAAGGAAAGGCCGTCTGAAGCGGAATCCGTATTTTCAGGCGGCCTGCCGATAGCTTTATTTAAAAAGGAAACCGAATGTCCGAACATAAAACATCCCATTTGGGCCTTATATTCATCAGGGCCGCCGTCATGGCCGGCGTATGGGCGGCGCACTTCGCCGGTTGGCTGATATTGGGCGCGGCCTATATGGGCGGCAGCTTCGAATGCTACGACCACCGCTACGAAAACATTGCGGGCACGGCGTTTTACCCCTTGATGCTGGTTAGTTTGATTCTATTCAGCGTCCTGTGCTGGCTGCCCGCCCGCCTGCTCGTCCGCGCCAAAACGCTGCTGCCCGTAGCCGCCGTATTGTTGGCCTGGCTGGTGTTTTATATTCTGCTGCCGCACAACCACAATATCTGCATCGGCGGCTGAACCGCCGTACGACATCATTCAGGCCGTCTGAAAACCAATCTTGCGCGAAGCGGGATTGTTCAGACGGCCTCAACCGAAGGGACATACACATGAAACAATATCTCGGCCTGATGCGCCACGTCATGCAAAACGGCCACGACAAATCCGACCGCACCGGCACCGGCACGCGCTCCGTGTTCGGCTACCAGATGCGCTTCGATTTGGCGCAGGGTTTCCCGCTTTTGACCACCAAAAAACTCCACCTGCGCTCGATTATCCACGAGCTGCTGTGGTTCCTCAAAGGCGATACCAACATCAAATACCTGAAAGACAACAACGTTTCCATCTGGGACGAATGGGCGGACGAAAACGGCGACTTGGGCCCGGTTTACGGCTACCAGTGGCGCAGCTGGCCCGCGCCCGACGGCCGCCACATCGACCAAATCGCCAACGTGGTGGAGCAAATCAAGAAAAACCCCGATTCCCGCCGCCTGATTGTATCGGCCTGGAATCCCGCGCTGGTGGACGAAATGGCCTTGCCGCCCTGCCACGCGCTGTTTCAGTTTTACGTTGCCGACGGCAAACTGTCCTGCCAGCTCTACCAGCGCAGCGCGGACATCTTCCTCGGCGTGCCGTTCAACATCGCCAGCTACGCGCTTCTGACCATGATGATTGCCCAAGTGTGCGGTTTGCAGCCGGGCGAATTCGTCCACACGCTGGGCGACGCGCATATTTACAGCAACCACTTCGAGCAAACCGAATTGCAGCTGGCCCGCGAACCGCGCGCGCTGCCGAAGATGAAGCTCAACCCCGCCGTAACCGACCTGTTCGACTTCAAATTCGAAGATTTCGAACTGGCGGATTACGACCCGCACCCGCACATCAAAGCTGCCGTGGCCGTCTGAAAAACACTCTGAATTATATTGGGTTAAGTTTAAATCAGGACGCGGCGGCGAAGCCGCAGGCAGTACAGACAGTACGGCAAGGCAGGGCAGTATCGGGCTGGTTTAAAGTGAATCCGCCATACATGCCGCCGGTTCCGAAGGCGGTATAGTGGATTAAATTTAAATCAGGACAAGGCGACGAAGCCGCAGACAGTACAGATAGTACGGCAAGGCGAGGCAACGCCGTACTGGTTTAAATTTAATCCACTATATTTTAGCGGCAGGTGTTTCGCGGCGAAGCCATGATGTAAGAGGCCGTCTGAAAACGGAAAACCGGTTTTCAGACGGCCTCTTGCCGTTCCAAACGCGCCCGCCTTAAAGCGTGGCCGCTTCGACATAGGGCACGCGGCCGTCGGGTTCGGGCGGCGTATCGAAGGCGACGACGAACAGCCTGCCGCCCGCCGCCAGATGCGGATATTCGTTCATGACGGGCAGCAGCGGGTCGTTTTCGTGCATGCTGCCGACCATGTAGTGCCAGCCGAGTTTGCGGCAGCGGATGTATTGCGCGCGCAGGAGGGCGCGGTAAACGTCGGCATCGTCTTTTTCGACGGCGGTCAAAGCCAGATAGCCGTAGCGTATCGTCCCGCCCTCGTCGGGCAGCAGCGGCAGGCGCAACAGGCGGGCGGCGGCGTTGTACAACGGTTTGCCCAAACGCCACAGGCCGTTGTACCGTTCGACATGGATTTGGCGGAAACCGTGCTGGTCCCAGCCGGCCAGCGCGCCGACAATCCGGCCGTCCCGCCGCGCGATGCAGACGTCGCCGACGGACAGCCCGCGCAGCCGCCCGTTGTGCCAGTCGGCCGGTTCATAATGCGGCGCAAATTGGCGGCGGGCGGCTTCGCGGTTGAGAAAATCGGTCAGCACGCCTTCTTCTCCCGCACGGCCGAAGCGGAGTTCCACCTCCTCCGGCGCAATCGGGCGGCGCGGGCGGGCAAGGCGGATGAACGGCGTGTGCACCAGGCCTTGCGGGATGTAGTGCGGCATACCGCGGCGGTTGGCGGCGATGGTGGAGAGGGCGGCGGCGTTGTCGTGCAGGATCATGCTGGTGTGCAGCGGCAGCGGGTCGGCGGCAATGACGTTGCCCAGTTCGCGGTAGGCCCGGAAAAGGCAGCGGCCGGAACGGTAGCGGCGGTTGAGGCGCAGGTCGGCCAGATAGCCCAGCGTTTCCCGTTTGCCGTTGAAATAGGCGGCACGGCGGAAACGGCTGCCCAATACCGCGATTTCGCCCGTTTCGACATTGCAGCCTTTGTAAATTTCCGCCTGTTCGCCCTGAATCGACGAGGTGAGGAAGTAAGACGGTTCGCGGCGGAAGCTGACGCTGATGCCGCCTTCCATAACGTTTTCCCGCAACAGGCGGCGCAGGGCGTCGTCGTCGTCGGGCGTGGCGAGGGAGAAGATGAGGCGTGGCATAGGGGCCGTCTGAAAAAACATTGGACGGCGTGATTATATAGTGAAACGGCCGTCCCGATGGCGTGCGGCGTGGCGGGAAGAGGCCGTCTGAAAAAGCCGAAGCCGCCAAATTCCGCTATAATCCGCCGTTTTGATGACCCGTTTTACGCTATGTCCCCGCGCCCGCTGATATTGACCGTACTGCTTGCCGCCCTGCCTTTGTCCGCCGCCCCCGAAACGCCGGACGGAGGCGATTTGAACAGCATCCGCCACGCCATCGACGAGGCGCAGTCGGAATTGCAGCAAAAACAGCAGGCGCAGCGGCAGGCGCAGCAGACGCTGGCCAAAACCCGCGCCGCACTGGAAAAGGCGCAGCGCGAACTGGCCGGCATCACCCGCCGCCAGCAAGACTCGCGGCAGAAGCTGCAAACGCTGCAAAACGAACTCGAAGGGCTGAAAACCGAAATCGCGGGACGCAAAGCGCAAGTTGCCCGCCTGTTGAACGGCCACTACAAAAACCGCCAAAACAACGCCGTCATCCTGTTTCTGAAAAACGCCGAGCCGGGGCGGAAATCGCGTTATCTCGAATACGCCCGCCGCATCGGCAGTGCAAACCGCAACGTGGTCTCCGAACTGGTCGTCCAGCAGCAGGAACTGCACCGGCGCGAACAGGAAATCGATGCCGAACTGGCGAAGCTGGCCAAACTGAAAGCGGAAAAAGAAGCTGCGTTGAGCAGGCTGGGCAAACACAATTCTGCCGCACAGCGCGAAAACAGCCGTCTGAATGCCGAAATCGACAAGCAAAACCAAAACCTGAACAAACTGCGTGCCGACGAATCGAAATTAAACCAAATCCTTGCCGACATCGCCCGCCGCAATGCGGCCAAACGCAAACAGGAAGCCGCCGCCCGCACCAAAGCCGCCCGCGAGCGGCTGGCGGCGGAAAAGTCGAAAAAGCGTCCGGCAAAACCTGACAACGCCGAAGACAAGGCCGCCTCCGCGCCGGCCAAACCGCCCGTTTCCACCCTGACGGAAGAAGACCGCGCCTTACAGGGCGAATATGCCGCGCAGGCCAACAACACCTTCAGCCGCCTCCAAGGCCGCCTGCCGCATCCGGTCGGCGGCAGCATCACCGGCCGTTTCGGCAAACCGAGGCCGGACGGCGGCGTTTGGCGCGGCCTGTTTTTCGCCACGGCCCCGTCCCCCGTCCGCAGCGTGGCCGACGGCACCGTGGCTTACGCAGGCGCGCTGAACGGCTACGGCAATACCGTCGTCATCGACTACGGCGACGGCTACACCGGCGTTTATACCGGCCTGTCGTCCATCGCCGTCGGCAGCGGCGGCAGCGTGAAAACGGGCGGGACAATCGGCACCAGCGGCAGCTTGCCGTCGGGCGAGCAAGGCCTGTATTTCGAAATCCGCTACCGGCTTGCGGCAATGAATCCCGCCGCCTGGCTGCGCTAGGGCGGGGAGGCGGAAGCATAGAGGCCGTCTGAAAGTCCGGCCGCCCGTTTTCAGACGGCCTTTGCGTTTTTCCGCCTATTGTATTTTTTGATAAAAGCAGTTGATGGACAACATCAAATCCAATACAGTTCGCATCTTTGCCGCAGGTCGGCATTCAGAAACAAACGAGAATATACAAACATGGCAAATTCCACTTTGAAAAAAGTCGCACTCTACACATTGGGCGCGTTCAGCGGCGCATTGCTGACCGTCGGCGTACAGGGTTTCGCCGCCTCCGAGGGCAAAAAACAGGACGCGCTGCCGGTACAGTCCATCCGTACGCTGGCAGAGGTTTACAGTCAGATTAAAGCCAACTACTACGAAGACAAAACCGACGATGTCCTGCTCGAAAGCGCCGCGAAAGGCATGGTGGCCGATCTCGACCCGCATTCCGAATACATGAACAAAAAAGACTATGCCGACCTGAAGGAAAGCACCAGCGGCGAATTCGGCGGCTTGGGGATGGAAATCGGCTCCGAAGACGGCTTTGTCAAAATCATCGCTCCGATTGAAGACACCCCGGCCGAACGTGCCGGCATCAAAAGCGGCGACTACATCGCGAAAATCGACGGCGTTTCGACACGCGGCATGAGCGTGAGCGAAGCGGTGAAAAAGATGCGCGGCAAACCCGGCACCAACATCGAACTGACCATTTCGCGCAAAGACTCTTCCAAACCGCTGACCTTCAAACTCACCCGCGCCATCATCAAAGTGCAGAGCGTGCGCTCCAAACTGATCGAGCCGGGCTACGGCTACATCCGCATCAGCCAGTTCCAGGAACGCACCGTCGCCTCGTTGCGCGAAGCAGTGCAAAAGCTGACCAAAGAAAACAAAGCCCCGCTCCAAGGCTTGATTTTGGACTTGCGCGACGACCCCGGCGGCCTGCTTAACGGCGCGGTGGGCGTATCTGCCGCCTTCCTGCCCGAAGGTGCCAAAGTGGTCAGCACCAAAGGCCGCGACGGCAAAGACGGCATGAGCCTGTCCGCCCTGCCGAAAGATTACATCTTCTCCGGCCATGCCGACCCGCTCAAAGGCCTGCCGTCCGAAGTCAAAAACATCCCGGTAACCGTATTGATCAATTCCGGTTCTGCCTCCGCTTCGGAGATTGTCGCCGGTGCCCTGCAGGATCACAAACGCGCCGTCATCGTCGGCACGCAGAGTTTCGGCAAAGGCTCGGTGCAGACCGTTCTGCCGCTATCCAACGGCAGCGCCATCAAGCTGACCACTTCGCTCTACTACACGCCGAACGACCGCTCGATTCAGGCGCAAGGCATCGTGCCGGACGTGGAAGTCAAAGATAAAAACCGAACCTACGAAAGCCGCGAGGCCGATTTGGCCGGACACATCGGCAATCCGTTGGGCGGGGAAGAAGTAAACGGCGTGGTGCACGATGATGCCGTTGAAGAAAAAGCCGCATCCCAAGCCGACAAAGAGGCTGCCAAAGGCAAAAACAAGAGCAAGGACAAAGAGAAGGAGGCGGAAGAAGAACTCTCTTCGCGCCACAATCCCGATCCTGCGAAAGATGCCCAACTGAAAGCCGCGCTGGATTTGGTGAAAGACCCGGCCAAATGGCGTGAATCGCTCGGTTTGGCTGCCAAAAAACCGGCAAAAAAAGACAAAAAAGAAACAACTAAAGAAGACAAATAAACCCGTCGGATATAGTTTGTAGCGAAAAGGCCGTCTGAAAGATGTTTTTCAGACGGCCTTTTTACGTCCCGACCCGCGTTCAAAGCAAGCAGGCGGAAATATCCGTGCAAAGACTGCCGACGGAGGGAGAAGTGTACCCGGACGATATGGCGGTTTGCCCTGTCGGGAAGGTGTGGGGAGGTGTTAGTTTTGTCATAGTGGGGAATACGAAAAAAAAGGGTGAAATTTTAATAAAAACAGAAAAATAGAAGAAAACCCGACAAAATTTGAAAATGCAAAAAATCGCGCAAAACTTGTCAAAGTTCTGACAGTTTCGCGCGATTTTTGTCATAGG
>ERZ772772.2449-NODE-2449-length-11041-cov-3.317222_pt1 | contig 11041 bp, 9 predicted proteins | sample MGYA00511484_ERZ772772 | MGnify/ENA primary metagenome ERZ772772 (study PRJEB29015, sample SAMEA2737913) | human oral metagenome | biome: human oral; feature: human-associated habitat; material: dental | place: China | collected 2088 ... | reverse complement strand
TTTATCTTATGTTTTATATTCCATTTTTTGTCTTATTAGTAGTTTTAATAGCAATAGTTATGTTTAAAGCTGTTAAAATTGTTCCTGAATCACAAGTTTATATTGTTGAAAAATTAGGAAAATACTATCAATCTTTAAGTTCTGGTTTAAATTTTATCAACCCATTCTTTGATAAGGTATCAAGAATAGTATCTCTTAAAGAACAAGTTGTTGACTTTGACCCACAAGCAGTTATTACAAAAGATAATGCTACTATGCAAATTGATACTGTTGTTTATTTCCAAATAACTGATCCTAAATTATATACTTATGGTGTTGAAAGACCTTTGTCAGCTATTGAAAATTTAACTGCTACAACTCTTAGAAATATTATAGGGGATATGACAGTTGATGAAACTTTAACATCAAGAGATATCATTAATACAAAAATGCGTCAAGAATTAGATGATGCAACTGATCCTTGGGGAATAAAAGTAAATAGAGTTGAGTTAAAATCTATACTTCCTCCAAATGATATCAGAGTTGCAATGGAAAAAGAAATGAAAGCTGAAAGAGAAAAAAGAGCAAAAATTCTTGAAGCACAAGCTACAAGAGAATCTGCTATTCTTGTTGCAGAAGGGGAAAAACAATCAGCGATATTGAGAGCTGAAGCTGAAAAAGAAGTTAAAATTAAGGAAGCTGAAGGTAGAGCACAAGCAATACTTGAAGTGCAAAAAGCTGAAGCTGAAGCTATTAAAGTTTTAAATGAAGCTAAACCAACAAAAGAAATTTTAGCATTAAAGTCTTTTGCTACATTTGAAAAAGTTGCTGATGGAAAATCTACAAAGATTCTTATTCCAAGTGAAATTCAAAACTTAGCTGGATTTATGCAAGCTATTAAAGAAATAAAATAACAGAATAAATATGTCCTTATCCTTTATGCTAAATTAAGAGGTTTGGGACATATTTTTATTATTCTAATTCATTCCATTTTCAATCCAATTGCAAAAATTTTCTACTATAATATCTGCACTGTAATAAACTCCATATTCATAAGTACTATCTTCTTCAAACCATGATTTTGGATCTTTATTTTTATTATTCTCAACTAATTGCTTAATAAAGTTTGTATAGCTTAATTCTGAAAATACAATTGGCAAAACTCCATCTTTATTTCCTAATGAAGATAAATTTGAAGCTTTAGTTACAGCATCTCCTATCCATACTTTACTATTGATACTAACATTCTTTCTCCCTGCCTTCACTACTAATTCTTGAGCAGTTGACATTCCTATTCCTACTTTAATAGTAGGGTAAGATTTTTCTTCTAATAGTATATTTAACATTTCCATAAAAGTATTAATAAAAAATGTTTTTTCCGCTATTTCATAAATATCATTTTTTTTGGAGTTGTATAAATTGCATATACACAATCACCTCTTATTCCAATTTCTCTTAAATTATCATCTTCTCTCAAAATTTCAATAATTTCAGATGTGAAACTTCTTATAATTTTTGCTACTTTTTCTTTATCTTTGTCAGTAAATAACTTAGAAGATTCTCTAATATCAACAAAAATTGCTGAAACCCAACTATAATAACCATTATCAAATGTAAAATTGTCATCTTTTGGAACTTTTTCTTTTTCAATAATTTCCATCTTATTATTTAAAATTTCTTCTATTCTACTTTTTCCATTTTTATAATCATAACTTGCCATATACTTTTTTCTCTCCTTTTATTTTATAAAATTCCCCCATAAACTATTATAAATAAAATAAAACCAAGTATACTACATTTTATTCCTAAGTTATATCTTTCATATTTTTTTGAGCAAATCATTGAATTTTTATAAATTTGTTTAATAATATCATCCAAAAAATTTTCTGAATTCATATTTTTTATTTTTTGCTTATATGCCTCATAATCTTCACTTAATGAAATATCTTTAAAATATATTATTGATTTTTCTCCACTTGCTTTTATATTTGCATATAAAGCCATAAATAGCATAATTAAACCATATAAAAAAATAACAATAGAAATTAATAGTAAAAAAATAGGAAGGTATTTTATATTTTTACTATCATTTATAATATTTTTTAAATTTTCAATGATACTTATATTTCCAGTAAAAATAATTGTTATTATAATACCAAAAATAGCGAGTATAATTGATACTTTTGTGTCACAAGCATTTATAAATCCTATTATTCTATCCAAAGTATCTTGTGCAATTTCTACAGTAAAAAAATTTTCTTCATTTTTACTTTCCATTTTTTATCACCCTCTATTTTTCTTTCAATTCTTTAATTAATAGTCCAATATTACTTCCTAGCTTATCTTTAAGTTCCTCAATATCTTCACAAAATCTTTTTTCATTTTCTATTGCTAAATCAGCTAGTAACTTAACTTCATCTTCTGTATACACTTTTCCTGTTGGATTACAAGGATTAGAATATAGAATAGCTTTTGTTTTAGAAGTAATCAGTTTTTGTATTTCTTCTTTTTTAGGCAAAGCAAAATCATTTTTTATATCTGTTGGTATAGGAATAATTTTAGCTCCTGCAATATCTAAGAAACTTTTATAATTTGAATAAAAAGGTTCTGGAATTAAAACTTCATCATCAGGATTACAAATAGCAAGTATTGCAAATGTTAATGCTTCACTTCCACCTTCTGTAACAATTATATCTTCTTTCTTTAAAATATGTCCATCTCTTGCATAAACCTCAATAACTTGTTCTAATAAAACAGATATTCCTCTTGAATCTGCATATCTTATAACATGATCAGGTATATTTTTTAAACCTTCAAAAAACAATTTTGGTGTTTCTATATTAGGTTGTCCTATATTTAATCTATAAACTTTTATTCCTTTTTTTTCTGCCTCAGCAGCCAAAGGGGCTAATTTTCTAACAGCTGAATATTTCATATTTTTGACTCTATCTGAAATTCTCATTTGTTTCCTCCATTATATTATTTCTATATTTACATTATATAATTATATAATATTTTCTAAAAAATGTACACAACTAATAATTTGATTTTTAATTTTATTTCTTTTATCAATTCAGAAAATATAGTATAATTTAATATTATTATAGAAAGGTGATATTATGAATATAAAAGAGTTTTTATTTGAAGATAAAAAACTCATTAAAAGAATTTTTAAAATAGCAATTCCTTCACTTTTTGATTTACTTGCTCAAACATTAATTGCAACTTCTGATATGATAATGGTATCTAGTATTGGTGCTTCTGCAATAAGTTCTGTTGGAGTTGGTACTGCTGCATTCAATGCAATTATTCCTGCATTAATAGCAGTTGCAATAGGTACAACTGCTATCTTAAGTAGAGCCTATGGAGCTAAAAATAGAGAAGAGGGGCAGAAAGCATTAATCCAAAGTTATTTTATAGCTATCCCTATTGGAATCATTTTAATGCTTTCATTTTTCTTTTTTGCTAAGCCTATTATAGAAATTGTGGGAAATGCAAAAGACTTAAATTTAGAAGATGCTATTATATATCAAAAGACAACTGCTATTGGTTTTGTATTTTTATCTATTGGAATAACTACTTTTTATGCTTTTAGAGCCTTAGGAAAAAATAAAATTCCAATGATAGGAAATACTATGGTACTAATTGTAAATATCATATTTAACTATCTATTTATATATGTTTTTAAATGGGGAGTTTTTGGAGCAGCTCTTGCCACATCAATAGCAAGAGGTTCTGTTGTAATTATGTGTATATATTTAATTTTTGTAAATAAAAGACAATGGATTTCACTTAATATAAAAAAAATGAAATTTGATTACTTTACAGCTAAAAGAATCATTAAAGTTGGAATACCTGCTGCTATTGAGCAACTTGCTTTAAGATTTGGTATGCTTATTTTTGAAATAATGGTTATATCACTAGGAAACTTAAACTATGCTGCACATAAAATTGCACTTACAGCAGAATCCTTTTCATTTAATTTAGGTTTTGCTGTATCTCTTGCTGCTACTGCTTTAGTAGGACAAGAGTTAGGTAAAAATTCTCCTAAAAATGCTTTAAAAAATGGATATCTTTGCACTCTTATTGGACTTATAATTATGTCTACAATGGGACTTCTATTTTTTATAGCACCTAATTTATTGATTTCATTATTTACAGATGACCCACAAGTTATTTCTTTGTCAACAATGGCATTAAGACTTGTTTCCATCTGTCAACCTTTCCTAGCAATATCAATGATATTATCTGGTGCATTGAGAGGAGCAGGAGCAACTAGATCTGTACTTTTTATTACATTTTTTGGAATATTCTTGGTAAGAATACCAATAACTTATGTATTTTTATATATTTTTAATATGGGACTTGCTGGTGCTTGGATAGTGATGACAATAGACTTAATTTTTAGAAGTTCATTATGTTTTTATACATTTAAAAAAGGAAAATGGAAATACCTAAAAGTATGATAAAATAGTTAATTAAGAATTTACTTAAAATATAATAAAAAATAGTTCATTGCTAGCTAAATTTCTTAACGATAAAAAATTGACATTCGCTGCAAATTTGGTAAACTCGCTAACAAGTTAGCTCAGACACACCAAGATTTGCTCGGCTCATTTCCTTCAATTTTTTATCTAAAATTTAGAATGCAATTTCATTTATTTTTTAGTTATATTAATCATCTTCACATACTATTTTATACATACTTTTATCATAAATAGAAAGGACAGCTTATGAATAAATTAATTTTTAATTATTTGGCTTATAATAATCAAAATCAAAATGAACTATATTCTAAGATTGATAAAATCATAAATGAAGATAGTTCAAATGATACTCTTGTTGTTGTTGAAAGTGGAATGGCACAAAAACATTATTTTACTTATGTGAATAAATCAAAATTATTAGTAAAAAATAATATTATTGCTTTTGAAGATTTTTTAGATAAAATTTTTCTTTCTAATAAAAAAGTTTTAGGAGATATCAAAAGATTTTTTCTTTTTTATTCTTGTTTAAAAGAGGATATTAAAAAGAAATTAAACATAAATAATTATTTTGAATGTATAGAAATTGCAGATGACTTTTTTGAATTCTTTTCTTATATAAAAAATAAAGATATGTTAAAATTCTTAAATTTATCTAAATGGCAGGAAGAAAAGTTTGAAATATTTTTTGAAATAAAAGAAGAAATGGATAAATTTTTAGATAAAAATTCATATATTCCAAGTGATTGGCTATATTCTTTGGAAAATTTAGATTTAACTTATATAAAGAAATATAAAAAAATAGTTTTTTATGATATAGTTGATTTTCCACATAATTTTTTAGAGATAATAAATAGTATTCAATCTGTTTGTGAAGTAGAAATTCTTTTACAAATGGAAAATAAAGACTTTGATATGGAAAATTTAAAATTAAATAAAGTTAGTCTTCCTGATAAAAAAATAGATATAAAACTTTCAAAATATACAAATGATTTAGAACTGTATACTATGATTAGAACTAATCAATATGATGGCTATTTTTCTACTGACTTAAATAAGGAAGATAGATATTCAATATTTACAAAATCTAATAAATTTTATTTGAATGATACAAAGTTTTATCAAGTTATAGAAACTTACTTAAATCTTTTAAATGGAATGGACTATAAAAATAAGAAATATATAGGTATTTTCCTTGTGAAAGAGAATATTTTTAAAAATGCTTTTATGAGTTTTTATGGTTTAGATATAGAAGATTACAGATGTTTTGAAAAAATAATTTCTAATGATTATAGATATATTTCTTTGGAACTTTTAAATACAGATTACTATTCATATTACTTAGAAGATAATGAAAATTTAAAAATTAAATTAAAATTAATATTTGAAACTTTAAATGATATAGAAAAAATAAAAGATATAAGTAGTTTAAATGAGTTTTTATGTGATAAATTTTTTAGCTCAAAAACTGATATAGATTTTTTTATAGAAGAAAAATTTGATACTTTATATGACAAAATTTATGAAATTTTAGGACTTTTAAATTCAAATGAAAATATAGACTTCTTTAAAAATTTCAATAACTTTTTTAAATCTAGTCTAGGAAAAAATATATTTACTCTATTTTTTAATTACCTTAATAGAATTATAATTTATTCTATACAAAAAAATAAAAATAAAGATAATGAGCTTAAAGACTTAGATTTAATAAAATACTCTGTTAAAAATATAGAAAATCCAGCTATTATTTACACAGATAGCCAAACTCTACCCAAAATAAAAATTAATAATAATTTATTTACTGAACAACAAAAAATAAAATTAGGTTTAAAAACTAATGAAGATGAGATTTTAATTCAAAAATATAGATTTTTTCAAAATTTATTATCTTGCCAGGTTTACCCCACAGCCTTAGTTCCTTAAGCTTCGGATATTCTCCTTCAATGTCATCAACATCAAGTTCTGTTACTACTGTCACATGGAGTGCATTTAGCTCCTCTAAACCTTCCAGTTTAGGAACCATACCTTCACAGTTTAAAATCAAATATTTACCAGCATCGCGAGCCCTTATTTTGCAAAGCTCCTTTACTTGTCCGGTTAAAGATAGCATGTTCAAATCATCATTTAGTATTAGCTCATCAAGTCCTGTCATATCAACCGTGAGCCTATGTATAGAAGTTTTTGAGAAGTCGAGCTTCGATTTACCATGATTTTCAATTATAAATTCTCTAATAAAGGGATTCGAATTTAGATATTCAAATAAGTTCTTATGCCATCGTGTAACCGTCAGAGATGAAAGGCAAGGAAATACCCTAAGCTTAAATGCATCATCAAAATCATGCCAATTATCATTTTCGTTATGAGTTCTTATTCTTCGTCTTTTGCCCTCAAATTCTACAAACCCATCACTTGCATTTGCTTTCTTAAAAGTATCTCGTTTATCTTTAGGAATTTTTTCCCATATAAACTGATTATATACTTCATGCCCATTACTCCAGCTACCATAAATATCTGTATCATCATTATTAATCGGCGCGAGATTACCAATGTAAACATAATTGGGCGGAACACTTATATCAACCTTTTTCATATGCAAAGCTCTATTCCAGTACATATAATCGATATAAAGTGGTGTCACCGCAGCAAGATCATCCAGTTCAGGTAGTTTATCACCGAACCAGTCAAGTGACAATATAATAGCCTGCGGATTTTTACCGCTGTCATCTACCTTTGTTACTTGGCAAGCAGTGTATTTCTTAAAAAGTTCATTGTAAACGCAGTAAATGTCTCCAGCCTTTGCTATCATGTATATCTCCTTAGGTTAATTCACATAATTATATAATTTGTCCAGCAGCTTATTTTTAATGATTTGCACTCTTCACGCGGAACAGCATCGCAGGTCTATGCCCATATCCCTCAATTACCTCTCCAGTTTCTTCAACGTATTCTGCAACCTTCCTTCTGAAGTTTGCAGACAGGAACTTCTTATCCGTCACTTTTTCAATAGTGCTCTGTAGCTGAGCCAAGGTAAATGATTCTGGCAATAAATCAAACGCAATCCTAAGGTCGTACTCCATCATATCTCTGAGCTCGAGAAGTGACTGGACTATGATTTTGGCATGATCAAATCCTAGCTCACCGCTCTCTACTATCTGATAGCTCGATACGTGGTTGTAGCCTTTTCTTGTTGATTTTTCTGACACAATTGCTTTAAACTCAATATTCTCATCACCTTTTATATTGCTATCGGAAGAAGCGCTATCAAAGGATAAGGTGAGAGTGTGTTTTATCATTTTAGTTGTGCTTGTAGAATCATCGGATGAAGTATTATAACTCTGAAGATTTACGCAGAACCAAGCTGCATCCCACGCATCTGTATCCGCCCTTAGTGAGCAATTTTCCGCATTAATTAGAGATATGAAACTATTTGATATAATCCAGCCTCTAGGGTCTCTTCCGGCTTCTGAGTACACCCCTGCTAGGTGTAAAAATGGATTCTCAACGCCTGTTTCCTCAAGAAGTTCCCGCTTTGCAGTTTCATAAGCAGTCTCACCAGGTCGTAAAAAACCTCCGGGAAGCGCCCAGGCACCTTTGTACGGAAATTGAGATCTCTTGATGAGCAAAAGCTTAAGCTCTCTATTTGCCAGTTTCCTAATATTGCTCTGCTCCCCATCCTGCATTACAGCAAATGCAACTATATCGGCAGCGACCGACGGGCGTTCGAATTGTTCAATATTGTAATCCTCGAGGTATTTCCTTTCATCAGCACTATTTACATCGTATGTCATATCGGTCTTCTCCCGTTAACTAATTATACTTCTCCTTATAACAATAGATTTAAAATCTCAATCAAGTAGCCTTAAATTTAGATAGTATCAATTTTAGGATCAAACATCGGCATGAGTTTCAATTTAAATAAATTTTGCACATGCTTTCTATCTATAATTTCTTTCTTTTCCAAGTCGGTAATCTCACCTGTCCTAATATATACATCCAGCATTTCATAAGTGAACCCGAGATTATTCTCATCGGTTTTTCCACACAGTCCATCGATAGGCACTTTGTCAATTAGCACATCTGGCAATTCTAGCAGACGACCAATTTGCTTAACTTCCGTTACAGTCAAATTAGACATAGGACTAAAGTCACCGACAGAGTCGCCATACCTAGTTGAATAACCAACCCAATCTTCCGATAAATTGCATGTATTAACCACCCTGCCATTTAGGCTTTGGCTAATCGCATATAAAGTCGACATTCTAATCCTAGGCGGGAGATTTTCTTTTGTCCGCTTTGAAATCTCTAAGCTCAATCCATTCTTCTTACCTGCTTCGATTCCATTTAACACACCATCCACAGCAGACTTGACATTTACCTCGATGCTTCGTATGCCTAGATGCTTAACTAATAACCTTGCCATTTCGATATCAGCTTGCTCGCCATTTGGCATAAGCACACCTATTACACGGTTCCTACCAAGCGCCTCTACGCATAGGGCAGCCGCAATCGAGCTGTCTTTTCCACCTGATATGCCTAGCACTGCATTACAGCCAGGCCCATTCTCCTCGAAGAACTGGCGAATCCACATCACCACTTCATACTTTGTCTTTTCTACATCGAATTTATATTCTCTCATAATCATATCCTTTTAAAGTATCACGAAATTACTATTAAGATTTATTTTTTAAAATTCGCCTTCATGTAGCACCGCTCTTATTTCCGATAGAGTCTTGCTTACTGTAAGTTTACCATCTTTGAAAACTGAAATTAATTCGTTCTTAGGATTTCCACATACTTCTTCCCAAGTATATTCATCCTTATAACTAAGCTCACCATTATCATCTTTAAAAACAGCGCAGCAACCCTTCTGTGACTTCTTGAATCCACCGTCCTTAGGATTCTTAAAAATAGGATATGGTTTTCCCTCAATCTCGCAGTAAGTAGCTTTAATGCACGAACTGAAAGTATCTCTTGTAAACGGTTTCAGTACGCCATCTTCTTCGATACACTGCATTGAAAACGACCCGACACCTAGTGCGACATTAGAACAAGCAAATCCATTTTCCTCGAGAATTCTATATACTTCTTCGCATCTTTGAACAGTTATCGAGTCACCGTAAATTGCTTTCACGTGAGGATCAAGAACTTTATACCCCTTGCTATTTATGGTTCCACCAAACTGATCCCACATCTTGAAGACAGTTTTAGTTACGACTTCGACGCAGTCCCCCGAATCTCCTCTCATTAGCATGCATCCGTTATGGGCTTTGGTTTCAGGCTCTAATTCAGGAAGCACGTTATCAATGATATTCCAGTAGTCGTATGAATCTAATACAGCGCTGAAGCTTGTATTTGGATATATCTCAGTAAGCAGCCTTCTGAGTAAGGTAATTTCATCCCCATCTATCGCATAATTGCTACACATAACCGAATGCTCGGTACTTGGGCTGCCAAACGCTACAGGCTCCTTCGTACAGTCACAATTGTAGTTAACCTCGAGGTACGGGATAGTCGGAACAGTTGCGGTATTAAGGAACGACAAGCACCAGCCAGCGCCAGCCTTCACAGCAGATTCAACAGATTCTTCACCTCTGAAGTCAAATGCTCCTAGAGCTCTCGCACGAGGAATATTATCGTCACATGTTTTGTCGTAATATTCATTTACAATCTGCCTATACGTATATCCAACAGTTGCAGCGATCATAGGATGCCAGCTTTCAGCGGAAATTAAGCTTTCAAGCGACTGCGGAAGCCATGCGAACTCTGGATGTGTATTAGTAATTCCGAACATAGGCACATGCATTGGCACTAATGTGCCCTCTGGTAGGGCCACAATCTCTATTGGCAGGTACCCAAGATGATGTAGCTTTTCCACTTTCTCTATTTTATAAGCCTCACTACCAAGGGCATTATCCATAATCCTTTTGTAATCTTCAATTACTTCATCAAAAGGTCTTCCAAAGAACTCCTCATTAAAGTAATCAATTAAATAGGTCTTAATGAAACCCTGAAGTCCGAACATTACAACCTTGTCCCATCTCTTTATCCGGCTCATCCTCGGTGTAAAGTATGAAACAGATTTCGTTATTCCTTTAGGCAGCATCTCAGCATGTACAGCCTTGTAAAAATCTATAAGCAGCATAGGATTTATCCTCTTCGCACTCCTCTCTAATACTCCTGTACAACCTTAACTGGTCCCTTATCCTGGAAGCGATATATACTATTAGTTGTATAAATATTTCTAACGAGCCCGCTCTTAATCATATCGCCTTCCCAAACTGCATTTTCGAGGTGGGACACATATAGGTCAATATCGGCAGCACCCATAGCTTTTAAAGCTTTAGCACTATGTAAAAACGTTCCGCCCCTCGAGCATATATCGTCGATAATAAGGATATTTTTACCTGGCACTACATCGGTTTCTCCAAGCACCTCAAGTCCCAATATCTCCCCTGTTCTCCAGTCACGATTCTTCATGCCGAACACATACGGAATATCGCACTTTGATGCTATGTGAGAATACCTTTTCATTGCCCCTTCGTCTGGAAAAAACAGAATGGTATTTCCATCACTATTCA
>ERZ772772.2447-NODE-2447-length-11045-cov-12.183167_pt1 | contig 11045 bp, 10 predicted proteins | sample MGYA00511484_ERZ772772 | MGnify/ENA primary metagenome ERZ772772 (study PRJEB29015, sample SAMEA2737913) | human oral metagenome | biome: human oral; feature: human-associated habitat; material: dental | place: China | collected 2088 ... | reverse complement strand
TGATAGAGGGGGAATTTATTGAATTCAAAATAATAAAATTAAAAAAGAATCTTGGATATGGTAAGGTATTAAATATAATAGAAGTTTCTGATAAGCGTGTTGATGAAGTGCCAAAAACATCAGGAGCTAATTTAGTGCATATGGATTATGAGGAACAACTACGCTTTAAAACAAAAAAAGTACAAAATATTATGAACAAAACCTTAGGTGCAAATAGTGTCGAAGTATTACCAACTTTGGGAATGAAAGATGGATATCATTATCGTAATAAATCAGTTATCCCAGTTCAAAAATTGGATAATGAAGTGCGTATGGGTTATTACAAACCGCGTAGTCATGATGTGATTAATATTGAAAAATGTTTTATTCAATATGATGAACACAATAAACTAATGAATGATATTCGTAGTTTGATAATTGAATTAGATTTATCAGTATATGATGAAGAGAGTCACAAAGGTGCAATACGCCATATAATGTTTAGAACAAATTCCAGCAAAAGTGAAATTATGGTAGGGATAATTGCCAAAGAAAGATTTTCAAATCTTGATGAGTTTGTAGAAAGACTTACGAAATTAGATGATAGAATAGTCAGTGTAATGTTGAACATTAATGATAAAAAGACTAATGTTATCTTTGGAGATAAAACTGAAAATTTATTTGGACGTGATTATATAGTTGATATATTAAATAGTATTGAATTTAAAATTTCATTACGATCGTTCTACCAAGTAAATCCAATACAAACAGAAGTTCTTTATAGTAAGGCACTAGAATTAGCTGAACTAAAAGAAGATGATACGATAATTGATGCATATTGTGGTATTGGAACGATAAGTTTATTCGCTGCACAAAAAGTAAAAAAAGTATACGGGATAGAAATAGTAGAAGCGGCAGTTCGTGATGCGAAAGAAAATGCAAAAAACAACAACATAAATAATGCAGAATTTTTATTAGGAAAAAGTGAGGATATAATTAAAAAGCTAATCTCACAAAATATAAAACTAGATGCAGTTATTGTCGATCCACCACGTAAAGGGTGTGAAGAAAGTTTCTTGCGAGATCTTGCTGCTATGGATATAGAAAAAGTAGTCTATGTTAGCTGCAATCCAGCAACTCTAGCAAGAGATATGGAAATTATGAGAAGCTTAGGTTATAAATTTGGAGTTGTTCAACCAGTAGATATGTTCCCAGGGACGTATCATGTGGAGACCATCGTGTTGCTTTCCAAACTAGATTCAAAAAGATATATTAGTGTTGAGCTTCCAATTGATGAGGTGGATTTAACAAGTGCGGAGAGTAAGGTAACCTATAAGCAAATTCAAAACTATGTTTTTGAAACGTTTGGGTTTAAAGTATCGACACTTTATATTGCACAAGTGAAGAAAAAGCATGGTTTAGAGGTTAGGGAACACTACAATATTTCAAAAAATGAGAATCAGAAAGTTCCACAGTGTCCAATTGAAAAAGAAGAAGCTATTTTGGATGCTTTGAAGTATTTTCATATGATTAAATAAATTTTGGCGACAAATTTCCATATAAATAAACTGAGGTTAGAAAATGAATAGAAAAGCAATTGCTGAAAATGTAAAACGTAGATTATGGGCAGAATCTATGGGAAGATGTATGAATCCAGATTGTCGAGCAGAATTATTTATAAAGAATAGTGATATCATGGAAAAAGCACATATCGGTGCATATTATGAAACAGAAGATAATTCATATGAAAACTTGATAGTCTTATGCCCTAATTGTCATAAGAAATTTGATAAAACTGGTTTTGTAGATGAAAACATTGTTAAGCAATGGAAAGAGATTAGAAGAAATGAATTAGAAAAATTTTTTTCTGTAGAACTGAGCTCTTTTGATCAACTTAAAGAAAAAGTTGTTCCTTTTTTGAGTGAGAACTATAGCATATATAAAAGTTACTACCTGAGTGGTAATAAGTCTTTATGGGATAAATTTGAGCCTCAAATATTATCAAATAATGAAAAGCTAAAATTATTATTTGAAAATAATCGTACTTTATTTCAGCAGCATTCGTATAAGGAATATTCAAATTTAGAATTGATTCAAAAGTTTATAACTCATGTTGATGAATTTAAAATTACCAGAGATGATGGAGAAAAGTTGAGAGAGGTGCTTTTTCCACAGGAAATTAACTCTATTTTTGGAATCATGCCAGTAACCGATTATATTTTTCCATCCACAGAGTCGATGGAAGAACTGATAAAAGTATTGAGAAAAGAAAATTTGATAGATGAAGTTATGCTAGGGATAGATAGACCATATATATTACTGAAAAATAGAGAAAAAATATTTATGGATGATACTCCTAGAGTGAGGCAGCTATATTATGATAACAGTTGTTTTAGAAAAACGGGTGTTAGATTAGAAAGTTTAAATTTTGCTTTGAAATATTTAAGATCTCGAAATATAAATTTTACATATGTTAACCAAGATTCATTAAGAGAAATTAAAGTGAATGACATTAACATAGTTTTTGTTTATGAATATTGCTTAAGTAGGACATTTTTATCTAGCATGTCGCCAAAACCTAATTATGTAATTGTAAATTTACATAATTGGAATGGGTCATGCTGTATATCAAGAGAAGCATTAAACTTAGCTGATAATTTTGAAGTTAAATTACTTACAATGGATGAGTTTTATGGATATATCAATGAAATTAAATAAAATAGAAGCAATTAATTTAATTAAAAAAAATATAGATTTGTTTTGCTTTTTTGACAAGTCTTATATTTTTGGTTCCGTATTGAAACCAGATAAATATTCAGAAGATATTGATATTTTGTTATTATATTCAACCTTCTCTTATGATATTCAAAAAAGTGTAAATGAAATTATAGAATTCATAGAACAAAAAACGTTTTATCCTGCAGATATAACTGTTCTAAGTTTTGAAGAAGAAAAAGAGATGGGATTTATAGATAAGTTAGATAAGAAATATATCTGTATAAAGTGATTATAAAATGGGTAATAGTATTCGACAAAGAAAAGGTGATAAAGGTAGCGTTGAAATATTTTCATATGATTAAAAAATTTGTATCAAGTAAAAATGATTTGAAATTTCTTGTTCAGAGTTATTGATTGGAGGTTGATGAAATGTTTCATCCATATAGAAAAGATAGTTCGTATTTACGTGCAGCTATGTTTAAGTCGTATAAAGAAAAGTGCGTGTATTGTGGGAGAACAATTCAGCAACGTGATATGCATATAGATCATATTATTCCTTCTAATCAGCGAGAAAAAATTGATGATGAAGTAAGGGAATATCTTATCGAGTTAAATGAAAAAGGTTTTATTGTAGATTCAATTGAAAATTATTTGCCTTCTTGTCCAGCATGCAATATCGGAAAAACAAATCAATTTTTTACTGCTGCTAGTTTACGTTTTTATCATGAAAAAGCGCGTGGACATATAGAAGAAATATTAAGAATAATTGATGGTCTAAAAAAAACAAAAGAAACGTTTTATGAACCAGTTAATACAGAAATTTGGAAAGAGTTAGATTTTTCTTATCAACGAGATTTGTCACATGCAATTATGGGATATCGATTAACTCCAGCAGATGTTGAAGCTTGTCCTCGTTTTCCACAAGTTGAGAAAATAAAACAACAATTATCAATTGTGGACTACACGGTGTTGGAAGGTGAAACTGGCTGTGGAAAATCTATATGTATTTATCAAGTGGCTTATGATTTTCACAAAAATAATTGGAAAGTTTATGAATGTAAGGCAATAGAAGATATTGATGTAACTAGTATTAGAGATAATGGCGAATTATCTTTGTACTTAATTGATGACGCACAGCAATTGTCGGAAAAGGTAGTCAATGAATTAAAGAGACGAGCAGGATTAAATGTAAAAGTCTTGTTAGCAAAGACAATTTCATCAGTTGTTAAGCAGGATACAATATTATTAACTAATAAAGAAGCAGTTGCGCTTATATACACTGATTTTTTAAAGAAAAAAGAGAAAATAAGTTCAATTGTACACAAGTATGATAAGAGTGTTGGAATTAACTTTTTGGATCAGCCGATTGAACGACGTTTGAAACTTGCAAATGATGCAATAACTCCTTGGCAGTTTAACTATATATTGCGAGGTGGCTGGAAAAACATGAAAGAGCGTTATCAAACATTTTGCTCATACAATAACCGTAATCTATTGGCAGCAACGATTGCAGTTTTTCAAATATTAAGATTAGATCACAGTGTTGACTTCAGTTGGGTATGTAACGAATTAAAAAAGTTTGATGCTTCGTTAATTTGGAGTAAAGAAGATCTGCATTACTTGGTAAATAAAATGATTTTGCTTTCTGAAGATGATGTCAGGATTGTTCATATGGAAAGCGCAAAAGTGATTATTGCATTATTTTTCAAAGATAGTAAAGAAAATAAAAAAGAAATTTTACTACGTTTTATTGAAGAGAGTTTTATTAAAAAAGAAATTTCTCCACTGGGGCTTGTTTGGTTGTGTAATGGCATGAGTAGTTATAATTTGTTTTATGGTGCAAGCAAATTTTTCATTACTGAGAAAATGATAGTTTCTACTTTAGATGATATAAGTTGTATTAATTTTTCTCAGGAACGGATGGAAATAGCTTATTTTATTGAAAAAGTTTTTGATTTGCAATATGAAAGAAACGGGAGATATTATTTTTACAAATACAATGAGTTGTTTCTTGACTGGATTCAAAATTCAGATAATGAAACGGCATATGCATATTCAAATTTGATAAATACTTTGAGAAATGTAGATATTAATCTGCATAGAAAAATTGCTAGAAGAATTAATTGGACATGCCTACAGGAATCAATGTTAATAGAAACAAACCCTAAACTATATTCTTGGGGAAACTTATATAATCGGTTGACTTGCTCGCTTACTAAAGAGGAATATTTGCTTGTAGGAAAAATGTTGGAGGATGCTATCGATAAATTTTGTGAGTCAGCTTCAATTTCAAATATTGAAGATATAACATGCTTTCTTTGTTCTGTAATGCATACTAATCCAGAGTATATCCATAATAAGGTTCAAAAGTTGATTCCTGTATATTCAGAATACTTTATAAAAGATATGTCACAGGCAATTTATTTATTTGACTTTAAATTCTTGGAATATATATGTGGTTTTAGCTTGTTGGGTAGGCATAGAACTACAAGTATGGAAAAGAAATCTGCAGAGTTGATAGTATCGGTAATTCCAGAAAAGGAATTTTCTGAAGTTATTGTGAATTGTCAGCCTAGAGATTGGCATACTATACAACCAATTATGGACCTTGTAGGTAATTATGATATAAAAAAAGCGAGAAGAATCATCAATTCTGTTGATTTGAATAAATTGACTGAAAAGGCAAAGGATAGCTGGGGTTATAGCCATGAAATAACAGAATTATGTGATATTTTGTACATTGGTAATCGTAAATTGGCAAGAACTTTCATTGAAAACAATCTTGATAAAATTTCAACTATGCATTCATCATTAATAATGATGGCACCTGAATGTGGTATAGATGCATTTGATAAAGGAATTAAGATAGATTTGTTAACGGAACATTGGTGGCATGTTAGTTTATACGCTATAAAGAAATTATATAAAACGGATGTAAAGAAAACAAAGATAATACTTTTGGAGAATATCTCTCAAATTATCGAAAGAATAAATTCTGTTACAGCGTTAGATTTTAATGAGAGATATTTTTTAGAATTCATGAAATTGATACAAGGGATAGATGGGAAAATTTTTGAGATAATTGTTAATAAATTGGATTATGTAAAAATTGAAAACAACTGGAGTAGAGATGCTATATATAAAGGGAAAGAAAAACAGGTGGAGAAAAGGAGAGCTCAATTCTATAAACTCGTAAAAAGATAGTTATATTATAATTTAAGTCAGAGTGAACCGATAGTTGATTCAAGAGATTTTATTGTGAGTTTATTTGATTATAAAGCGCAATGGCAGATAAAAATGCATATTTATATCATACTTTTAAAGCTGGAGACAAAGGTACTATCGGTGGATGGAAGGTAGATATATTGAACAAATCAGAAAAACAACATTAGAGTATATGAAATATTAGGTACAAAACTTGCCACTGATTTAAGAGGAATTAATGGAAGAAAAAAATTACATTATTTTAAATAAAAAAGTAAGAGTTAATTATAAAAGTATATTTATGTTCATGACAAGGCTAAAATATTTGAACATGTTGGGTACATGTAAGTTTGGACAATGCTGAACATGTTGAAGCAGTCGTTTTAATGACAAGGGCGTAGACCGAAGTCATTAATTACGAATGCTTTATGCGATAGCTGTCGCAGAGCGATAGTGATGCAGTAACAGCGAACCGCTGAGTGCGTCGTATTGATGTTAAAAGTTGCAGCCAGTGAATAAATGAAGTGTAGAAAATAAAGACTTATTCTAATGTTATTGCTAAAAGGTATCTGTAGCTTGGGGTAAGTCTTTATTTTAATTTACTAAATCTAAGGAGTATTGTATAATAAATTAAATTAAGTTAATAAAGAGTGAAATATATAATTAATGTTGTGGTGGTAAGTGTTTGATAGAAATTAGGCCTAGTTTTAAAGATATAAAATCATTTGAAGAATTTAACAAATACTATTGGTATCGAGAAGAACTTTCACAAATATGTAAGTCTCTTGGATTAGAGTATAGATGTACGAAAAAAGAATTGAACTATATTATTGAACAATATTTTATGGGGAATAAAGTAGAGAAATATTTGAGTAAGGGTAAGAAAAGTCAAACTGAAGTTATAACATTAGAGACTCCGTTACTTTACTGTGGTTTCTCTTTTAACCAAAAATTTAGAGATTATTTTTCAGCTTTAACAGGAGTTAGTCCTTTTAAATTTAATGCTGATATGGCAACGGCATGGAGAAAAGTAAAAAGGGATAATGATATAAATTTTACAATCCAAGATATGATTAAAATATATTATGGAGAGTCAGATTACGCCAAGTATGATAATTCAGCTTGTCAGTGGAATCAATTTCTAAAAGACTTTTGTGCAGATGAATCTAGCAATAATTATTCCAACAAGTTAAAAGTTGCAGCTATCCTCTGGAAAGAAGCTAGAGACTCGAAGAGTGAAAAAAATTATTCAAAACAACTGATTAATGAATATAAATATAAAGTAGAGGAGTATCGTAAATAAACATCTGTCTGATACTTTTAACGATAGTATCTACATGTTTTATATGATTAATTTATTCATGGAATCTTGTTATAGTAGGGAGAAGAAAGGAGGAAATGATGATGAAAATTTTAGCATTCAATCATATTTCGTTAAGAAAAAGAATGATTGAATTTCTATTTGATTATCTTTTAATTTTAACTTATTTAGTTCTTCTGTTTCTATGTGCAATATCTTATTACTACATTTTTTTTAATGGCATTCCAAGGCAAACAGAAATTCAAGCACAGAGCCTTACATTTTTTATCACTGTTCTACCAATCATGCTTTATTTCACATTTTTGGATTATGAAAAAAATGGGAGTTTTGAGAAGTCAAAAGCTGGACTCCAACTGATCTACCAGAAAAAAACAGTGAAGGCTAGCTTAATTAGAAACACTATCAAATTTTTACCATGGCAATTAGGTCATATGGGTACCATTCATGGTGTCTATAGTAATTTTGATTTGTTATCTATTATCTTATCATTTTTAGCCACTCTATTCACAGTTTTGTTAATGGCGATGACGATTTTTAGGAAAGATAAAAGGCATCTTGGGGATCTGTTAGCACAAACACAGGTACAACTAAAAGGCGACTAGGGTATAGGTTGTTAAACTTCTTCTTATGAATCTTACTAAATATAGTGGATTAATGAAAAGTTATATACTGGAGAGAACCATTTTGGTTCTCTCTTTTAATATTCAAAACTATATATTTGTAAAACAATTTATAATAGAAGCTAAATAAAATTGTAAGTATAAAAAATGATCATTTTATAGTATAATTTTATACATAATACTATCTTTTTTATTCTATAATATGGATATTTTCTGGCACCGCATGTTGAAGCAGTAACACCTTTTGAATGAACTGATTAATTAGAAAAGTAGAAGAAGATTTTATACTCTGGGATAGGAGTCGTAGAATGAGGAGAGAAACCTTTGATTTGAACAGAAAGTCCGAACCGCCGAGTGTTGTTGTATTGATGTTAAAGGTTGTACCCACTAAGTAAATTAAGCGTAGAAATCAAAGGCTTATTCTACGGCTATCGTTAGAAGGTATAGGTAGCCTAGGGTAAGCCTTTATTTTTATGAAAAACGTAGATTAAGTGAGAATATATCATGTTAAGTGTGTAGTTTTGATATCAAAGTTACACTAATAAATAAAGTGTAAAAATATAGGTTTATTTAGAAACTATTATAAAAATTAAGTATGAATAGTCTAGTGTAAACCTTATTTTTCAAGAGTAAATTATAGTAAATTTAAATATACTAAATTTACAATATAGAGTATTTTTTTATGTATGTTATAATAGTATAAATTGATTATTTGTAATTTTTAGATTTATTTTAGCAAGTCTACTTGAAACTTTAAATTGTGTAAAAAGGAGGTTATTTATGTTTAATTTTATAAACAGAATAAAAAATAAACTAGAAAACAAGGATTATTTATTGAGGAAAGACTCAAGAATAGAGGAAAGATTTATAAGATATTTGAACTTAATAGAAAATAACAATAATAAGGCTGAATGTGCGATGATTTTTATTAAAATTATAGTTGAATATCTAAATTATGCAGAGGCTATACAAGCAATAGAAAAAAAAGAAAATGTACATAATAATTCCTCAATTGAAACAATTTATTCTGAATTAGAGTTCCATTTAGGAATAAATGATGATACAACAATTCTAAAAAAAATTCATAATGATGATAAAAAATATTATAAAGGCATAAAGATTTTAAATAGTGAACCATTAGATTTTCACATCAACAAACTCCCTATTTTATTGAATCCATGGAATGGAGATAGAATACTTGATAATTTCAATAATATAAATGAGCAGAATAAGTTCGATGGAATACATTTTAGTTGGAATATTCAAAATCATTTTCTATATCCAATGAATATAGTTGTATGTAATGGAGGGAATCACTCTCAATTATCTGCAAGATACAAAAATCAAGGTACTACCATAATTAATAAAATAAAAGACTTTACATTATTGTACAAAATGATAAAATTTGATGGAATTAACTATATAATGTTATCTGACCAATCAATAATAAAACTAAATTATAGTAGAGAAATTCTCTTTTATTCTGGTGTTATTTTTGAGCTGGGAAGGTATCTCTTGAAAGAAAAATATAGTTTATTGCCTTGTGATTTGCTGAGTAACTTGTATAATGACTCAGCTTCTATAAAATAGGAATGAATATGAATATGAATATGTAAGTAAGAAGTTGAATGCTGGAAAAAACTACTCTTACATATGATATATTAACAATGTTAAAAGATTATGAAGACAATGGTTTTCCAGAAATGTTCTACTTGAATAAATAATTTTAGGGCAAAAGTTACAAGAAGTTTGAACAGTTATAATGCAAAAAAATATATTAAGAAACTAAATTAATTTAAATATTATAGTGAGTCTGATAAGGAGGTAAATACATGACAATTTATTTAGTAAATCAACATAAGTCATATAAAGATGAACGTGCAGGAGGCTACTTGTGGTCTCCCAAAAAAGATAGTAGTGGGAGGGAGAATGCTGGGTATAAACTAATGACTTCTGTCAAACCAGGGGACTTTATTATTCACAATTCAGGAGGTGAGATCTCAGCAATAAGTGTAGTAGAAAGTGATAACTATCCTGCAAAAAATCCTGATGGAATACACAATCATCAGAAACAAGATGATAGGAGTGTGGTTGGATATCGTGTTGATACGAAATACTATGACCTTGATAACCCTCTTAAAAAAATTAATATAAAAGATTGGGATAAAAAAGAAATTGAGAAAAATAGTTGTTTTGATAAAAATGGTAATTTTAAGCAAAGATATCTTTGTAATGTAACACCTGGACATGCAGAGTATTTACTTAAAGAAATTTTGAGCCTACAAAAAAGTGAGAATGTGCGTAAGATTATCTATCAAGCTTTGGAAGAAATAAAAATAAGCGACGATTACGATGAAGTAGAAAAATATATTATTGATAGTATTATAAGCAGTCAGCAAGAGAAGGAGAAAATATACAGTGGAAAAAATCGTGAACCACAGAAAACTATAATGCATGAAGGTAACACTAAGTTGATACCAAAGCGTGATAAACAGCGAGCAGCTAATGCTTTGATTTATGCGGAGTATAAATGTGAGTATAATAAAGAAGATCGTACATTCCTTCGAAAAAATGGGAAACCATATACGGAGCCACACCATTTAATACCAGTTAGTAAATATGCAGATTTTGATTTCAGTGTTGATGTTGAAGAAAACATCGTATCTCTTTGTAGCCACTGCCATAACCTACTACATTATGGTTGTATGGAAGATAAAGAAGCGGTTTTAATGAAGCTGTATAATGATCGAATTGAAAAGTTAAAAGAAGCGGGCTTGGAACTTACTTTTGAACAGTTGAAGACTTATTATTTATAAGAAAAAGACTTATGATTGCAGATTATATTAGTTGCAATTTAGTTTTATATATCTAAAATTTTGATTATATTATATAGTATTTCTAAATATATGTATGATAAACATTATTTTAGGTATATAATTCATTCGGAGTTTTTTAGCTTCGTATTTTGAATAAAAAACTTCAAGTAGTTTTAGGAAGAAATGTTAAGCAGAAAAAAATTAAGAAGTGGATGATAAAAGAATTCACTTCAAATGAAAATGCTAAATAACAAGAAGATATAGAATTAGAAATAAAAAGATTAACAATCAAAATAATAGTAAGTACCTTTAAAAGTAGATGTTGTAAGATTGGAGGTTAGATAGTTGAAATATGTACTTTTATTACGTGGTATAAATGTAGGTGGA
>ERZ772772.2445-NODE-2445-length-11047-cov-3.803493_pt1 | contig 11047 bp, 10 predicted proteins | sample MGYA00511484_ERZ772772 | MGnify/ENA primary metagenome ERZ772772 (study PRJEB29015, sample SAMEA2737913) | human oral metagenome | biome: human oral; feature: human-associated habitat; material: dental | place: China | collected 2088 ... | reverse complement strand
TTTTTTATATGGGCGAGAAAGAGGAATCGTTGTGGTACGGGGGGCCACAGATTTAGTGGAACAATCAAGAATTCAAATTACTTTTCCCTCTCTCCCAACCCCGCCACGGATGTAGTGACACTCAAACTGACGGACCCCGACGATGGCATTCTGTCTCCCCAAGGTCAAGGCTCTTTGACCACAAGGGGCGTTACAAGTACGTATGAGATCCAGCTTTGGAATGGGCTGACGATGTTGAGATCATTCAAGACGAATCAGCTGACTTTCCAAATCCCTATCTCGGGACTTCCGGCAGGGCTGTATTTCGTGCGTGTGATCAAAGACGGACAGACCTATACCGAGAAGTTGATCAAGAATTAGCCTCGAAGGCTCGCTGTGTAAAAGCAGCATGCAAGCGAACTGTTATCGGGCAGGCTGAAGGGATGAAAGTTCCTCGGGCCTGCCCGATTTTCGTATGGACGAACGGCATCGCCCCCTTCACTTCCCTTTCATCGCCCCCCCCTTAGCTTCGGGTCGGCTTTGATACGGGCGATTTCGGAGTCTACGAGCGAGAGGATCTCTTGCTTGATTTGGCGATAGTTCGCGTCGATGGAGGCCTTCATCGTGTCGTCGCCCGAGGCGTCGCGGAAGTCGGCGATGACAGGGATTGGGCGGTAGGCCTTCATCTCGGCTGACACTTTGGCGTTGTCGACCACAATCTCCGCATGGAAAATCTTCTGCTCGATACGCTCGTCGAAGTTGTCGGACACGGCGCCGACAAACATGCCTTGCGTTAGGTTACTAATCTTCGAGGCCGGGATCAGGCTGTCCATTTGCGTGTTGATCGAGGTCGAAACGTCCTGCCGATTGATGGAGACGGACTGCCTTCTTTGCAGGACTTTGCCAAACCGTTCGGAGAGCGTCTTGGCAGTTTCGCCGACAACCTGCCCCGAAAACACATTCCCGACCGTGTTCTGAATCACCCGACTTTCCTTTTCACCGTAGTCGCGCGTGAGCTGCGAGAAGTCCTGAAAACCGAGGCAGACAGCCACCTTGTTACTGCGCGCCGTGGCGATCAGGTTGTCGAGACCGCGGAAGTAGATCGTTGGCAGCTCGTCGATGATAACCGAACTTTTGAGCTGCTTCTTCTTGTTGATCAGCTTCACAATGCGGCTATTGTATAGCCCGAGGGCGGCCGAGTAAATATTCTGTCGGTCGGGATTGTTGCCCACGACTAAGATCTTTGGCGACGCGGGATTGTTGATGTCGAGCGTGAAATCGTTGCCCGTCATCACCCAATAAAGCGCGGGCGAAATCATGCGCGAAAGCGGGATTTTGGCCGATGCTATTTGCCCATAGGCTAAGCACCCGGCGCCTTGCCATTTGTTACAATGGTAGGTTTCCAAGCACTCGCCTCCGAACCGTGCATACAGGTCTCCCCGTACACGGCTCTCCACCTTATCATTCAGTCTAACTTTCTCCCCGAATGTATTTTGTGATGACATGCAGAACATACTGCTAATGTTTTACGGTTACGAGAAATCATTTTGATTTCCCAATCGCTTTTACCTTTCAAGTCTTTGAGTTTACGGACATGGTGCATTTCAAGATGATCTGTTGCTCCGCAGTTTTCACATACTCGTGCATTTAATCTTGCAATCAACCCATTTCTGCCACCCGTTATAGCGACTGTGTTAGGTAGTCTGTCATTCAAATAGCGATTCGGTAGTTCCCCTTGCGTTTGAAACCTTTGTCGTAAAACTCACGCTTGACCTCATATCCCTTTTTATTTGTGTATGGTATGGAGAACACGCCGTTCTTCTTGTACTTCGCAATGATTTTCTTTTTTGAAGTAGTGTATTTAGCGGCGTATGTCTTGTACATACTATACTCCATAATATGATAGAACGAGTCAATAACCGGGCTGTTGTTCGCTATCGAGTAGTAGTTATAGAACCCCATGATTTCAGCGTTATATTGGCTTATAATCTCCAAATCATCAAGACATCTCATATATGAACGACCTTTTGGCTTCCAAACCTCTTTCCCATTTTGCCTGACAATCTTTACAGCATCATATTCAAGAAGTTTCTTTCTCATCGTCTCAGTTGTTACATATAAGACAATCTTGTGGTCTAATGACCTTGTCAAATGACCGTTCTTGTCTCTGCGTGCATCATTGGACTTTCTGCAAAAAACATCATATCCAAGAAATTTGGCATGTTTTCTTGCATTGGTAATCAGCGTTTTTTCATCAGATAGTTCCAATTTCAATTTGTCAGCCATAAATTGCTTTATGTCCTCTTTGATTTGGATGCAATCTTGTTTACTGCCAATTACTCCAATCAGAAAATCATCCGCGTATCTTATGTATTTCAGTCGTTTGATACTATCATCCATTTCATCGGCGGCAGGATAGTTCAGTCTCTCTTTGACAATTCCTCTGATTTTAGCTAACAACAGCTGACGTGTTGTTTTATCAACTGTGTTTCGTAATTCCGCAACTAACTTGGCTTTACGTTGCCCCAAACGTTTTACAATCGGATTTTCCTTACGTCTTTTCCCCTTATTGAAGTGCTTGATGTAGGCTTTGATATACTTATCAAACTTGTCAAGGTAGATGTTAGCCAATATGGGGCTGATGATACCACCTTGCGGAGTTCCACTGTATGATTTGTGGAATACCTGATCTTCCATATATCCTGCATTCAGGAACTTTCTGATGAGTCGAAGGAATCGCTCATCGGAAATTCTTTCTGACAGAATGGCTATCAGTATTTCGTGGTTGATGTGATCAAAGAAGCCTTTGATGTCTCCTTCAATAAACCACTTCGTACCGTTGAATGATCGTTGAATGCTTGAAAGTGCAGTTTGCGGACTTCGTTGTGGTCTGAAACCATGCGAAGTGTATTCAAAACTGCCCTCGTAAATAGCTTCTAAAATCATTCTGACAACCTCCTGAAGAAGTTTGTCCATCAATGAGGGAATACCCAGCGGTCTCTTCTTCCCATTTTTCTTCGGAATATAAACTCGCTGTGAGGGTTTCGGCTGATACGTCTCATTTTTAAGCGTATCAATCAACTGCTCAATATGGGACACACTGAAGCCGTCAACGGTTTTCCCGTCAACTCCCTTTGTCATATTGCCTTGTTTGGCGTATATGTGCTGGTAGGCTATGTAGTACATCTCATCATTAAACAGTATCCGATACAAACGTTCAAACTTGTATTCCAAGTCGGAACTATGTTGCGTCAGACTGTTTAATATCTTCTCTGGATTTCTTTTCATGTCTCTCACATTTTCCGAGATAGGACATTAAACGATAAAGCTGCTTCCCTTCGCCATGTACAAGGCTTTCCCTTGCTCAGACTACTTATGGAAGCTCTGTTGCCATATGGGTTTCCCCACTTAGGCAATCCCCGTTAAAGCATATAATAACTATTGGCATGATAGATTGTCGGATACGACTTTCGTCCTTTACTATGTATGTAGTTGCTCTGTGATAAGTTCTTTTGCCCTGAATCGACCTCCAAGGAGAAGTTGGGTATCACAGCATAACGTCTGTAACTGTCTTCCGTTAAGGCTTAACCATCGAGCCGCTCGGACTATCGTTCAACCAGTATAGGCTTTATCCTCATATCTATCTTTTCACCTTGCCACTCGGTCAAGACTGGACAGTTCGTCCACTCGTGGCTTTGCCGACATGCTACACTCCCCATCGTCTTTCGTTGAATGGATAAGTCGGCCAGTGATAGGTTATTATTTCAAAGAACACGAACCTAATAGCTTGCCAAAGCTATATTTATTATATGCCCTTACGGGCGCACTTGGAGCTGCTCCTGAGCCCCCCTTCCCACGCGTCCATAAAGGGCGAGAGGTAGTTGGCGAGTTCGTCGTAAGCCGTCAGGATTGGGAAAATCTGCGCGTAGGGACGGTTCAGAAATTCGACCGCATGCGGGAAGGTGCAATAGCGTCCACCCTCGTAAATTCTCAGGAACCAAATGATGGCCGCCAACAGGATAATCGGCGACTCGACGAAGAAATCGCCTTGCTTTTGCACATCGGGTAAGGCGGGGACATTGCTGCCCCTTTCTCCCCTAAGAACCGTACGTGAGAGTTTCCCCTCATACGGCTCAAGCAACTCATAACTTCTATCTGTACATAGAAATCGGCTCATACTTACAACTTTTGCGTTTACTTCTCAAGTAACAGGTATTGTGTACAAGTTCGCGAACAATCTTTCCGTCAATCGCTTTTTCATTGACGTTCCATGCTTTTGTTCGGTCGATGGGCTTGCCACAAAGCGGACATGTCCGTCCCTGTTTGTTCCATAAACATAGGAGAGACTTCCTCCCTTTCAGCGTTTCAAGCATCAACTGCGTTTCGCGTTTTTGGAAGTACAGGTCATACTCTGGGTCAAACGGATTTGCGTCGCCCTTGATTTGCTTGTACTCCGTGTAGTGGACATCGGCAAGTCGTTTGAGGGCGAGATAGTCCTCATGACCTTTCTTTCCTTTATACACTACAGCGAAAGTCCATTTCCTGCCACGGAGATTGTGCCAGTATCTGTCGTTGACCCAAGTCCTTTTCTTCTTTGGGTGTCGACGCAAGGCCCATTTCCTCGTAACATTAAAAATGTGATTGTCACAGTTGTGAAAAGCTTCGGTTGATGCACCATAGCGATAATAATTGCCCCATCCCGTGACGATCGGGTTGAGCATTCTTATCAGCGACTCTTGCTTGCACATCCGATGCCGTCTCACGACCTCACTTATCTTCGCCCTAAAGCGTTTTTGTGCTCTCTTTGACGGTGACGTGTACAACCTCTTATGGAACTTACGGATGTTGAATCCGAGGAAGTCGAAGCCGTCCTGGATGTGCGTGATGGTGGTCTTTTCATCGGAAAGTGTCAGTCCACGCTCCTTTAAGAAATCAACCACCAACGGTTTGACCTCGTTCTCCAAGAGTTCCTTGCTGTAGCCTGTAATGATGAAATCGTCCGCATAACGTACAAGATTCACCTTGTAGCGGAAAGTCTTGTAGTTGATGGAACGTCTCTTGAATCTCTCAGCCAACAGCGTCTGAAGTCCGTCAAGTGTCATGTTCGCAAGCGTGGGCGATATAATACCGCCCTGTGGTGTCCCCTCTTCCGTCGGGTATAGACCACCTTTGAAGACAAAACCACATTTTAGCCATTTGGCAAGAATCCCCTTATCCATAGGGATGTGGGATAGCAGCCAGTCGTGGCTGATATGGTCGAAGCAGCCCTTTATATCTCCCTCCAGAATCCATTCGGGGGAGTGCTGACGGTTAAGAACGGTATCAATCTGTCGAATAGCGTCCATCGTCCTACGTCCCTTTCGGAAACCATAGGAGAATCTGTCGCCCGTCGTTTCAGCGATTGGTTCAAGTGCCATCAGATATAAGGCTTGCATAGCCCTGTCTTTCATCGTTGGAATGCCCAACGGTCTGAGTTTACCGTTGCTTTTCTTGATGCAAACCCGTCTCAGCGGCTGTGGTTTATAGCCGCGTCTGCGGAGTTCGCTTATTGCTTTGAATTTCCGCTTGGGGGAATCCCAAAGGGTCTTGTCAACCCCCGAGGTGTTCTTTCCCTTGTTGGAAGTAACTCGCTTTACCGCCAAAGCCTTGGCATAAAAGGAGTGAGTAAGCAGCCACTGCAAGGCTTTCACCTTGTTATGCCTGCCTTCTTTCTGAGCCTTTACAATACGCGCTTGTAGCTTTTGGACATACTGCTCGCACCTGAGCCAGTCCATACTGCCCCAATTGCTTGGCCTGCTGTCAGTAGGCGCACACGATTTCTTGTTGTTCTCGTTCATTTGCAATTCTACTTTGAAAAGTTCTGAAAGCTCTCTTGTAAAGAGTTACCTCACACGGAAGTCTGCCCGCTTTCGCGTCGGATGATGTCGTCTCTGCCACACGTAACCGAGGCTCAATCCGTATCCACTCCATTACAGAGCGGCATTCGCTTTTTCCGTTATCTTATACCTGCACCCCATTTCGGTTCGCCTTACGGTTCACTTACCTGTCCAAAGCAGGAGAGATACAGGCTTGCCACGTTCCACATAGATAACTGTACGAGTAGGGTAGGTTCTGTCAATCCACCGGCAGTGCTTATGTCCGTGTAACCCCAACATGGGCAAGGGTTATCCGACTGCTTACCATTTTGGTGAGAGCCCAGCATCTTTGGCTCCTTCAAACCTCACGATGGCTATAAACAGTTCGCATGTGCTAACCATACTACTCAGCCAAGCCACTCGGCGGCACGATACTAACCGCCCTTGACTTCCCCTCACGGTTCTGTCTCATCCTTTTGGGAAAGTGTACCTTGTCCGATAGGCTCAACACACCATATCGCTATTGGTGCATCCTATCGTAGGCTACCGCTGACGGAACAGCGGGCTAAAACTGTCTTATATGACATCTTAGCAATTATCTATGTGACTTCGTGTCACACCCAACTTTTGTTCAAATTGAGCATGATGGTGTAGGCTGCTTCATAGGCGTCGGAGATGTCTGTCATAAAGTCAGGATGGATCGGATTGCAACGGTGCGAGCGGCGTGGATCGTCGAAGTTGATGACGAAAAACTGCGGCTTGACGGGGTACGCATCGAGGTGCTGGCGCAGATGATTGTAGGCGATTTCGGACAGGTCAGGAAATTTATAATCATAGATATACATCGCGAAAGCCTTCTCGATCTGCTGCTTGATGTAGTTGTTTACGATGGCGTACGACTTGCCCGATCCGGGTGTGCCGAGCACCATCGTGGCGCGAAACGGATTGACGACATTGATCCATCCGGACTGCCATTTCTTCCGATAATAGAAGCGCGTCGGGAGGTTGACAGAGTATTCGTTCGTCATCAGGCGGGTCTCCTGCATGAAGCTTTCGTTCTCGACATTGAAGACGTCGTCCATGAGGTTGTTCTTCAGCAGACGGCTCGCCCACGACCCGGCCATGAGCAGGCAGACGAATCCGGCGGCGAGGGTCGTGAGATACAGCCCGGCGCACGCGTCCGTCCCGATCGGCAGGCGGAGCGTCCAGCCGTTCAGGAAGAACAGCAGGGTGCCCGCGGCGGCGACAGCTCCGATGCGTGGCCAGGTGATCCGCTCCGTTCGGACGCCCTTCGTGCCGAGGCAGGAGAGTGACAAAAAGGCAGTGGCAAAGAGCTTCGTCCAGAGCGGCGAGGCAAACAGCCCGGTGGAACGGTCGAAGTTCAGCAGGATAGTGTCGACGACCGCAAGCGTGAGCTGTCGGTCGCGGAAGGCCGCGTAGCAGAACCAGTACGCGTGCATGGCGGTAAAAAGGATTGCGATCGCTCGCATGAGGTCCATCGTCTTGGCGAGGCCTCTCAAATCATCTTCGTTTTGCATGGGGTGTTGGTGTGAATTTGTTTGGCTTTCTATTGATTCTAAGTGTTTTATGAATGATCTCCTTCTTGAAAAGGAAGGCTAAACTCTGGAGGGTTTAGTGCTCCGACGAGCGTCGAAGAGCAAAACCCTCGGGGTTCAGTGCTCCGACGACCGTCGAAGGGCAAAACCCTCAGGGTTCAGTGCTCCGACGAGCGTCGAAGGGCAAAACCCTCGGGGTTCAGTGCTCCGACGAGCGTCGAAGAGCAAAACCCTCAGGGTTCAGTGCTCCGACGACCGTCGAAGGGCAGAATCTTCCGGGGTTCAGGCTTGCTACCGCGGTTTGCGGCGTAAGCGCATGCGGGCGCGGTTTCTCAGCCGACGTTGGAAGGCCAATTCTCGAAGGTCGGCGCCATGCACCTGCAAACTGAGATCGATCTCCGTCGGGGGCATGTCGTTCGGACTTTCTGTCAGTTCCTCCACCGCAGCCGCTCGTTCTTCTTTCTCTTTTGGCCAGCCTTCATCTATGAACGGATTCGCGCCGCCCGCGAAATAGGCGTTGAACACGTTCGCCGCGAAGCCCTTCCCGAGGCGCGAACCATTGACTGCGATGCCGTTCGCATCGTCGATGAAGGTGATGCCGTACAGGCGTCCGGCAGCGTTGATTCGGGTCACGGTTTCGATGCCGTGCCCACGCATGCGGTCGATGAACTCCGCACGGTCGGGCGAGGTCTGCATCACGTCGGCAATCGCACGGCGGATCGCTCCCGCCCGCTCTCGGACAACGCTTTTCGACTGCTCAAAGTGGCGACGAAGCGCCGCGTAACTGACCTGCCGACCGATCTCGGAGGCCTTGATCGGCGTGCAGATCTTGTGTCCGTCGGCATCGGTTGCCGCGTAGACGATCCCATCGAAGGGCCTACCCTTCCGCTCCGTTTTGACCTCCTCGGCCGTCACACGGAAACGCGTAAGCAGCTGATTCATCTCCCCGACGGACTGAAACGCGTACCGCCCGAGCACGTATTGCACAGCGGCCGCAACCTGCCGCTTGATGTCCCCCGCATTAATGTCGACAGCTGACGGTTTGACAGAAACGTCCTCCTTCTTTTGGCTGTGGCCACTGGGGAGGAGGCCGAACTTCGCCTCCAAACTCCGCATGATGCGGGTACTTCGGACGTGCTCCATCGTGTCCCGAATCTTGCTGCCGTCGTGCCTGACCCGTGTCGAGACGAGGTGAATGTGTTCCCGCGCGATGTCTCGGTGCTTGAACACGATGAAGGGCTGATCGCCGTAACCGAGACGACATAGGTATTCGTGTGCGATCGTTCGGAGGCGGTCGTCGGAGAGTGGCTCATCGGGGCGAGGGTTGATCGAAGCGTGAAAGACGATGTTTTTCGTCCGCGCACCACTTGGGATGTAGGCTGTCATCTCCCGAAAAACGCGTTCGGCCGTCAGCCTTCCGTCTGCCGAAAGCTGCCCGGACAGGAGAATGTCGGCCTGATCCCGATCGACTTTCCGGAAGTTGTACGTGAGCGTTTTCATCAGGTCTTTGGAGGGCGGCGAAATCTTCGCAATCATCGATCAATCGTGCGAAAGGATTCGGTTAAGGCGATGACCCGCTCCTGCAACCGGAGGATGTCGGCCGCGTATCCCTCCAACTTGCGGAGCATAACGACGGCCGTTTTCGGAGAGTGATAGGCATTGATGGCGCGGACGGCTTGGTTGTACAGCACGCCGATCTTGTTCAGCGCGGCGGTGAACTCGGTCAGCCTGCGAACGAAGTCCTCGCGGCTCTTGTCGATGGTCACGATGCGGAAATGCTCATCTAAGATGCGCGCTCGGATGTACTCCGTTTTCGTGCGGGCGCCGGAGCGTTTGAAGAGTTCGATCAGCCGAAGCTGGTCGCGGCTGTCGGGGAGGCGGAAGTGGAAGGCGTCCCATTTTGGGGAGCGAACGGGTGTTTTCTTCGGTCGATTCATGGGGTTGGTTTTCATATAAGATCAGGTGGCGACTTTGGAGCCGAACCGCCGCGGAGGCCACTCCGGGGGCAAGGCGTTTTGTAGCACAAAACGGTTTTTGTGGCACAAAAACACACCTTGCCGGGCCCCAGAATAGGAGGTGCCCGTACCCTGAACACTTGCACTCAATACATGCAAGTGTTCGGGAGGGCATTGCACGCTAAGCGTACATGTGTTCAGAGCTTCCGCCATAGTTCGATGCTGTCCTTGTACCCGTCGAGATGCTCCCGAAGCACGCGCTCGACATAGCCCGAGATGCTGGCGCCTCGCAGACCAATTCGGCGGACAACGAAGTCTAATCTCTGCTGGGTCTCGTCAGAGACGTAGACCGCCTTGCGGTGGCTGATGCGCGCGGGTTGGAGATATGTCTCTCGGAACGTCGCCAAATCCTCCTTGTGGCTCTTGGCCTTTCGATGGACCGGAGCGGGTGGAGCGGCTGAGATGACTTCTTCCTTAGGCTCATCTGCTTTCTCCGGCGGATGAGCTGGGGTGCTTCTTTCCAGCTCGATCTCTGAGGGCGGATCAAAGAAGGGTGACTCTTCTACTGTGCGATGCTTGACGCCATAGTCGCCCAGTTCCTTCAGTTTGGCGGTCAAGACGGCCTGCCGTTGTTCTGCTGTCATCTTACCGTCTGCGGGCGGATCAAAGAATAGCGATTCTTCCGCCTTGGCCTCCGCCTCCACTTCCGCCTTGCGCTTGGTTTCGGCATTGCCGCCCATGCCGCCCATCGCTTCCTGTTTAGCGGCTAATCTGGCGCGCCGTAGTTCTTCTATCGTCATACCGATGGCTTGGGAATGGGGTTATAATGTCGGTCGAGCATCGCCTGCAAGTCGCTCTGTTTGTAGAGGATCTTGCCGCCGATTTTGTAGAAGGCCAAGAGGCCGCGGCTGCGGTACTCCTGCAGCGTACGGGTGCTGAGCTTGAGCCGCTCGCAGACCTCCTCGCCGGTGAGATAAACCTCCCCAGCGAGCGTGGGGCGGGCCGAGGCGCAATAGCGCTCCAGCTTCTTCAATACGCCCTCCATGAGCTGGACAAACAGCTGCATTTGAGGGCTTTCTTCCGTAATGATTGCATGCTCTGCCATCGTTCATTCAGCTTTTGAATTCAGTAATTCAGCGATGTCGCCGGCTTTGTAATAACACTTATGCCCGACCATGGAGAAGGGGATTTTGCCCGTATCTCTCAAGGTCTGCAGGGTGCGAGGGCTGATGTTCAGCCGGCGGCATACGGCGTCGTTGTCGAGCCATTCGTCGGCCTCGGGCGGGTTGCCAATAAGCCGCTCGATGCGGTGAATAAAGTCGGCAAAAGCGGAGCGGTGTCGCTCCCAAGCCTTGCCATCTAACAGGATGATTTGCATGGTGCTTTGATTCGTATGAGGTTGCGTAATTGGATTGAAGCAAGCCAGTGCGACTGCCCGCGCTTGCTGTTTCTTTTGGCGGCAAAAGTCGGCGAAAGGACACGCTGCGCCATGGATTGATGGAACACTGAGGATAAGGAGGGAGAGCGCTGGAAACAGGCGGGCTTAATCGTGAGAAATTCTCCGGCAGGCGGCCTGCCAACATCGCTGGAGTGTTCGATGACTCTGGCAGGCGGCCTGACAACGTCACCAAAGTGTCCGATAGCCCTGGCAGGCGGCCTGACAACATCACCTGAGTGTTCGATAGCCCTGGCAGGCGGCCTG
>ERZ772772.2441-NODE-2441-length-11052-cov-25.839320_pt1 | contig 11052 bp, 13 predicted proteins | sample MGYA00511484_ERZ772772 | MGnify/ENA primary metagenome ERZ772772 (study PRJEB29015, sample SAMEA2737913) | human oral metagenome | biome: human oral; feature: human-associated habitat; material: dental | place: China | collected 2088 ... | reverse complement strand
GAATCACATATTTCAACGGAGACATTTTTTGAACGATGATTAAAAATCTTGAATTAAAAGTTATAAATGGAGAAAAAGTTTCAGCTGCTTGCACTGGTCAGTTAGGTCAGGCTGCTTGTGCAACTTGTATAGCGGCACCAGATTGCCCAATTCTAAGATTAAAAAAAGCCCAGGCCGAGCAAATACCAGCGCCAAATCGTAAAAGCTACCTTGATGATTTGATATCTGATGATAATACTATTATAGCGGCTGGTTATAAAAAGAAACTTCAGCCAAAAGTCTTACCGATCATAGCAGAAAACCATGAAAAAAAGCCAAAGCCAAAGCCGAAAAAAATCAAAACTCCAGAGAAATTACCAACAACAAAAGCATCACAAAAATCTATTCTAATGCTTGCAATAGAGGCACTAGAAGGGATTGCTCGCCAATCTATTCGCTAATGCTTTATTAATAATTAGTGCTATACTGTTATTATGAAAACAAAAGCAAAACCATTATTTGGTAAAATTTGGATAATAGGTACGTTGCTATTTATGTCGATGATTAGCTGGATGCTTTACGATATTCTACAGCGCGAAGGAGCAATAGGTCGATATGATGATGTTATAGTAATGGGTACTAATGCTGGATTTAAGCCATTTGAATATAAAAACGGCAATGAAATAGTTGGCTTTGATGTGGATATAGCCAAAGAAATAGCCAAAAAGACAAATAAAACCTTAAAAATTGAAGATATGTCATTTGATGGACTCTTACCTGCCCTTAATTCTGGGCAAGTAGATATGGTAATCGCTGGTATGTCTGTTACACCAGAACGCGAAAAGAATGCTCTTTTTTCAAAATCCTACTATTCAGCGGCTCAACGAATGATAATAAAAAAGGGCAGCAGTATTAAAAATAAATACCAGCTAGAAGGTAAAAAGATAGGGGTTCAGCTCGGCACAACAGGCGATACATTAGCATCAAAAATTAAAGGTGCTCATATTGCCCAATTTCCAACTGCACCAAGCGTTCTTACAGAACTTAACGCTGGCGGTGTAGATGTTGCAATTTTAGATAACGCACCAGCAGAGCAATACACGACTGGATTTAAGGAACTAATAGTTCTACCTGGCAGTTTAAGTAACGAAGATTACGCCATTGCCATAAAACTAGGAAACAACAAATTATTAGAGCAGATAAATCAAGTCATAGATGAAATGAAACAAGATGGTCGCTACAAAAAATTAATTAAAAAATATTTTGGCAATGATACAATATCGTTACAAGGGGAAGAAAAGTGAATTTCTGGGAAGTTATTTTTGGCGACGGGCGAGGCTTATACTTATGGTATGGGTTACAGGTTACATTAGTTTTAACAGTTTTTTCGCTGATACTTGGTGTAATTATCGGTATAATAATAGCCTTAATGCGAACCTCAAACTTTCGCCCGTTTAACCATTTTAAAAATACAAAGTTTGATAAATTAAGTAAATTTAATCCACTAGCATCTCTTGGAAAAATCTATGTAGACATCATACGCGGCACCCCGCTTTTAGTCCAGCTATTAATTATGTATTACGTAGTATTTGGGTCTTATAATTTCATGCCAAAAATATTTGTGGCAGCAATTGCTTTTGGAATAAACGCAGGCGCCTATATAGGTGAAATCATACGTGGTGGCATAGAGAGCATAGATAATGGTCAAATGGAGGCAGCGCGTTCATTAGGTTTAAGTAGCTGGCAGGCTATGCGTTTAGTGATATTACCGCAAGCACTTAAGAATTCTTTACCTTCCTTAATTAGTGAATTTATAGCCCTACTAAAGGAGACTTCAATTGTTGGATGGATAGGATTAAACGACATTATGCGCGGCGCCGATAATATTCGCTTTCAAACTGCCACGGCATTTGAGTCATTATTTGCAGCAGCCTTAATTTACCTCGCCCTTACAGCTATATTCACAAGGGTAGCAACCCGAGTAGAAAGGAAACTAAAAGAAGATGATAATTAGCGTAAAAAATTTAAAAAAATACTTTGGAAAAAATCACGTTTTGCGCGACATTGATGTTGATATAGAACAAGGTGAAGTAGTTGTAGTCGTGGGATCCAGTGGATCTGGTAAATCAACTTTTTTAAGATGTTTAAACCTACTAGAAGAACCTACAAGTGGAAAAATTATAATTGATGGAATTGATATAACTAATTCAAAAGTTAACTTAAATAAATTGCGTACAGATGTTGGGATGGTATTTCAATCGTTTAATCTTTTCCCAAACATGAGCGTCATTGAAAATATTAAACTTTCACCTAAGAAAGTACTTAAAATATCCGATAAAGAAGCCACAAAAGATGCCAAAAAACTATTATCTGATGTTGGATTGATTGATAAATTAAATGCCTCACCAAATAGCCTTTCTGGCGGACAGAAGCAACGCGTGGCAATTGCACGAGCTCTAGCTATGAAGCCAAAAATCATGCTTTTTGATGAGCCAACTAGCGCGCTTGATCCAGAAATGATAGGAGAGGTACTGGAAGTTATTAAGTCAGTCGCTGCCAAAGGTATGACTATGATAATAGTTACTCACGAAATGAAATTTGCCCGCGAAGTCGCTACTCGCATATTATTTTTACATAAGGGTGAGATTATTGAGGACGGTACGCCAAGTCAAGTTATGGATCATCCAAAGACGGAAAGAGCTCGACAATTCTTCAGTAAAAGCAAATAAGATTTTTGCAAAATTTAATACAGTCTTATATAATCATAAACATAATGTTAGTGAATCGTAGAGTAATTATATTTTTTGTATTAGCTTTTTTAGTATTGGGTGGATTTTGGACCATAACATATCATCAAAGCCAAAGTAATAAAGATAGTGATACGACTTATGAATCATCTAACCAAAACGATGCCTTAAAATTTAGCGAAGAATACCATTTAGTAGAAAAGAATAATCGTTTTAAATATTCCACAGCAAATCAGATTTTAGATATTTTTGATAAGGGTAGCGGTATAATTTTTCTAGGATTCCCAAGTTGTCCTTGGTGCCAGCAAATTGCGCCCATGCTCAATAAAGCAGCAAAAGAATCCCGCACTCCAGTAATATATTATCTAAATATACATGACTTACGCCAAAGTAATGATAAAAATTATGAAGAACTTGTTAATAGATTACGCCCGTATTTAAGGACTAATGAATCTGGAGAGCCAAAAATATACGTCCCAGATATAACCGCAGTATATCAAGGCAAAATTGTAGGCAGATTCAAACAAGAACAAGCTGGTAAGGATGAAGAAATCTCCAGCCCTGAAGAATTCTGGAATGGGGGAGATGGCAACCGCAGAGACAGGGCTATTCAACAGCTTAAGAAAATTATGAATTTATCAAAGATACCAGAAAATCCAGATAAATCACTAAGTAGTCCAGGTACAGAATTAATAGACGTGAGAACACCTCAAGAGTTTTCTGAAAATCACATCAAAGGTGCAAAAAACATAACATTAGATGACGGTTTTATTCAAAATGTTATTAAAGATAGATCTATTAGCAAGTCCACACCGATATATCTGTATTGCCGCAGTGGAAATCGTTCTTACCAAGCAGCACGTCAGCTAATAGATGCAGGATATATAAATATCTATGATCTTGGCGGAATTAATGACGCTAAACAATTACTTAACAGATAATTAAATCCACATACCATACCCAACGCTAAATATTATATTGCTTTATATTACTTTACTAAACTTAATAGATTATCGCTTTAATAAATTTATTTATACCAATTAAAAAATTAAGAACAAAAATAGAACTTAATTTATAATTAGTATACATCATAATTAGTATACATCGTTGGCTTTTAGACTCTAATTTTACATACACTTATTAGAATTAATGCAAAGGATTATGATTAGTTTAGTTTATAAAATCACTAGATATTCCATTTATAAATTATAGTCATTTTAAGGTTTTGGAGCTTTTCAATACATAGCCCACGCAAGGGGACTAAATTTTATATCTTATAACTTGTTGAGAGTCTTGGAAATTTTTATTTCAATATTTAATAATTTAATATTACAAAAGGGTATGAGTAGTCATTTTCTAAATATAGTTTTAACGTCGCACAATGTAGAGACACCGTCATAATAACAGATTAAAATCATAAAAATAAACGTTATAAATAAAACTACATTTATCTATTGACAACTTTTTATTTTATAAAGATTATGCTAATATTAAAATATTAAATTTAAAATAAAAAGGATTAAAAAATGTTTGAAATACCTCTAGAAAAATTACCTCAAATAATACAGGTGATGACATGTATTAGTTTTGTATGTATAGTGGTGATAGCATTGTGTATATTGGTAATTGCTAGTATACATTCCAGTATTAATAATAAGCTTGAAAAAATCTTAGAAGAGATTATACGATTAAACGGCAAGAATAACTAAAAGGGGAGATCTAACATCAATTCTTTAGAATTAATTTTAGAGCCTCTGCTAGCGTGATATTGAATCTCATAGTTATCATTAATATAATCTGGCTTTGAGTTTCTAACAATTTTACCTAAACCAAACTCTTCAACACCATTAACAGTTGTTTGTGGGCGTTTTAAATTTTGTGAGCACCAATATCTCTTCTTGCCTGAAAAAAGAGGCATATCTTTAATTAAATATTGTTTTAAAACATAATTAGCAACTGCTTCTGGATTATCGGTTATAGGTACTGCTGATGAAATTTTGCCAGCACGCCAACTTGATATATTGTACATATCTCTACCTGATTTAGTTTTAATTTTTAAAGGCTTTAAATAGCCGTTATAGTTTTTAAATAAAGAGTGGAAATGAAGAGCACCGTCCTTATGTAATTCTGGAACGATAATATACTTTAAATCTGGAGATTTTTCGCGTTGACGATGTAACCACATATGCATAACGTGTTTACAATGATCAACATCATAGCGGTTATGTTTACGACGATCAAACGTAAATGTACAAAAATAATCAAAATGATTACACAGAATTATATCTTTAACCAAAGTTTTAGTTCTTCTAAGAGAACGGTTATCATTTATTTTTTGAGATATTTTAGAGACTTTAGTTTCACCTGAATCATCTCTATTTTTTTCAAAACCAAAATAAATTTTATAGGAATTATGATAAATTATAATCTTTGTCATATGCGGATAAACCTTTACTATATTAGAGATTAACTTTTCATTATCTCTAACGCTAAATTTACTGATCACCTAAAATACCCCGAAACCTATTTAACAGTAGTAAACGCACATAATGTGTCCCTATTATCAAGTACCGCGCAAGCGCGGGCGGGACACACGGCGGGCACCGCGCACGGCGCGGTTTGCCCACCGCCATAACTAACTTTTTCGAAAAATTCTGCGTTTTTTCTTTATTTTTATGTCAGAATAATTTAAATTTATATTCTGGTTAAAATTAGAATAAACATTTGGATTCTCATCGCCAGTGAAAACAACCTGATAAGTATCATACGAATCTCTTAATTTTTGCGAATGGAAGAAGCAACCGACTTTTAGCGGATTTGCTCCAGTTTGACGTCCTGAATTGCTGAAATCTAATTTTTTTGAGTCAAAAGCCCAATATATGGTAAAAATCGCACCACGTGTAAACGGAAATCCGATAGAACGACATTTAAACGCAATATCCGAACGACGGCGAGTCTGCTTGTTTATCTGATCGTAATCTTGAGATGTAACCAAGTGCAATCGCCTCTGTTTTCTATTTTGAGCGTGCTGCTCAATGACCCAAGGTGGCACGTTTCTGCTATCCTGGTTCGAAAAGTAATTTTGATATTCATCCGTAAGCATTATGACGCCGTATTTACCATTCTTCACATGTTTAATAACCAGCTCATAGCCTAACTTTGATTGGTAGAAGATGTAATATCGGCTCGTGTCGAAACCTCGGCTTATAAAATCCAGTAAGAGGGAAGGTGTGTCGTGGAAATTAAGCGGGATCATATCTTTAAGCACTATGTTTGATACTACTACAGCGCGCGGGTACGCCCTACGCACCCGCGTTGCAAAATAGATAAGAGTAATTGTTTTTCCAGAGCCCTGTTCGCCATAGAAAGCCTGGATTCCCGTTGGCTTAAAGAGAAGAGGATCCTTAGATAAGCGGTAATTCTCTTTTACCGCGTCAATGTGAAATTTTAAGTCACGCTTAACGAAATTTAATATATATGACATGATCAAATCTCCTTTTAAATTTTAAACAACTATCCTCTGATTCGCTTATATAACCATAAAGACATATGAATAAGAGGGGATAACAGCATATATGTAATAATTAAAATTATAATAACCTTGAAAAAGTTATTGCCAAGTAAATTTTTAAAAATTTGGATAGGGGTGGTAAAGAAGCTAGTTATATAGTTTAAAGAATCTTGTAACGGTTGTGGTAGTGGTGGAAGCTTAAACCAGCCGAAAATGAAAGTTAATAGATTTAAAATCATCTGAATTATAATTGTAAATATCACTCTGAAGCCTCCGAGGATTTATCGATATCAAAGATATTGGTTATTTTGCGCCAATAAGCATAAATTAAGACTATGACAACGGCAGATTGTAAGAGTTTTTGGAAAATATCCCACAATTGCGGAAAATTATAGCGCCAGGCACAAAGCTTAAGGTTATAGCCGATATCGCAAGTATTATTAGTAATATCGCTAGAGGTTATAGATCTTAAAACGTTAATGGTGAAATCGAATGGAGCCCATAAAAATCCTAACGATCTTGACATGGAATCGGTGAAATTTTTGAAATAATCTTTTAAATCGCTAATGTCTGGAATAAATAGGTAGGCGAGATATGACTTTAGAGCGATTCCGAAATTATCAAGATGACAGCCTATAGCCTGTATTATATTTAAGCTTGAGCAATCTTTAAAAGGAGAGTACTCTTTACAACTTCCATTTTCACAGTTCTGAGATTTAGTGCCTGAAAAGTAACTAGAGCCATCGATTAAAATTGGAAGATTTAGAACGTGGAAATTATATTTATCATCTAAGCCTGGGAATGGAATTCCAGGCCATACATATTGAAGAATTAAATAATATGTTCCTTTATTTTCGAAATTGTAAGTAAAATGTAACGAATCGGCTAGGCTTAAATCTCCAGAAGAATATATAGGCTTTTGATCAGTTGGATTATTTTTAATCTCATACTTGAATTTAGTATTCCTACCCCATGGATAAAACATCGGCTTACATAAGTGCTGAAACTGCTTAGTACAGAGGAACGCGTCTAATTTTAAACCGTTAACGTTATAATGTATTGATGGAGTGGCGTTTTCCTTTTTATTAAGATTATCTAAACGAATACCCTCATAGCCTTTTGGATAGGTGAACGGAAAATTATTCACAAAAAATCTATAGTTACTTGTAATGGATAAGTGTGAGTTTTGAGTTAAACCATCACTGCCAGAAGGGCTATATAAGAGAGGGCGATAATTACAGCCAAAATGATCTGATAATTCAATAAACCTAAGTGGACGGTTAGTTTTATTCTGAAAACCAATAGAATTCTCTGAAAAACTAGCCTGATTAAAATCATCAAGCTTAGAAAAAACGAAAATTATATTAATTCCGTTCTGCAAAATAGCCCAATAACCGCCATTTTCAGTATCGACTATAGAACGAAATTCTCTATAATATGACAATAATTCTTCCTTATGTTGTGGGCGAGTTCTATTGACTGCGCGCTCTAAAAAATACATATAGTTGTCAGAAATATCACCAAATCCATCCTCAGAACCGCTACAATCTCTACCATTATCACGAATTCTAGGTATATAAAGGTTAGGCGTTGTTTTGATAACATCGTCATATGGTGATTTAGCATTAGCATATATAGGAATTATAAGCTGAATAATTAAGCTTAAGCCTAAAATTGAAATGATAAATCTCTTCATTTTAATCTCTTCGATATGAAATTCTATTGATGAAATACCAACAAATTAAACTTGAAAATAAAATTATAAAAAACTTGATTAGAAAATTATCTAACATAAGTTGTAATTCTTGAGCAGTTATCATAAATAATCCCTTGAACTTGTTATGCTAAATAGTGATTTAAAGATAACATCCACGACCATTTTAAAACCTGCACCAACGGCAATAATTGCCAATAAAGATGGAAAATTAAGTGAAATTGTTTTTGTGATAATTAATATAATCTCTTGAGTTGTCATTTTAAAATTTACAAGGGGTGGGGGCGTGGTGGAGCCCCCACAAAGCTATATGCCGCGCCCTTTAAGGGAACGATTTAGTACACGGCGGAATAAAGCAAATCCAACACCGAAACTAATTAAAACGGCAAAGCCAACCCAGTTGCTACTGAAATATTTTGCAACTTCAGTAACAACAGCTGTAGCATTCTCTGCTGTAAGTAACTGCAACTTGTATCCTTTCTAATTTTAAAATTATTATATAGGTAGGGTGGGCTGGAATAAATAAGTAAGTGATTGACCAATATCTAAAGCTCTGAATCCGACTTTCGCTGACACCCACCAAAAAATAGAACAAAAATAGAACTTAAACTATCTTGAAAAGAATGCGGAATTTTCAGGAGTTCCAGGTTCTGGCATGTTATTAGATTGAGACCTAATAACAGCGTCATTTATAGCGAATTTTTGTTCATCATTTACGAAAGCTTTACAAACATAGCCGTTCATGAATTCTATATACATGCGGGTGAATTCATTTCCAGTTTTTGGAGATTTTTCAGTTTTTATATATACACGGGGGATTGCGTTTACAATATTGTCTTTATTCATTTTAAAATTATCCTTTCGACATTTTTAACGCTTAATATTACGATAAAAGTATAACATGGGGTATATGAATATAAGCGTTTTGGATATAGTTTTAATGTCGCACAATGTAGATTTTACGATATTAATAACTTATTAATATCTTGATTCATTATATATCACAATATGATGCGTAATTTTAATATATAATGAATATTTTACTAAAATAGGAGAATATACCTAAATTATTCATCAATTTATTGACCATATTTATAATTTATAATTAATTTATAGTTAATCATTTACTTTACAAGAAAATCCGACCAGCCATTCCCGAAAATATTTTGTATACATATATACATATCTATATCTTACGAGTCTCAGCAGCTTACTTAGACATATAGACATAATTTATTTGACTTTTATAATATTTTGTTTATAAATATATATTTTTTATAAGTTTTCCACAGATTTTAGCTCTAATTATTTGACTTTTTATATATTTCATATCATTACTACCCTCTACTCTATCTTATGTATCATATTATTTGACTTTTTATATAATATATATAATTATATGTTTTTTATAATAACCTTAACTAACTACTAATAAAGGAACAAAAATAGAACATAGAGTAGAGGGGTATGCATACCCCTCTCTAAAATATTAAAAACCTATAAAAAAGAAGCCTCTTACTCCTCTACTCTCTATAGAATGCTTTTCCTTTTACACGAATATCAACATATTTTGGCAATCTACCGCCTCGCGCAAAATACTCTATTATTCGCTGCATATCTTCCACTTGACCGCCTGGAAGACGATCTATAGATAATATAAATGGGTATGGTATATCATTAATTAACACTTCAACTTGCCGAGATGTACCAGCTGGTATCGTAATCTTATTAACTGACATACCACGCGATTGCATAACCCCGATTGAACGTCCCACAAAGCTTAAAAAGCGCGCACTAGCGATGGCGGTGCCTGGAGTATAGCGAACACCACTATTATCTACAATAGTGACCTTTGGATTCTCATAAATATTCTTCGTGAATGAAACACCATTAGCGTCAACAAAATACTTAACAGAATCAACCTGCCATAAAACTACAGGTTTACGAAAGTTCACGGTAAAGCGAGTTTTTGTAAAACCAGCTGAATCGCCTTTTGATACTGAGCTAATCTCTGGATGTAATTTTACAATATATTCATTTAGGGAATTATGATTAAGATTGAATCTTAATCGTTCGGTTGGATTGTTAGTTAAATACTTTTGAATAGACTTACTATAAACATCAAGATTATCCTGAGATATAACAGCCGCAGTATTAGATTCAATAACTACACTAGCTATAAACTGCCACAAAAACAAAGCAAGCCCTATACACGCAACGATAAGTCCAGTAAAAATCCAGGCAAGTCTTTTGCGTACATGCTCTAGATGGTGCATTTTTTCACGAGGGGTAGCAGTTTTAATGGCGCTTCTATCAGAGTTATTAAGACGATACATCGTAGTACCTGCCATAGTGCGTCCACTTCTGAAAGCTGAGTTATTGTTATAACGTTGAGTGCCGCTATTACCAACATTACGCCTCCGCGGAGGCAAAGCCTTTTTAGACTCTTGTTTTCCTTTAGAGAACAACCCCATAATACTTATGATTGTATCAGGTTTTTACAATTCAAGCGATAGCTTATACAGCTTTTTTAATCAGTTTAGCGGTTTCTTTGGCAGCATCTGGCTTGGCAAATTGATTAATTTTTTGGCTAAGATTCTTCTTTAAGTCTTCATTATTCAAAATAGCATCAATTTTCTCAAGCAATAGATTTTCATCATCTTTAAATTTTTCTTCATCGGCAATTAAAACAGCTCCAGCATCTGCATAAACTTTTGCATTTTTAAGCTGATGCCCCGCCGTTAAACGCCCATTTGGGACTAGTATTGACGGAGCTCCAACTGCCGCTAATTCCAAAATTGAAGTAGCACCAGCGCGTGCAATAACTATATCTGCCGAGCCTAAAAGTTGAGCCATCCCAGACGATATGAAATTAACCAATTTAAAGTCAGCATCATCATCACCAGCTCTATGGCGAACATCATTATACTGCCCTACCCCAGTAATTAGTAAAATAGAAGCACGCTCTTTGAGCTCTTTTCTAAGCCTTAAAATAGCATCGTTTATACGCTTAGCACCCAAACCGCCGCCAGTTACGACAATTAATGGCTTACCAGGATTAAACCCATATTTACGCTTTGTAGCTTCCTTCCTCCCCTCTT
>ERZ772772.2440-NODE-2440-length-11053-cov-11.837425_pt1 | contig 11053 bp, 9 predicted proteins | sample MGYA00511484_ERZ772772 | MGnify/ENA primary metagenome ERZ772772 (study PRJEB29015, sample SAMEA2737913) | human oral metagenome | biome: human oral; feature: human-associated habitat; material: dental | place: China | collected 2088 ... | reverse complement strand
GCGACGATGCCGCCCATCATCTGTCCGACCTTCGCCATGAGGCTGCCGGACTGCTCCGTAATTTTCTTTGAGGTATCGTATTTCGGCTGTTCCTCTTCTGCGGAAGCTGCCGCAGGCGCAATGGCAGGAGCCTCTGTGCCGTCGCTGAATGCGATATTATTTGCCTTGACTGCCGAGACATAGATGTCCGGCTTGATATACTGCGCGAGCGGGCCGGAGGGACCCGTCGGTTTGATGTTCACAGTAAAAATCCGTTTCTGCGGGTAGATGCCGCAGCGCAGCGTGCCGCCGCAGTCGATGACCGCCGCGAGAATCTCATCCTCGGGAACGCTGGTCTTGAAGCCGTCCACGACTTCCGCACCGGTCATTTCGCCGAGACGCAAAGCGACCTCCGAGATCACGCCGCCCGTGATGTTGACGATCTTATTCCGCTTCTCATCCGGCGTGAGTGTGAGGGGGCCGCCGAATCCGCCTGAGCCTGCCGATACGACAACACTTTTATATTTACGCATCATCATTTCTCCTTTCCTCGTCTCTCAGTTTTTGAGCACAGCGGGCTCTTTGCTGAGCTTCACGCCTTGCTGGCGCTGAACGTACGCCGTCGTAAAATCGGTCAGCCAGCCGCGCAGGAAGTTGACGATGAGTCCGACGAGCAAGTAGCGCAGTGCGAGATCGGTATACGGCAGTCCGAGCGTCGTAATGCCGTTCGCAACACCGAGGAATACGAACATCTCGCCGGGGTTGACATGCGGGAACATGCCGTTCATCGTGTGGCATGCAGACGAGGCCGCCGCGTAGTAGGACGGCTTGTAGAACTCAGGCATGAATTTGCCGAGTGAGAGTGCCATCGGATTGCAGAGAAAAAACACGCCGATGAACGGCAGAATGACATAGCGGGAGAAGGGATTGCCCGCACATAGATGCGCGAACCTCTCCACGCGCTCGTTGCCGACGAAGAGCACAATTGCGTTCATCGCAACGAGCAGACAGACAAGCGTCGGAATGATGCCCGTAACCCAGCCGACGAGCGTCTCGCCGCCCTTGTTGAACATGCCGATGAACCCCTCGGCAAAGAGAATAAGAGTGTCCATAGATGTGTCTCCTTTCCTGGTTATGCATGACTGGCAAGGGTCTCCCCCTGCTCTTGGTAGATGATATATTCCTCGCGCGCGCCAAGAATGGCGCGGCGCGTTTGACGGTCGTAACCTGCAGTACTCTCCTCATCGAGATCGAGGAGATTGCTGCCGTTGAAATCATTGAAGGGACGGAATCCGGCAAATACGGTGACGCCCTTCATGATCTCCCCGCGCAGAATCCTGCACTCGCCGTCAATCACAAAGAGAACAATCGCCCCGGCGACAAAGCGCCCTTTCGCCTTTCCGATGGCGACACGTCCTTCCCGGCGCATGCCCTTTACATGCGCGGCGAAGCGACGGAACTGGAGGATGCTCAGCACGAGCTGCAGCCCCCACATGAACACGGCAATGACAATCAGCCACAGCATGGTATCGCCCCTTTCGAGCAGATCATTCATTCAACAGAATTTTTGCGGTCTCCTCATCCGTGATGAGGACATTGATATAGCAGCTGCGCAGCGCTCCGAGAATCGCGGGCACCTTCTCGCGGGATGCCGCCATGCCGATGCTGCAGCGGAGGCTGCGGAGGCGTTCAAGCTCGACGGCAATTTTTGTTTCCCGGATAAATTGACTATAACGCGTACCGCAGTCGATTGCAAGAAAAAAAGCCGTGCTCTCAAAGAATCACAGCTTTTTTCTAAATTTCTTCTGCAGATCGTCACTTATGTGAAGCATTTATCTCATAGGTGACAATTATATTTATTTGTCCATCCTATGGAGCATCCAATTACGCAGGACAACTGCCTGATTGATCTTAGGATCCTTTGCACCGTAGAGCAGGGTGACATTCTCCCCTGCCGCAAGACGCGCGGCAACCGTCTTCATATACGCGGGCACGGCCGTTCCCGTCGAGAGTTCTGCGCGATATTTTTCGGCGAACTCCGCAAATTTCTCCGCCTTGTGTCCGAACCATGTGCGCAGCTCCGGCGACGGAGCGATATCTTTCCACCAGTCTGCAAGCGCCGCACGCTCCTTCGAGATGCCGCGCGGCCAGAGCCGGTCGATAAGCACGCGGAAGCCGTCTTCTGCCTCCGGCGCCTCATAGATGCGCTTGATACGAATCTCTGCCATTTTACATCGCCTCCTGTACCATATACTCCTGTACGGATCCAATCTCCCCGGACTGAAGCGCCGCGATCATCCGATTGATGAGCGGCGGCGGTGTCCAATCGAGCGGCAGAAAGCAATCGCTGCAGCGGTTGTACATCTCGTGCAGATCATTCTCCGCATAGCGCCGGAGAAGAGCATACTCCGCCTTGCGGTGCTCATACCGCCGCCCGGAGCGCAGATATCCAACCGCCGTAACCGTACCCCAGAGTACAAAGTAATACGTCCAAACAAAATGCGGCAAAAAAGGAGAAAGCGGGAGATAGACGAGCGCCGCGATGAGCCCGCCGCTGAGCAGCCAAAGTACAAAAGACGGGCGCTGCAGCCCGCGCTCCATATAGTCCAAATCCTGCACAACTTGATAGAGATTGCTGTGCTCGGTAAAATATTCCTTCATCCGATGCAGTCCATCCATTTGCGCCGCAAGGTCCTCCGGCACGTCCGCCGGCTCATTCAGCGCAACCTCTGCCGGCATCTCGCGCCTGCGCTGTGCCGCCGTATCCGCAATAAAGCTCCATGTATCAAGCTCGTCATCGATGAGTGCGCGCTCGCCGCAGTGCGGACAGATGCGCGTGAGCCCCTCGATCTTTGCTCCGCAATCCTTGCAAATCATCTTACTCCTCCTTACTGCCGAAATTTTATTGCATATCTTACCATAAATGATTCTTCTTGTCTAATGAAGCCGCCGGTATACATGCAAAAGGGACACGCGTATACGTTTGCGTGTCCCTTGTTTCATCATTTTTATGCTCTGTTTCCATGATTTTGCTGCGGACGGATCGCCTCGTACTTCTTCACGAGTTCAGCAAATGAATCCGCATGCGCAGTCTGCCATGTTCTAAAATCCGCGGCCTCGTCTCTCGTCAAAAGTTCTGCAAGTTCGACAAAAAAATCGGGAATTGCCGCGGCGATGATATTGCCCATCGGCATGCCAAACCTCTCCGTGCCGAAATTCTCCGAACCGCCAAAGACGAGGATGAAGGACGGGGTCGGTACCTTGTCGATCAGCTTCGTTGCGCCGTGAAATCCGATCTCTCCGATCTGATGTGTACCGCACGACGAGAGGCATCCTGATATGTGAATCCGCGGAAGAAGCGCGGACGATACGCCGGCCTTGCGGGTACGCGCAACGATTTCATGAAGCAGTCCGTTGGAGTCCTGACTTCCGACCTGGCAGAGACTCGCTCCGACACAGGAAACCGATTCCTCAAAACTGTTCTCCGCGCTGTCCTCCGTCAAATCCAAGACCGCGCGCGCTTCCTCCGCCGTCAGATTGATGAAGTAGATTCCTTCATCAGAGGTAAGCCGTCCCTCCGCCTCTTCCGCCCCGCCGAGATAGTCGAGTATGCGAAGCAGCACCTCGCGCTCCGGGTTCCCGCCGATCGGATGATATTTTACATAGTACAAACCGCGCTGCTTCTGCGCGCCGACACGAGGATGACAGAGCGTATCATCGGGTATGCCCTCCTTCGTACAGGCAGTGGTATAGGAAGCTGGATCAATATCGAGACCTCCCTCGCTCAGCATATCGCGGAGATATTCCGCAAACTTCTCCCGCAGTCCATCGGGGCCGCCGAACGCCGTCTGCAGATAGCGCGTACGCGCCTTCGCACGGTTGGTATAATTGCCGTGCTCCGCAAAAAGGCGTGCCATCGCCGTGATGTAGTACAGAATCTTCTCAGGCGCAACACCTTCAGCCACCTTGACGCCGAGTTTCGGATTCGGCCCGAGCCCTCCGGCTGCATAGACCTCAAACGTCCGATCCGGCATTGCCTTAAATCCGAGATCCTTAAAGGTAACATGAGACTCATTATGCGCATCGCTTGAAAATGCGACCTTATATTTGCGCGGCAGTTTGATCCCCTTGATGAGCGATAAAATATATGCGGCCGCGGCCTCAATGTACGGTGTCATATCCCATGTCTCGCCCGGATCGATCCCACGCAGCGGGTATCCCGCAATATTGCGCGGATGATCCCCTCCGGCACCGCGATTATAGATGCCGTGCGCATGGCACGCAGCAAAAATATCTGCGATTGTCTCACCTTGGAGGCGATGAAATTGTATCGCCTGCCCGGTCGTAAAGTGAATATGCCGGAGATCATAGCGCCGAATTGCCTCCGCCATAAAGATCAGCTGCGGATGCGTGATGCGGCCGGCAGGGAAGCGCCAGCGTGACATCCCGGTCTCCGCGCCCTTCTCCGCGTAGCTTCCGAAAGGCCCCGACAGGCCTTTATAATCCTTTACCGAGATTTCCCCATCGAAAAACTTTCGCGCATTCTCCCGAAATACGGGCAAATCGCAAATCAGTTCCTCCTTTAAGGCCTCCGAAATGCCAACCATACTCAACTCTCCTTTTTCACAGACACCCTTATAAAAAGCCCCATTTCCGCTGATATTCCACAGAAATCTTAAAATCTTGATCAGCGAAGCCCTTTTGCCGGAGTGCGCGTTTCACATCCTCCCCCTCTCCGTCATAGCGCAGTGCTGCCCATTCATCTCCGGACTCTTGTATCTCATAGTCCGAATGCGCGAGAAATCCGCGCAGCGCTTCCTCCTTTGCCGTCCCGGCAGGATGCGCGCTCCGGACTTTGATGCGGATCAAAACCAACGACTTTCCCATTTCCCGCCCCTAGAGATCCAGCCAGAAATCGGCAAAGACATGATTCGACAGATAGTAGCCGATCGGCACATTGATCGCGACGCCGATCGCAAATGCGAGAAATGGCTTCCATCCGACCAACGCGAGCTCGCGGAACCGCGTCGTCAGCCCGATACTCAGAAAGGTCAGCACAAAGAACCATCCGCGGAACGATTTAAAAAGCACCATGGCTTCTTTATTATACGTCTCTGCCACGGCGGGGTCCATACTCGTAATCGCAAAGGTTGTCAGAAGAGATGCGGCAAAGAATCCGATGATGAATTGGGGGAAACGATTCCATATCTCGCGCTTGTCCACGCGTTCACTCGAGTTCAGCGATGTTCTTTCCCACAGTGTAACAGACAGCACGGCGACAATAAATGCCCATATTCCGACGAACATATCGCGGCCGACTACCTTCATCAGCGTAAAGGAACGTACCGCCGCCTCGTCGCCGATCGCCTCTGCCGCTGCAAATCCTGCCGCATCGGCAAACTCCGACGTTCCGATCCACGCGCCCGCGATGCCGGCGGGCAGCTCCAATGCCTTTGCGGCAAACGGCAGGAAAAAGATCATGGCAACTGCCCAAACCACAACCAATGAGATCGCTATTGATACATGCTCCTGACGCGCGCGGCACGCGCCGCCGATCGCAATAGAACCGGATACGCCGCAGATGGAGCCGCCCGCTCCGAGGCATGCCGCAAAACGGCGATCCAGATGAAAGAGCCGTGTTGCCGCCAGATAAATCGAAACGAACGTAACAATCGAGACGATCAGCGCCTGCATGATCGCAGCCGGGCCTGCCTGCAGAATAATCGTAAACGGCAGGGTCGCGCCCATCAGCACAATCCCGGTTTTCACATAGTACTCCGTACGGACCGCCTCACCAAACCACGCCGGCACGCCGATAAAGTTCCCGATTGCAAGGCCGACGATCAGCGCCAAGAGCGGACTCTCCAGCTGCATAGCTTTCACGTAGGTATTCGCTCCGAGTACGGTGACCAAGAGCGCCAGTATATATAGGAAAATAAACCCTTTCAGAAATTTTTGCAGCAAAAAGCCGAGCGTTGCCGCTCCTATGGTCAGAATGACCGCTAGAAATGTAAAAATGCTCAATGCGGGCAGTGCGATTTTCGTGAGCACAGGTCAGCCGCACTCGACCAGCCGGAAACCTTCATGTTGAAAAGGTGAAGCACGTTTGCTGCGTCCGCCAAAAATAATATTGTCGCGGCAGCAACGATCCCCAATCCGATCAGGATCGCCCAACTGTCTTCTTTCTTATGCCAAAAATATGTTTTTTGCATACAAATTCTTCCTTCCGTTTGTCATGCTTTATATCTTGAGCCTTGCCTGTTTCAGTGTATCTCACACTGCACGAGGCCGCGCCGCAAGGACGCTCCATACAGTAACGCATGACCAACGAAGACATATATCTCCTCTCCTTTCTCTGTTCCTAAAACACACTTAACATATAAAACATATTTTACATATTTGTTAGCAAAGATACTACTTGTTATTTTATTTCTTGTCAAGTATGCATCCGATAATTTTATTCTTCACGGCATCAAAAAACGCAGCAAGATATGCTGCTGCGTTTTTGAATTGAATAGGGATATATGATTTTCTGCAAGTCTTTAGGGAATCTGTTTTTTCCGCTTCGAACGATATCCCAGCCAGAGTACGAGCAGCCACGCCGGCAGGATCGGTACAGCGAGCTGCATTCCCGGGATCTGCGCCATCATGACGACGACGCCGACGAGGAAGACGAGGCAGAGATAGTTGATCCACGGGTAGAAGGGGGCACGGAATTTGATCGTTTTCCCCTCGCGCTCCATTTTTTTACGGAACTTCAGGTGCGTCACGACGATGGTCGTCCAGCTGATAACGGCCGCACAGGTCGCAATCGAGATCAGATAGAGGAAGGCATCGCCGGGGAAGAAGTAGTTCAGGAAGACGACGATCAGCGTAATGCCCGAGGAGATCAGAATCCCGAGCACAGGCACGCCGCGCCGCGAGAGACTTTTGAGCACCGGCGGCGCATCGCCGCGCTGCGAAAGTCCGTAGAGCATGCGGCTGTTGCTGTAAATCGCAGAGTTGTAGACCGAAATCGCAGCCGTGAGCACGACGAAGTTCAGAATATGTGCAGCGGCGGGGATACCGACGTTGCGGAAGATCTGGACGAAGGGACTCGCCTCCATGCCGACCTCATTCCACGGCCAGAGCGCCATCAGCACAGCCATTGTGCCGACGTAGAAAATAAGAATACGCCAAATGACCTGATTGATTGCTTTGGGAATTGTACGATCCGGATCCTCCGCCTCGCCTGCTGTGATGCCGATGAGTTCGATGCCGCCGAAGGAGAACATGACGACGGCGGTCCCGAGGAAGAATCCCCACCATCCGTTCGGCAGGAATCCTCCGTGTTCCCAGAGATTGCTGACATTCTCGGGGAACGGGGCACCTGTAACGAGCAGCCAGCCGCCGAGGCCGATCATGAGCACGATTGCTGTGATCTTGACGAGAGCCATCCAAAACTCCATCTCACCGTACGCACGCACATTCGTGAGGTTGAGCGCCGTGATGACGGCAAGGCAGATGAGCGCAGAGATCCACTGCGGGAGATCGGGCAGCCAGAAGTTCATATAGATGCCGACCGCCGCAAGCTCTGCCATGGAGACGATGATGTAGTTGAACCAGTAGTTCCAGCCGGATAAAAAGCCTGGAAAATCGCCCCAGTATTTGCCCGCATAGTGGCTGAACGAGCCGGAGACCGGCTCATCGACGGCCATCTCGCCGAGCATGCGCATGATAAAGAAGATCATAACGCCGCCGAGGAGATAGGCGAGCATGACCGCGGGACCTGCGAGCGCAATGGTGGATGCGGAACCGTAAAAGAGCCCGGTCCCGATCGCTCCGCCGAGCGCGATCATCTGGAGATGTCTGTTCTTGAGCCCGCGCCGAAGCGCGAGCGACGGTTCCTTTTCCTGCATAAAAACTCCTGTCCTCTATCCGCGCTGACGCGCCTTAAGCGCCTGCTCCACCTCGCGCTTTGCATCCTTTGCACGCAATGTCTGCCGCTTGTCATAGTTGTGCTTGCCGCTTGCAAGCGCAAGTTCGATCTTCGCCCTGCCGCGCTTAAAGTAGACCTTCAGCGGGACGAGTGTCATGCCCTTCTCGCGCGTCTTGCCGAACAGCTTCAGAATCTCCGCCTTGTGCATGAGGAGACGGCGCACGCGGAGCGGATCGTGGTTGAACTGATTCCCCTGCTCATAGGGGCTGACGTGCATATGATCGAGGAAGAGCTCTCCATTCTTGATATAGGCGTAGCTGTCGCGCAGATTCGCGCGTCCGGCGCGCAGGGATTTGACCTCTGTCCCGACGAGTTCCAGCCCGGCCTCATAGGTCTCATGGATGAAGTAATCGTGCCGCGCCTTGCGATTCTCGCAGGCAATCTTAACGCTCTCGTTTTTCTTTCCCATAGCGATTCCTCAGTCTGCGCGTCCCGTGCCGCCCTCCGTCTTTCGGTTCATGCGGCGTGCAGGACGCGGTGCGCGGTGCGGCTTTTCCGCGACCTCCGCCCCCGTCTTCTGCTCGTGATACCCCGGCGGATCGGGCCAGACGGCGCTGTTGAGTCCGGTCACTTTGACGCGATGATAGTCGCGCATGTCGCGCTCATCGGCAAAGCGTTCCGAGCTCTTTTTCCCGCGCGCACGCTCATGCGCGGATTGCGGTGTCCGCTCCGGGCGAGTACCACGCTGCACTGCATCGGCCTTTGGCACTGCCGCACGCGGCTTTGCCGGTACACTCGCTGCTGCCGTACGTGCCGCACGTTCTTCTCGCTGCACATGTTTGCCGCCCGTTCCGTGAGCGCCGCGCGTTTTTTTGCGGCGCTCTGCACGGCTTGCCTGCGTGTCAGCAATGATGGGCTCGTGCTTTCGATCCCCTTTCTTTTTGCGCGGGCGGCGCTTTTCAGAAGATGCGTCAGGTTTTTCCTGCGGCGCTTTGGGCTTTGCCGATGCTTTCACCGTATCCGGATCATAGACGCCGTTGTCTTTCAGAACAAAGTCCAGCGTACGCGCCTGCACATCGGCGCGCGTGATAATGATGGTCACCGCATCACCGAGGCGGTAACGCGCGCCCGTACGCTCACCGACCATCGCGTACTGCTCTTCGACATAGCTGTAATAGTCGTTCACCATCGTCGAGACATGGACGAGCCCCTCGACGCCGTTCTCCAGCTCGACAAAGATGCCGAACGCGGTTACGCCGCTGATGACGCCCTCAAAGGTCTCCCCGACAAACTGCGCCATGTACTCAATCTTCTTCATATCCGTCGTCTCGCGCTCCGCCTCGACGGCAATGCGCTCGCGTGCGGAGGAGTGCTCCGCTGCCTCGCTGAGGGCGGTACGCAGACGCTCACGCTTCTCCGCCGGGATATGTCCTGTAGCAAAGGTCTCGCGCAGGAGGCGGTGCACGAGGAGGTCGGGATAGCGCCGAATCGGCGAGGTAAAATGCGTATAGTAGCGCGCGGCGAGGCCGAAATGCCCGAGACTCGCCGTCGCGTAGCGTGCCTGCTGCATGGAACGCAGTGCCACTGCGCCGATGATGCGCTCCTCAGGCGCTCCTTTTACACGATCAAGCACCTGCTGGATATCACGCGAGCGCACCTTGCCGTCCTCATCGATGTTCAGACGCAACCCAAGTGCCGCGAGCAGGCTCTGAAACCGCTCGATCTTCTCGGAAACGGGCGCCTCATGCACGCGGTAGACGAACGGTTCCTCCTTCAGCTCCATATGGCGCGCAACCGTCTCATTCGCAGCGAGCATGCACTCCTCGATGATTGACTCGCCGATCGAACCCGTGCGCCGCTCAAGCGCAATGGGATGCCCCGCGGCGTCGAGCTTCACCTTGATCTCAGGCAGCTCAAAGTCAATGGAACCGCGGCGATGGCGCTTCCCGCGCAGGACCTCACGCAAACGGCACAGCGTCTCAAGCATAGGGTGGATATCCTCATTGTCCGAGACAAACGGCTCCTCCCCCGCAAGCACCTTGTTCACGAGCGTATAGGTGAGGCGGCGCGCGACGTGAATCACGCACGGCACGATCTCATAGCTCTTTACCTCACCGTCTGCGCCAATCTGCATCTCGCACGCCATCGAGAGACGGTCCACGCCCTCGTTCAGGCTGCAGATTCCGTTCGACAGTTCCTTCGGCAGCATCGGGATCACCCGATCGACGAGATAGACACTCGTCCCGCGGCGCGCTGCCTCCACGTCAAGAGGCTCGCCCGCACGGACATAGTGGCTGACATCCGCAATGTAAACGCCGAGGAAGAATTCGCCGTCTCTCTCATATGCATAGATGCCGTCATCGATATCCTTCGTGTCCTCTCCGTCGATCGTAACGATTGGAAAGTCGCGTCGATCACGCCGTCCTGCGTACTCCTCCGGCAGGGGATTCTCCGGGCACTGTGCCGCCGCCGCTGCTACATCGGAAGGAAAGTTCTCATCGAGATCGTAAGCGCGCATGACGGCAAGCACATCAACTCCGGGGTCACCCGTCTTGCCGAGCACCTCAATGACACGCCCCTCCGCGCTCCGGCGCGCCTCCGGCCACTTTGTAATCTCGACGACCACCTTGCTGCCCGTCTTGGCTCCGCCAAAATCCTTTTTTAGCACGAAAATATCACGCCCGATCTTCGTGCTGTCAGGAGTCACGAAGCCGAACGCCTTGCTGCGCTCAAATGTCCCGACGATATGCGTATTCGCACGCACGAGAATACGGATGATCTCGCCCTCACGGGCGCGCCCCGGTGTCTCCGAGGGTGTGACGCGCGCTACGACGCGGTCTCCGTGCATCGCGGTCGCGAGCGCTGCGCCTGGAACGAATACATCCGTCTCCTCCTCGTTCGCACGCACGTCCGGGATGATGAAGCCGAACCCCTTCGGCGACATAGAGAGCCGCCCCACAACGAGATTCATGCGGCTCGGCAAGCCGTAGAGTCCGCTGCGGTTCCGAATGATGACGCCCTCTTCCTCCAGCGCATCGAGCGCAGACGAAAGAAGCGGCTTCTCCTCGTCGGAGAGCCCGAGCCCCTTGAGCACTTCTGCCGCCGGCAGCGGGCGATAGGCGTCCTCCCGCATAAAGGCGTGAATTCTCTCTTTCA
>ERZ772772.2437-NODE-2437-length-11060-cov-18.051522_pt1 | contig 11060 bp, 9 predicted proteins | sample MGYA00511484_ERZ772772 | MGnify/ENA primary metagenome ERZ772772 (study PRJEB29015, sample SAMEA2737913) | human oral metagenome | biome: human oral; feature: human-associated habitat; material: dental | place: China | collected 2088 ... | reverse complement strand
GCGCAGGTTCTCCACGCCGAGCAGGTGCGCCATCAGCCCACCACCCGGGCACCGGACACGGGGGCGTCGGCACGCAGGACACCGGCGACCAGGCCCGAGGCCTTCAGCGCGCGCGAGACGCGCTGGGCGCTGCCGGGGTCCTCGACCAGAGCGGCGATGGTGGGTCCGGAGCCGGAGACGATGGCGCGCAGTGCCCCGGCCTCCTCGGCCACGGCGATGACCTCGGCCAGCTCCGGGCGCAGGTCGAGGGCGGCAGCCTGGAGGTCGTTGTCAAGGGAGTCCGCCAGAGCACGGGCGTCGCCGGCGCGCAGGGCCGCGGTGAGGGCCTCAGGCACGTCGCGCACCGCGGGTTCACCGGCACCGGTCAGCTCGTCGAAGCGGCGGAAGACCGCCGGCGTGGACAGCCCGTCCTCGGCCAGGGCGAAGACCCAGTGGTAGGAGCCTCGGGTCATGATCGGGGTGACGAGGTCGCCGCGGCCGCTTCCGACGGCAGTGGCCCCGGTCAGGGGGAAGGGCACATCGGCCCCGAGGCGGGCGGCCAGGGCCGAGAGCTCGGGCAGAGGGAGTCCCGTGCCCCACAGGGCGTTGCAGGCCACGAGGGCGGCGGCGGCGTCGGCCGATCCCCCGGCCATGCCGCCGGCGACGGGAACGCGCTTGCGCAGGAGGAGGTCGACGCCCTCTCCCACACCGGTGGCCTCGGCCAGGAGCTTCGCGGCCTGCACGGCCAGGTTGGAGGCATCGGTGGGGACGTCGGCATCGGGCTCCTCAAGAGTGAGGGTGACGGTGCCGTGGTCCTGGGCCGACTGGCGGCGGGCGGTGACGGTCTCGATGAGACGGACCGCCTGGAAGACCGTGGTGAGCGGGTGGTAGCCGTCGGGGCCGGGGGCGCCGACGGACAGGAAGAGGTTGACCTTGCCCGGGGCCTCGACCCGCACGGAGCTGGCCGAGCCGCTGCGGGGCGAGGCCGACGACGAGTCGCAAGAGGGAGCGGTGGGACCGCTGGGAACGGCGCGCAGATGGCTCATGACTGCTCCTGTGAGGTGAAGGAAGGCGTGGACGCGGCGGCGCCATCGGCATCGGCGGGGTACAGCGCCTCGGCCAGGGCGGCAAAGGCGGCGACGTCGAGGGTCTCGCCGCGCCGTGCCGGGTCGATGCCGGCGGCGCGCAGGGCGGTCTCGGCGGCGTCGGCTCCTCCGGCGAGCTTCGCCAGGGCCTTGCGCAGGGTCTTACGGCGCTGGCCGAAGGCGGCGTCGACGACGGCGAAGACCTGCTCGCGGGTGGCGCGCGTGACCGGGGGGCGGCGTCGGACGAGCTCGACGAGGGCCGAGTCGACGTTGGGAACGGGCCAGAAGACGTGCCGGGAGATGGTCAGGGTGCGGCGGACGGCGGCATACCAGGCGGCCTTGACGCTGGGGACGCCGTAGGTGCGCGAGCCGGGCTCGGCGGCGAGGCGGTCGGCGACCTCGGCCTGGACCATGACGGTGATGGTCTCCAGGCTGGGCAGCGCCTCCAGGACGGTGAGCAGGACGGGGACGGCCACGTTGTAGGGAAGGTTCGCCACGAGGCGGGTGGGCGGCTGCGCCCCGGCCTCCCCCAGGGGCTCGGGCCCGGTGATGCTCAGCGCATCGGCCTCGATGACGCTGAGGCGACCGGCGGCCTGAGGCATGCGGTCGGCAACAGTGACAGGCAGGGCCCGGGCCAGGAGGGGATCGATCTCGACGGCGATGACGCGCGCCCCGGTCTCCAGGAGTGCCAGGGTCAGGGAGCCCAGCCCCGGCCCGATCTCCAGGATCGTGTCATCGTGGTGCACGCCCGCGCTCTTCACGATGCGGCGCACGGTGCCGGCGTCGTGGACGAAGTTCTGCCCCAGGGTCTTGGTGGGGCGGATCCCCAGCGCCTGGCACAGGCCCCGGACCTCGGTGGGCCCTAGGAGACCGGAGGCTCGCGAGCCGGGTGCGGCGGGGCCCTGAGAATCGTGAGGGTCCTTGCGGGTGCGGTCCGCACAGGCGGGGTCGGATGAGACCTCCGAGGCGGTCTCGCGGGTTCCTGCAGGGTCAGGCCCGCCCATACGGGCGGATCCTGCCGGGGGCACCTGCGCATCGGGTACCGGCAACGTCATGGGGACACAGTAACCGGCGTCGGATGGTTGTCACTATGAGGTACCTGGGAACACGCCGCACGCTCCCTGCATGGTCGGTCGCGTCCCTCGGGTCGCGCGGGCCGCTCCGGTGCGGTGCCTCAGCGCAGGCCGAGCTTGTCGGCGCAACCGGGCCACTGGCCCCAGCCGGACTGAGCCTGAAGCTTCTTGGCCATGGCGGTCTGGGTCGCGGCATCGGCCTCGTGCGGGTAACCGGTTCCGCCCAGGGCCTGCCAGGTCTCCAGGGTGAACTGGTACATGCCGTAAAAGCCATTGCCGGTATTGGTCTGAGGGTTACCACCGGACTCGCACTGAGCGAGCTTGGCCCACACGTCGTCACCGGCCTCACCACCGGTCGTGCCGGCGCTGCCGCCGGATGCCGAACCGCCAGAGCCTGCCGAACCGCCAGAGCCTGCAGAACCGCCAGAGCCTGCAGAACCTCCAGAGCCTCCAGAGCTGCCGGAGGAGTCCGACGACGCCGAGGGCGCGGGGGTCTGCTCCTGGGACTGCGGCTGCTCCTGCTTCTTGGCGGCGCCGGTACCGACGAGGACGACCTCATCCACCTTCTGAGTGACGACGACCTGCGCGATCGGAGTGCGGGAGACCTCCTTGCCGCCCACGGTGGTGATCTCGTAGGTGGTGCGCACGACGCCGTCGACACCCGGCGTGGCGACCTTGGTCTCACCCTGAGGCAGGTCACCGCTCTCCTGCTGGACGGTGCCGTGGGGATCGGTGGCATCAACCGTCTCCGTGGCCACCTTCTGGGCACTCGGCGTGACCGAGACCCCACTGCGCCCGCCCTCGGCGCCGAGAATGTCGGCGTGCTGGTTCGCCGAGTCGGAGGACGAGCCGTTCTGGCCGACTCGCACGGCGGCGTAGGCACCTCCTGAGACCGCCACCGACAGGGCCAGGGCCGCCAGACCGGCGCGCAGCGCCATGGTGCGTGTGCTTCGGCGTTCCTGGGCAACCTCCTGCTCCTGCGAGGCCGGGGCGTCCGGGCCCTCCGGCAGGGCATGGGCGTGGCGATGGGCGGTGGGAGTCACGGGGAGACGTCCTTCCAATCGACGACGAGCGTCACGGTAATGGAACGACGAAGGTCCTGACAATAAGGCACCTCACCCCGATGTGAGTCGCCTCTCCCCCCAACACACGCCCGGCGGCGCCCACTCCGCGAGGGAGGGGGCGCCGCCGTGATGCGAGATGCCTGCGAACCCAAGTGGGTTCGGTCGACTCAGTACCAGCCGACGGACTCGGAGTGGGCCCAAGCGGAGCAAGGGGTGCCGTAGCGGCCGGAGATGTAGTTCAGGCCCCAGGTGATCTGGGTGCTGGGGTTGGTCTCCCAGTCGCTGGCCACCTCGCTCATCTTGGAGCCGGGCAGCGCCTGGGGGATGCCGTAGGCGCCCGAGGAGGCGTTCTCGGCCTGGTAGTTCCAGCTGGACTCACGGTTCCACAGGTTCTCCAGGCAGGAGAACTCGGAGTCCCCCCAGCCATGGCCGGCCATCATGGACCGGGCGATGGCCTTGGCGCTCTCAGGGTCGGTCCCCGCGCCGGGGTCGGCAGCCGGGGCGGGCGTGGAGGGGGCGGCATTCCCCTGAGCACCCTGAGCGTCCTGTGCGGCGGAGTCGCCGGAGGGCTGCTGGGCGGCTGCAGCGTCCTGCTGCGCCTGCTGAGCCCCGGTGCCGACGAGGACAACCTCATCCACCTTCTGGGTGACGACGACCTGCGCAACCGGGGTGCGGGAGATCTCCTTGCCGTCCTGGGTGGTGATCTCGTAGGTGGTACGCACGAGCCCGTCGACGCCGGCGGTCTCGACCTTGGTCTCACCCTTGGGCAGGGCGTCGCTCTCCTTCTGGACCGTGCCGTGAACCTGCGGCTCATCGACGGTGGTAGTGGAGATCTCCGCACTGGCGATCTTGCCGGCCCCCTGCTTCTCGGGAGCCTCAGTGGCCTTCGGCTTCCCATCGGCCTCACCGCCGATCAGTCCGAAGGAGCCGCCCGAGGAGGAATGCCCCTCGTCACCACTGGCGGAGATGGCCGCGTAGGCGGCTCCGGAGACGGCCAGAGAGAAGGCGGCTGCGGCGCCCCCTGCCTTGAAGAGCATGGGGGTCAGAGCGGTCTTGGCGGGACCTTCGGCGCGTCGGCGGCCATGAGCACCGGGAGCGGTCCGCTTCTTGGCGGCCATGGATCCAAGGCCGGCGAGTGTAGTACTCAGGGAGCTGGTCTGGGAGTGACGACCCACGATAGAACTTCCTTCGTTTGACGACTGCATGTCACCGTAACCGATGACCAAGGGGCGTGCCAATGCGCCTGCTCACACCCCGAGGGCTTGTGACCGAACCGTGCGAGCACCCCCTGATTCCTCACTGCTTTCCGCCTGAGACCAGTCTGAAAGAACGATGGTAGCCTGGGAGTGCTTCGTCCGGACATATTCCGCCCTATGACGACTGCGCGCATCCCTTTGCCAGGCTCCGATCCTCTCACGGCCCGCACCCCGCAGGACATCAGGGATGAGGCTCGTCCTACCAGGCCCCGTAGACGGTCTCGGTGGTGGCCTGCAGGCGACGGCAGAGCAGCTCCTCGCTCAGCCCTCGCTGCTCGGCAAGGAAACGGACCGTATCCCCCATGAGGTAGGAGGCGTTGGGCCGGCCGCGCCAGCGCTTGGGAGGAAGGTAGGGCGCGTCAGTCTCCACCAGGAGGAGCTCATCGGGCAGGACAGCGACGGCCTCGCGAAGGGGCCCGTTGGCCGGATAGGTGAGCGGGCCCGCGATCGAGGCGTACCAGCCGCGCTCGGCGCAGACGGCGGCCAGCTCCGGGCCGCCGGAGAAGCAGTGGAACACGGTGCGCTCAGGGGCGCCGTCGGCCTCCAGCACCTCCACACAGGCGGCGTGCGCGTCGCGGTCGTGGATCTGCAGGGGCAGGTCGAGGTCCTTGGCCAGGGCGATGTGCGCCCGGAAGGCCTCACGCTGGGCGGCAGCGCCCTTTTCACCGGTGCGGAAGAAATCCAGTCCGCTCTCTCCGACGGCGACGACGACGTCGGCGTTCGCCCTGAGCGTCTCCTCCAGGCGGGCGATCACGGACTCGATCGGCTCGGTGTGGTGCTCCTGCGCACGAGGAGCGAGCCCGTCAGGCCCGGTCTCGCGAACCCCGGCGTGGAGGACGGCCTCATTGGGATGCACGGCCAGGGCCACGCGCACGCCTGGCAGGTCTCGGGCCAGGGCCAGGCTCTCCTCCCAGGTGGTGACCTCGCAGGCGGAGGTCACCACGCGGGTCACGCCGACGGCGGCGGCGCGCTCAACCAGCTCGGCGGCACTCAGCGGAGCCTCGGACCCGGGCCCGTCGACGTCCGCCGCGACCGGCAGGTGCGTGTGGTTGTCGGTGACCGGAGACGCCAAGGGGGCGACGGCGTCGGCCGGCGGCCATGAGCGATCGCGCTTCCTGGGGCTCATAGGAGCTCAGGCGCCGGTGACGTCGTCGGGCACGGAGCCGGCATAGCGGGCCAGCTCGGCCTCGATGATCGACTCGTCCAACTTGGTGAACACAGGAGTCGGCTTGGCCACGGGGGTGCCGACGGTGACCGGGTGACGCTCCCAGGTGGGGGCGTCCTGGTAGTCGCCGGTGATGATCGGGTAGCCGGTGCGCCCGTCGAAGGCCTCGGGCAGACGCTCGGGGTCGAGCTCGTCGACCTCCTCGATGCGGGGCATCGGGGCGATCCGGCCGTTTCCTCCCAGGACTCGGTCGACGTCGTTGGCGGCGTGCGGCAGGAAGGGCGAGAGCATGAGATTGAGATCGGTGACCACCTGGGCCAGCGTGTGCAGGACCGTGGCCAGACGGGCCTGGGTCTCCGGGTCGTCGCCCTTGAGCTTGAAGGGCTGGGTGTCGGCGACGTACTTGTTGGCCTCGCCGACCAACCGCATCGCCTCCCCCAGGGCTGCTTTCTGACGGTGCTGGGCGATCAGGTCGCCCACGGAGGCGAAGCCGGCCTCGACGGCGTCGAGCAGGGCCCGGTCGATGTCCTGAAGCTCGCCGGGCTCGGGGATCTGCCCGAAGCGCTTGTGGATCATGGAGGCGGCGCGGTTGACCAGGTTGCCCCAGCCGGCCACGAGCTCGCCGTTGGTGCGACGCACGAACTCCGCCCAGGTGAAGTCAGCGTCCGCGGTCTCCGGACCGGCGGCGCAGATGAAGTAGCGCAGGGCGTCGGCCTGGTAGCGCTCAAGGAAGTCACGCACGTAGATGACGATGCCGTGGGAGGAGGAGAACTTCTTGCCCTCCATGGTGAGGAACTCGCTGGAGACGACCTCGGTGGGCAGGTTGAGCACGCCCAGGCGTCCGGGCTCACCGCCGTTCTTGCCCTGGCCGTTGTAGCCCAGGAGCTCGGCGGGCCAGATCTGGGAGTGGAAGACGATGTTGTCCTTGCCCATGAAGTAGTAGGACAGGGCCTGCGGGTCGTTCCACCAGGCGCGCCAGGCCTCGGGGTCGCCGCTGCGGCGCGCCCACTCCACGGAGGCGGACAGGTAGCCGATGACGGCGTCGAACCAGACGTAGAGACGCTTGGTGGGCTGGTCCTCCCAGCCGGGCACCGGGATTCCCCAGTCGATGTCGCGGGTCATGGCGCGTGGGCGGATGTCGCCCAGGAGGTTCTGGGAGAACTTGATGACGTTGGGCCGCCAGGTACCGGAGGCCTCGCGCTCGTCGAGCCAGGCGCCCAGGGCCTGGGCCAGGGCGGGCAGGTCCAGGAACCAGTGGGTGGTCTCCACGAACTCGGGGGTCTCTCCGTTGATCCGCGAGCGCGGGCTGATGAGATCGGTGGGATCGAGCTGGTTGCCGCAGGTGTCGCACTGGTCCCCGCGGGCGCCCTCGGCACCGCAGATCGGGCAGGTGCCCTCGATGTAACGGTCGGGCAGGGTGCGTCCGGTGGAGGGGGAGATCGCCGAACGGGTCACCTGCTGGACCATGTAGCCGTTGTCCCGCACGGTGGTGAACATGTCCTGGACCACGTGGTAGTGGTTGCCTGCGGTAGTACGGGTGAACAGGTCATAGGACAGGCCCAGGGCCACGAGGTCCTCGACGATGAGCCGGTTGTTGCGGTCGGCGAGCTCACGGGCGCTGAGGCCCTCCTCGTCGGCGGCGACGAGGATCGGGGTGCCGTGCTCATCGGTGCCCGAGACCATGAGGACGTCATGACCGGCCATGCGCATGTAGCGCGAGAAGACGTCTGAGGGAACACCGAAGCCGGCGACGTGGCCGATGTGACGCGGGCCGTTGGCGTACGGCCAGGCGACTGCGGACAGGATGTGGGTCATGGGGCCACCCTATCCGGTTCCCGACCGTTTCAGTCCCCACCGGCCGGGCGCACCAGCGTCATGGGTTCGATGCGGTGGAGGCGGCGGCCCCGTTCAACGAGTCGATGCCCCTGGCATCGCCGCGGGCACGGCCTCAGATACCGCTCGCGGCACGCCGGCTCCCCGGGACGTCGCGCCGACCGGGGACCCGGCGTGCCGCACAGCCTGCGGATGCCCACCGGTAGCCGGTACTCTGTCCGGAGTCATGCGGCAACCGCTCGACTCATGTCTAGACATGTCTGTGAGATGCTCCCGTCTCGCGATCGAGCCTCGTCCGCCCTCATGACATGTTCCCGCACGCCTCCGACATGGACACGATGGACCAGGAAGGCCAGCTATGTCCCAGTATCCCGGCTACCAGTACCCCGGCTCGCAGTACCCCGGATCCGTTCCCGGCTCCCAGCACTCCGCGAGCTCAGCCGGCTGGCCGGCAAGCAGCTATGACCCGGCCCTGGCCGGAGGCCAGCCTGCTCAGTACCCGTCGGCCGACCCCTTCCAGACATCTGAGGCCATCTACCCGGGGGCCGCCAACCAGCCGACGACGTCGAAGAGCCTCACGGCTCCGACTGTCCTGGCCGCGGCCGGACTCGCCGTCCTCCTCCTGGCCATCATCGGTGGGATCGGCTCCTCGGTGACCCGCGGACAGTTCGACGCCACCATCACGAGCCTTCCGGACGATCAGGCCGCCACGGTCGAGCTGGACAAGGGCAGCACCTACGGACTCTTCTACAGCGACGGTGACGACGCACCGGACTGCTCGGTCACCTCACCCAACGGCGACGATGTCACCACGAAGTCCAGCTCATCGTCCACCAAGGTCAAGGGCTCCAAGCTCTTCACGACCTTCTCCTCCAAGGAGTCGGGCGCCTACACCGTCGACTGCAGCAGCGCCTCGGGAGTCTCCGTGGGGGAGATCGTCGCCCCCTCGTCGGCGAAGAGCACCCTGCTGTCACTGTTCGGGCTCGTCGGCGCGATCATCATCGCCATCATCGGGATCGGCATGGGTGCCGGCGGTATGGCCTGGCGCTCCAAGCTGGCCGCAGCGAGCGCCACGCCCGCCCCGACCACCGCAACCGGATCATTCGGCGGGATGACCGGCGCAGAGCCCGGAGCCCCGAACGTCTACACCCAGGGCGCCTGGCAGACGGACCAACAGGCTCAGGGGGGCCAGTACGCGCGGCAGCCCCAGTACCAGCAGCCTGCGCCGGCCGCTCAATCAGCTCCCTACGCGCCCTCGGCAGCCGGAGCGCCCCAGTACCCGCAGACGGATCCGACCGCCCAGTTCGGCTGGGCCGGACAGCAGCCGGTTCAGCAGCAGCCGGGGCCGGAGCAGCCCTCGGTGTTCACTCAACCCGTGCAGCCGGGCCAGTACAACCAGCCCGGTGGCTGGCCGGCGCAGTAGCCAATCCCCTTGATAGCGTACGGGCGCCCTTGCCGACTCAGCCTCGGCGAGGGCGCCCGTGCGTCAGTCAAATCTCTGGGAGCGAGGGCCTCTGCGGCCTCGGTGGTCTCAGAGGAGGCTCTCAGCGGGTGGGGGTCAGCTCGACGCCGGCGGCGCGCATGTCGTCTCGGGCTGCGCGCCCCAGCTCGGGGCTGACCGGCTCGGTGAGGTCGGTCAGGACCCGCACCCGGTAGCCCTGCGCGACAGCGTCCAGTGCGGTGTCCTTGACGCAGTGGGACTCGGCCAGCCCGACGACGTCGACGGCCTCGATGTCAGCGGCTCGCAGGATGTCCGCCAGGCCGCGCCCGTCGTCATCGACGCCTTCGAAACCGGAGTAGGCGGCGGCGTACTGCCCCTTCTTGACGGCGGCGTCGGCGACGAGGCCGTCCAGGGCGGGATGCAGCCGGGCCTCGTCGGTGCCGGCCACACCGTGGACGGGCCAGGTGTCGATGAAGTCGGGATCGGGAGAGAAGTGGTCACCGGGGTCGATGTGCCAGTCCTGGGTGGTGATCACCAGGGCGTAGTCGTCCCGGTGGGCGGACACGTAGGCGGCGATCCGCTCGGCGACGGCATTGCCGCCGGTGACCGCCAGCGCGCCGCCCTCGCAGAAAGTGGGTTGGACGTCGACGATGATAAGGGCCCGGCGCACGCGGTCCCCCGGACCATTGGGCTGCTCGTTGCTCATGAGCCGACCATAGCGGAACCGACCCGGCCGGGAGCCTCGGCGGCCTGAGGTACCTGACCCGGTCGAGGCGCGCCGGGCCGGGTTGAGGAGGGCCGTGCAGTGCCCCGCGGCTCAGGCCGTGGTCTCACGCAGCTCGAGGGCGGCGCGGTAGACCTCGTTAGGGCGCAGACCGAGCTCGCCGGCCACCTGGGCGGCCGCGGCCTTGAGACGCATGCCGGTCCCGGCCAGCGCCAGGGTCCGGCGTGCGGCGTCCTCGTCGCCGGCGACGACGGGCTCGGCGCCGGCGACGACGAGGACCACCTCCCCCAGGACGCCGTCGGCCGTGGCCCGGACCAGCTCGGCCAGTGGGGCGCGCAGCACCTCCTCATGAGTCTTGGTCAGCTCCCGGCACAGTGCCGCCGGACGCTCACCGCCGAGGACCTCGGCCATGGTGACCAGGGCGTCGTGGACACGACGAGGGGACTCCAGGAAGATCATGGTGCGCTCCTGGGTGGCCAGGGACTCCAGCGCGCGCCTCCGTTCCCCCGGTTTACGGGGTAGGAAGCCCTCGAAGCAGAACCGGTCGGAGGCCAGCCCGGACAGAGCCAGCGCGGTCAGGACCGCGGAGGGTCCCGGAGCGACGGTGACGGGCACCTGGACCTGGACGGCCGCCTGAACGAGTCGGTAGCCGGGGTCGGAGACGGACGGCATGCCGGCGTCGGAGACGACCAGGACGCTGCTGCCGTCCCGGGCGGCCTCGAGCAGCTCGGGGGCGCGGTCGCGCTCATTGTGCTCGTGGAAGGCGATGACGCGGCCCCGGGTCTCAACGTCGAGACGCTGAGCCAGGGCGCGTAGCCGGCGGGTGTCCTCGGCGGCGATGAGGTCGGCCTGCTCCAGGGCGCAGCGCAGGCGCTGGGAGGCATCGGAGACGTTACCGATCGGGGTGGCGGCCAGGGTGATGGTTCCAGCGCGCAGATGAGGGCTGTGGGCGGGAAGCGCGGCACCGGCGGGTTCGGCATCGTCCTCGGCGGGCGAGATGCTGTCAGTCATAGGACACAGTATGTCGGTGCGACCTCCATGACGCCTCCGCCTAGACTCGGGGTGTGACGACTCCGAGCGCGCTGTCTCCCGAACAGTCCCCCGAGCAGTCCTGCGACGGCTCCCTCGACACGGACGTGGAACAGGAACGAGCACAGGAACCTGCCCCGATACAGGCTGAGACGCCGGATACCGCTCCGGCCGGGCCCGACGCCGACGGGCGCACCGAGACCGAGCTGCGCACTGTGCTCGGTCTCGGTCCGGTAGACCACGTGCTGCCCCGTGCTGTGAGGATCCGTGGGTGGATCGCCACCGGCGTCGTCGGCGTCATCGCCGCCCTGCTGCGTCTTATCGGGCTGGGCCATCCCAAGACGCTCATGTTCGATGAGATCTACTACGTCAAGGACGCCTATGCCCTGTGGCACCTGGGCTACGAGGGGA
>ERZ772772.2433-NODE-2433-length-11069-cov-2.939078_pt1 | contig 11069 bp, 7 predicted proteins | sample MGYA00511484_ERZ772772 | MGnify/ENA primary metagenome ERZ772772 (study PRJEB29015, sample SAMEA2737913) | human oral metagenome | biome: human oral; feature: human-associated habitat; material: dental | place: China | collected 2088 ... | reverse complement strand
CCGTCGTCCACCCGAGGACGTGGGAGCGCGCGCAGGCGCAGCTTGCCTCCTGGCGGGAGGAAAGCCTTCAAGCGCAGTCGCAGCGGCGCGAGCCGTCGGGCGGGCCCGCCGATTTCCCGCCCGGCGGGGGACGGTTTTTACGGGATGGCGCTGAGCTTTCGGACGGAGGCATCGAGTTCTTCGGTGACCGTGCCAAACTTCCGGGCGGAGGCGCCGAGCTCTCCGGCGGCCGAGCGAAGCCTCCGGGCGGCGGGGAGGAATTCGTCGTCGTCGTCGAACTGGCGCTCCTTGCCGGAAGCCCGTACCAGGACGCTTATCACGGGACGATCGTCGTGGACGCCCCGGAAGACGTCCGCGTCTTGCGGCTTGTGAATTCGAGGGGAATGGACGAAGCCGACGCTCGGGCGAGGATCGCCAGCCAGACGCCGGCGTCGAGAGTGCGGGAGCTGGCCGACGTCGTCGTCGACAACGGCGGCTCCCTCGAGGACGCCGCCCGCGCGGCCCGCGAACTGTGGGAAGGATGGCTCGTCCCTTATGCCGCGAACATGCGGGAAGGCCGGCGCGTCTTTGGGGGCGACGCCCCGCCGAGCCCCGGGCAACGCGCTCGCGCGGCGGCTCGCCTGACGCGGCAGGGGGCCTTCATGAACCGGGAATCGGCCCTCGGAGGGGGAGGGGCGGCGCCTTCCCGGAAGGGCGTGGAGGCGGCCCTCGGAGGGGGAGGCGGGGAAACGGCCGGCGACAAAGGCGGCGGCGTGCTCGAAATCGTCGGTCCGGCCGATGAGTCTTCGCTTGCCAAGGCGGGTTTTGTCCCTTGCGCGGGTGAGCTGCGCGCGGCGAGTCAGACCTACAAGAGCCGTCGCGTTTCGCCCGACGCTCGCCGTGATGCGTCGGGCGATTCCGGCGATGTCGCGTCTGGATCTGGTCGTTGCGCATTGGGCGATTCCGGCCGTGTCTCTTCGGGGCCTGCCGCCTGTGCGCCAGAGGGGCCTCGCTTTTACGTTTCGGCCGATCCCCGCTTTGCGATGGCGGCCGTCGTGACGGGCGAGCACGATTGATGCGACGTCGGCGCGCCATTTGCGACGTTGCGACGCCGTTTCGCCTGCCAGCGGCCCGACGGTTTGCCTCGCCCGCCCGCGGTCCGGCAAGGCTTGCCTTGTCCGCCTCAGATACGCCGCCCCCGCTGCGTTGTGAGCGAACATTCGTTCGGCATAGGCGTCTTCTCGTGTAAGCTCGAACCATGACGACCGAGATCGAATCCGAGATTGAGAGGGTCGAAAAGCCCTTCCAAGTGGTGTCGCAGTACGCGCCCTCCGGCGATCAGCCCGCGGCCATCGCGGAGCTGGCGGAGCGGATCGAGGCGGGGGAGAAGGACGTCGTCCTCTTGGGCGCCACCGGAACCGGCAAATCGGCGACGACGGCGTGGCTCATCGAGAAGGTTCAGCGCCCGACTCTCATCATTGAGCCGAACAAGACGCTGGCCGCTCAGATGGCGACGGAGTTCCGCGAGCTTATGCCGAACAACGCCGTCGAGTACTTCGTCTCCTATTACGACTACTACCAGCCCGAGGCCTACGTTCCGCAAACCGACACGTTCATCGAGAAGGACTCCTCGATCAACGACGAGGTGGAGAGGCTGCGGCATTCGGCCACGAACTCCCTTCTGACTCGGCGCGACACCGTGGTGGTGGCCTCGGTTTCGTGCATCTACGGATTGGGCACGCCGCAGGAGTACGTGGCCCGCATGGTCCAGCTCGAAGTGGGGCAGCGGATCGACCGCGACGAGCTCATGCGTAGATTTGTCGGCATGCAGTACACGCGCAACGACGTCGCCTTCGCCCGCGGAACGTTCAGGGTGCGCGGGGACACGGTGGAAATCATCCCCGTCTACGAAGAGCTCGCCATCCGCATCGAATTCTTCGGCGACGAAATCGACGCGATCACGCTGCTGCACCCGCTCACGGGAACAGTGATCCGCCGCGTCGACCGCGCCCATGTCTTTCCCGCCTCCCATTATGTGGCGGGCCCCGAACGGATGGCGCGCGCGCTGGAAGGGATAGAGGCGGAGCTGGCCGAACGGCTGGATGTGCTTCAGACGCAGAACAAAATGCTCGAGGCCCAGCGCCTGCAGATGCGCACCAACTACGACGTCGAGATGATGCGAAACATCGGGTCGTGCGCTGGAATTGAGAACTACTCGCGCCACATCGACGGGCGAGGGCCCGGAACGCCGCCCAATACCCTGCTCGACTATTTCCCCGAAGACTTCCTCCTCATCGTCGACGAGTCCCATGTGACGGTCCCGCAGATCGGAGCGATGTACGAGGGCGACATGTCGCGCAAGCGCACGCTCGTCGACTACGGCTTCCGCCTGCCCTCGGCCATGGACAACCGGCCGTTGAAGTTCCCCGAGTTCCTCGAACGGATCGGTCAGACGGTTTACCTTTCCGCCACCCCGGGGAAGTACGAGATGGAACACTCCGACGAAGTCGTCGAACAGATCATCCGGCCCACCGGGCTCGTCGACCCCGAAGTCGTCGTCAAGCCCACGGAGGATCAGATCGACGACCTGCTCGGGCAAATCAAGGAGAGGGTCGAGCGCAACGAGCGCGTGCTCGTCACCACGCTGACGAAGAAGATGGCGGAAGACCTGACCGACTACCTGGCCGAACGCGACATCAAGGTCGAGTACCTGCATTCCGACGTCGACACCCTGCGCCGCGTCGAGCTTTTGCGTGAGCTGCGCCTGGGGACGTTCGACGTGCTCGTCGGCATCAACCTCCTGCGCGAGGGCCTCGACCTTCCCGAGGTGTCGCTCGTCGCGATCCTCGATGCGGACAAGCAGGGTTTCCTGCGTTCGACGACGTCGCTCATCCAGACGATCGGCCGGGCGGCCAGGAACGTCTCCGGCCAAGTCATCATGTACGCGGACTCGATCACGCCGAACATGCGCGAAGCCATCGACGAGACGAACCGGCGCCGCGCCAAACAGATGGCCTACAACGAGGAGCGCGGAATCGACCCGCAGCCGCTTCGCAAGAAAATCGCCGACGTCACGGACATGCTCGCCCGCGAAGACATCGACACGGCGGCTCTGCTCGAGGGCGGATACCGCAAGGAGAGGGCCGCGGCACCGGAGGCTCCGGCGACAGCGCGCGAAAGCGCCGCAGCGGAAGGGGAGCGCGACCTCAAGGGGCTCATCGAGGAGATGACGGAGCTCATGCACGAAGCCGCGGCGTCGTTGAAGTTCGAACTGGCTGCGCGCTACAGGGACGAGATCAAAGGCCTCAAAAGCGAGCTGTGGCATTCCATGCAGGCCCAGAAGTAGGCGCGCGACGCGTATCGAATCCCACAGACGGGCGTTGAACGCCTTGGCCGAAACGAGCAGGATGTTCGCGTAGAATTCGTGGTGGAGGGGAGTATTCCCACCCAACATCGGTTCGTCATCACGGAACGCTCCCGGACCGAGGCCAGCGATGGCGGGAAGAGACCTCCGGTTGTCCCTTGTAGACCGGAGGAAACTATGTCAATGCCCCTGAACGCGCTCGCCGCGACCGACGCCGCGCAGTCCATGCAGGTTCATATGCACGAGTGGCTCGCTCTGGGCGGGCTCGTCGTCGCCCTCATCGGCATGGACCTCTTTCTCCACCTGCGAAAACCCCATGAGCCGACGATCAAAGAGTGCACTAGGTGGCTTGTCTTCTACGTCAGCCTGGCCGTCGTCTTCGGCGTTTACACATTGTTCCGCCACTCGTCGAAGTTCGCATTCGAGTACTTCGCGGCCTATTTCACCGAGTACTCCCTCTCGATCGACAACATCTTCATCTTCATAATCATCATCGGCTCGTTCCGAGTCCCCAGGAAGTATCAGCAAAAGGTGCTCCTGTGGGGCATCGTCACAGCCCTAATCCTCAGGCTCGTCTTCATCCTTCTGGGCGCCACCCTCCTCGAGAGTTTTTCTTGGCTGTTCTTCATCTTCGCCGCCTTCCTCCTGTGGACGGCATGGAGCCAGCTTCGCGAGGGCGTCGAGGACCGGAAGGACCCGGACCATGACGACGACGTGTACAAGCCGAACGCCGTCGTTCGCGGGGCGCGCAAGGTATTCATGGTCACCGACGGCTTCGTCGGAGACAAAATGCTGGTGCGGCGAAATCACAAAACCTTCGTCACGCCTTTCTTTCTGTGCATCATCTCCATCGGATCGGCGGACCTCATGTTCGCGCTCGACTCGATACCGGCGTCCTTCGGGCTGACCGCTCAACCGTTCATCATCTTCGCCGCCAACGCCTTCGCGCTCATGGGGCTTCGCCAGCTCTTCTTCCTCGTCGAAGGGCTCCTCGAACGGCTCGTCTACCTCCACTACGGGCTCGCCGCGATCCTCGCGTTCATCGGCTTCAAGCTCCTCGTCGAGGCCTGCCACGGGCAAGGATGGCTCGAATTCATGCCTGACATCCACCCCCTCGTCTCCCTCGCCGCCATTCTCGTCATACTCGTCCTCACCGTCGTCACGTCCCTCGGAAAGACGAAGCGCGACGCCATCGAAGGCACGAACGTCGAAGAGGCCGGCGACGAGATCGAAGCCGGCCGGGTCGCCCAAGCCTTCCGCGAGAGGCAGGCTTTCCGCGAGGGCGCCGAGCCGAGCGGCGCGCAGGAATACGCGGACAGAAGACAGCCCGAAGAAGCGCAACGATCGGGAGGGAAACGGCAGCACGGAAACGCGCAGCGTTCGGGAAACAGCCTGTCAGGCCGCAAAGGGCCTTTGAACACAAAGAAAAAGCCCCGCAATTGGGGTTGAACGGCCCGGGGCCGAGGGGGCCCGAGTCGGCCTCCGGGCGCACGGGGGCAGGCGAGAGCGCCTTCGGCCGGCACGGGGCAGACGCTTAATCGTCGGGCGCCGTCTGCCCCAGCCGCGCGGCGATGATCGCGCACACGAAGATCTGAATCTGATGGAACAGGACCACCGGGACGATGACGGCGCCCACCGTCGAAGCCGGAAACAGGGCCTTGGCCATGGGCAGCCCCGTGGCCAAGGATTTCTTCGACCCGCACATGAGAACGACGATCCGGTCTTCCCTCGGCATTCCGATCTTCCCGGGGACAAACCACGTGAGGGCGAGCATCGTGGCGAGCAGCGCTGCGGACAGGGCGAGGAGGAGGAGAACCGTCCACGCCGTGACGCCGGCCCACGCCCCTTCGGCCGTCGCATTGACGACCGCCGAAAACACGATGAGGATGATCGAAGAGTTGTCGATCTTCTTCACCGTCGAACGCCGGGCTCGGAACCAGTCGCCCACAAACGGCTGAAAGAGCTGGCCCACGACGAACGGGGCGAGCAGCTTGGTCACGATCGAGCCCAAACCGCCTCCGGACGCGCCGCCGACGTCGAGGACGAGGAGGACGAGAAACGGCGTGACGAACATGCCGAGAATGTTGGAGATCGTCGCCGAACAGACCGCTGCCGCCACGTTTCCCTTCGCGATGGAGACGAAGGTGACCGAAGATTGAATCGTCGACGGAAGGATCGCCAAGTATAGGAAACCGGTGGCGAACCCGTGCCCCCACACGGGCTCGGCGGCCTTGTACATGAGGAATCCAAAAGCCGGAAAAGCCACGTACGTCGCCAAAAGAACCGAAAGTTGCAGCTTGACGTTCGCCAGGCCCGCGAGCACCTCGCCTGTGCGCAGGCGCATTCCATAGACAAGGAAGACGAGGCATACCGACAGATCCGCGACCGTCGAAAGAATCTCGCGCCCCGTGGCGGGAACGGGCAGCGCGAGCCCGAGGGCCATCGCCAAGACGATCCCCGCGACGAAAGGGTCGATCTTCAGCTTCGAAGGGCGTCGGCTCATGCCCTCAGTCTCCTGACCATGCCTTCAGTCTCCTGACCATGCCCGCGTTCTCCAAATCATGCCCCCGGTCTCCGCTCCGGCTCATGTCCGGGCTCTTCAGGCTCAAGCCCAGGGGTTGACCGCGGGATTCCAGACTCGCGCGTTCGCGTTCTTGATGACGCCGAGCTCGCGGAAGGGGTCGCCCGCCAGCACGTTCAGGCCCGCCTCGGGGGAGTCGGCTTCGACGAGGATGAGGGCGCTGTCGTCTCCCAGCGGCCCGAAGGTCAGGACGGCGCCTGCCTCGTGAAGGTCGCGGAGGTGGGCGCGATGAGTCGGGCGATGCTCGGCGATGAGCTCGCTTTGGGCGACGTCGTACGTGTACTCGATTGCAATGATAGCCATGAGGCCAATTCTAGCGATTTCCCGGGAGCGAAGGCTCTTCCGGACGCCAAAAAGCCTCTTGGCCGCCAAAGAGCCTCAGGGCCGCCGTCGGTCTGCCGTCGGTGGTAGGCAATCTCACGATTGCGATGCTTCGAACAGATGTTTTAAGACGATACAATTGCCGGGTGATTGACGAGATCCGCATCCAAGGCGCACGTGAACACAACCTCAAAAACGTCGACCTCAGCATTCCCCGCGACAAAATGGTCGTATTCACGGGGCTTTCCGGGTCTGGCAAGTCGTCCCTGGCGTTCGACACGATTTTCGCCGAGGGGCAGCGCAGGTACATTGAGTCCCTCAGCTCCTACGCCAGAATGTTCCTCGGGAGGATGGACAAGCCCGACGTCGATTTCATCGAGGGGCTTTCCCCTGCGGTTTCGATCGATCAAAAGTCCACGAACCACAATCCGCGTTCGACAGTCGGCACGGTCACCGAAATCTACGACTACCTGCGCCTGCTTTTTGCGCGCGCCGGCGTCCAGTTCTGCCCGGAATGCGGCGAGCAGATCCGCGCCCAGAGCGCCGAACAGATCACCGATAGCGTGTCGGCCTTGCCCGAAGGCACGCGCTTCCAGGTTCTTGCGCCGGTCGCCCGCGGCCGCAAGGGCGAGTACGCGGAGCTGTTCTCCCAGCTCGCCTCCGACGGATTCTCCCGGGCGCGGGTCGACGGCGAGGTCGTCCGCCTCGACAGCCCGCCGAAGCTGGAAAAGAACGTCAAGCACGACATCGACGTCGTCGTCGACCGGCTCGTCATCCGAGACGGCATATCCTCGCGCCTAAACGACTCGATCGAGACGGCGCTGAGGCTCGCCGGCGGCTTCGTCACCGTCGAGAAGGTCGACGCCCCCGCGGACGACCCGGCGCGCGAGCGCAGATACTCGGAAAAGCGTTCGTGCCCGAACGAGCACGAGCTGGGAATCGAGGAAATCGAGCCGCGCACCTTCTCCTTCAACGCCCCCTACGGCGCCTGCCCTGCCTGCGACGGGATCGGTTCGCATCTGCAGGTAGACCCCGAGTTGGTCGTTCCCGACGATTCGCTCACCCTGCGCGAGGGCGCCGTGGCCCCGTGGACCACCCATCAGGATTTTTTCACCCGGCAGCTTGAAGCCCTCGGCAAGGACCTCGGCTTCGACGTCGACACGCCGTGGCGAGACCTCCCGGCGAAGGCGAAGAACGCCATTTTGCGGGGCAAGGACTACAAGGTGCGCGTGACCTATCGCAACCGATGGGGCAAGGAGCGCACATACGGCACGGGATTCGAGGGCGTCGTCGCCTACGTCAAGCGCAAGCACGGCGAGACCGAGTCAGACTGGTCGCGCAACCGATACGAAGGCTACATGCGCGAGGTGGACTGCGAGGCGTGCGGGGGCGCCCGGCTGCGGCCTGAGGTCCTTGCTGTGCGCATCGACGGAAAGAACATCGACGACGTCTGCCGGCTCTCCATCGACGAGGCGAAAAAGTTCGCCGACACCGTCGAACTCGAACGCTTTGCAAAGTGGGGCAGCGTCGATCCGGACGATTTCGCTTATCTTTCCGAAAAAGGAATAGCGCTTTCGATGTACGAAATGCCGGCCGATTTATACACCGCTTTGGACGATTCCATCGATACGGTGCTCGTCAATACCGGAAAGCGCGATGTACGATTTTTGCTTATCGGAAAAGAGCGGCCTGAAAATCTTCCGCCCGAAGCCTTTGAAGTGCCGCTTCCGAAAATCGCTACGGAAAAACTTTCCGAGCAAATCGAAGGCAATATAAAACGCATCCGTGAAATCGAAACCGAACTTTCGGCACAGGCGGTGTATGGCCGTCAGATCGATTCGTATGCGAAAAAGCTCGCAAAAGAAATCGAATTCGAAAACGTGTATGCGGGTATGGGAAAAGAAAACGAAGGCAAAGAGAGCGATCTCGCATGGCTTTCAGGCTATGTTCCGTCCGACGGCTTTTCCGCTTTGGAAGAGGCGGCAAAACAAAACGGCTGGGCGATTTCTTCGAGCGAAGTCGAAGAGACCGATGATCCGCCGACAAAGCTTAAAAACAATCCGCTCGTAAGCATCATCTATCCGCTCACCGATTTTCTCGGCACCGTTCCGGGTTACCGCGAATTCGATATTTCCGGATGGTTTTTGTTTTTCTTTACGATCTTTTTCGGCATGATTTTCGGAGATGCGGGCTACGGCCTCATTATGCTCGCTCTTGCGCTCGCCGTAACGATCAAATCGAAGGCTGCAGGCAAAAAAACGAATCCGATGATGAGCTTGCTCGCGCTCCTTTCTTTTTCGACGGTCGTGTGGGGAACGCTCACGTGTACGTGGTTCGGCATCGCAGCCGACAAGCTTCCCTCGTGGCTCACTTCTCTTTCGATTCCGCCGATTTCTTCGGCATACGCTTCCCGCTACGACGGCGTGCGGAGTCTCCTTACGACCGATCAAAATCTGCAAGTGTTTTGCTTTACGCTCGCGCTCGTGCAGCTCACGGTCGCTCACATCAAGTGCTTTATAAACGACATACGCTCTCCGAAGTGCATAGGAGACTTGGGTTCCATGCTCATGCTGTGGGGTATGTTTTACATCGTGCTCATGCTCGTCATCAGCGGTGAAATCTTTTCGCTCGATAAAGTCGTGTACGGCGTTCCCGTCGGCAGCGTTTCTCTTGCGTTCGTCGGAGGCGGCTTTTTGATGAGTTTCGTGTTTTCGAATTATGACGGCAGCGTCGGAAGGGCGGTGCTCGAAAGCTGTAAAAACATCATTTCGGTAGTGCTCGGTGTCGTAAACGTGTTTTCGGATATCGTGTCGTATATCCGTCTGTGGGCGGTCGCTTTGGCCGGCAGCGCGATTTCGAGTACGGTCAACACGATGGCGGGCCCGCTTTTGGGACACGCGATTTTCTTTGTCGCCGCGCTCGTCCTGCTCGTAACGGGGCACGGACTCAACGTCGCATTGAACGTGCTTTCGGTTATCGTTCACGGAGTGCGATTGAATACGCTTGAATTTTCGAGCCACCTCGGTATGTCGTGGTCGGGATATAAATATGAGCCGTTCAGAGAAGCGGCGTTATAGGAATAATAGGAGTTGTTATGAATTTGGGAATGCTTGGTGCAGGTGTCGTGATGGGGCTCGCCGCTATCGGAAGCGCGTTCGGAATCGGTATCGCAGGTCAAGGCGCGATCGGTGCATGGAAACGCTGTTACGTAAACAATAAGCCCGCACCTTTTATCCTCACCGTCTTTGCAGGCGCGCCGCTGACGCAGACGATTTACGGATTTCTTTTGACGAGGAGCATCCTCGATTCGGGTCAAAATCCGCTGTTTTTACTCGGACTCGGCGTTGCCGCAGGACTTGCGATGGGCGCATCTGCCGTCGCTCAGGGACAGGCGGGAGCAGCCGGTTCGGATGCGCTCGGGGAAACGGGCAAAGGCTTTGCGAGCTATATCATGGTCGTCGGTCTTTGCGAAACGGTCGCTCTCTTTGTCATGGCCTTCGGCATCGGTTTTTGCCGATAAGCGTTCTTTCAAAAAGCGCGCATGACGAAAAAAGTCTATCTCGGCGGAAACGGTAAAACGGAGCGCATTGCCGTCGGCGGCGGAGAGCCCGTTTCGGTACAGACGATGTGGAAAAAATCCATCGTCGGTTTGGACGCCGATTCGGAAAAGCGCGAAGCGCTCGTAGAAGAAATACACGCACTCAAAGGGATAGGCTGCGACATCGTGCGTTTTGCCGTTCCCGATATGGAAAGCGCGCGCGAACGCTGCGCGATAGCCGCCGAATGCACGGTACCTCTCGTCGCCGATATTCACTTCGACTACCGGCTCGCCCTCGAATGTCTTCGCGGCAACGTCGCCGCGATCCGCATCAACCCCGGCAATATCGGTTCTCGTGAAAACGTCGAAAAGGTCGTCGCTTCGTGCCGCGAAAAAAACGCCGCGATCAGAATCGGTGTCAATGCGGGAAGTTTTCCGAAAGACCTTGCGGCGAAAGTCGAGGCCGCTTCCATGTCGAGGGCGGAAGCGCTTTCCGAAACGGCATCGCGCGAAGCTGCCGTATTCGACGAACTCGGTTTTACGCAGTTTGTCGTCAGCATGAAAGCGTCTTCGGTAAGTGAAACGATCGAAGCGAACGAAGTATTTGCAAAAAAATACGATATTCCTCTTCACATCGGAGTGACGGAAGCCGGCCCTCTCATCACCGGCATCGTAAAGAGCACGCTCGCTTTCGGCGCTCTGCTTTCGAAAGGCATCGGAGATACGATCCGCGTAAGCCTTTCATCATCCCCCGAAAACGAAGTGATAGCAGGCCGCGAAATACTTGTAGAATGCGGAAAAAGAGAGGGCGGCGTAAAGCTCATTTCCTGTCCGAGATGCGGCAGGATCGGATTCGACGTACACGCCTTCGTCGAAAAATGGCAAAGAGAACTTTTATCGCTCGATAAAAACATAAGCGTCGCTGTTATGGGCTGCGTCGTAAACGGACCGGGAGAGGGAAAACATGCCGACTTGGGGATAGCGGGGTCGGGCAATAAAGTCGTCATATTTAAAAAAGGAAAAATAGTGCGAACCGTCGACGCAAAAGATGCCGATAAAGTATTCAGAGAAGAGTTGGATACGCTGTAAAACGTATCGATTGTACCGACTGAGCGGTCGTTAAACGAAACACGCTGTTTCAGTGTTTTGTTTAACCGTTTTCTCAATTCCATAACCGGTTGACTTATGAAAAAGATTGTAATTAATACAGTTCTTATATGTATATGTCTTTTAAGTATATTTTTTTTAATCTTTACAAATTCTGTATATTTAACTCAAAATTTATA
>ERZ772772.2427-NODE-2427-length-11076-cov-5.825969_pt1 | contig 11076 bp, 10 predicted proteins | sample MGYA00511484_ERZ772772 | MGnify/ENA primary metagenome ERZ772772 (study PRJEB29015, sample SAMEA2737913) | human oral metagenome | biome: human oral; feature: human-associated habitat; material: dental | place: China | collected 2088 ... | reverse complement strand
AGATGAAATCATTGCCAGTGTTGTAGGGCGGATCGATATAAATCATCTTGACCTTGCCATAATATGCCTTGTGCAAAATCTTCAGCGCCGCCAGGTTGTCGCCCTCGATAAACATATTGCCCGTCGTATCCCAATCGACGGAATTCGCCCGGTCGGGATGGAGCGTCTGGACGGTCTTCTCTTGGATGGTGGCAAAGACGTCGCCCTTGCCCTTCCAGCTAAGCCCGTAGCGCTCACCCAAATCAACCGTCTCGCCTAGCGTCGCCTGGAGCTTCTGCCAGTCGATCTTACCTTCGGTGATTACCTCGGGGAAGAGCTGCTTGAGCTTATCAATCTGTTGCTGATGTATATCGTCGTTATAGCCGCTCATTATTGTTTTCATTAATCTTGTTCATAACCTAGATTATAACAGTTTAGTGAGATTATATGGTCGGCGAATTAGTCCATTTTATAGTCGCTGCCGATCATCCAGGTGCCGCCCCTGCGAAAGGCCGGTATGGTCTGGCGAGCAGCTTTATTGGCGGCGACATTGCCGGCAATACCATTCTGCCTTGCCCATTCGGAAAGCTTGATGGTCTTCGGTGACGACAATAGTGCTATGCGCTTATGCAGAGACTCCATCAGGAGCAGGACAAACAGCTCGACAAACCCGTCACATTGATTGGTCTTTATATATTCATCAAACAGTGGGTAGTAGTCAGTGTGCTTACTCTTATTCTGAATGATGATTGGTGGGTAGCCCGCCAGTGCCAGCTGGTGGTTGATAAGGACACGACCCATTCGCCCATTACCATCAGAGAAAGGATGAATCGTCTCAAACTCTGCGTGAAAATGAGCAATTTTATCCAGAAAATATGAATCATCGTCATAGTACGAAGTAACGAGCTCGGAGACGAGACCGGACACGAACGCCGGGTTCGCCCCTAGGTGCGTACCAACACGCACCCACTCATCGCCAGACCTAAATCGCCCGGCAATGTCGTCACGGATACCATTCATCAAGAGCGAATGTAAAGACAATATCAGACCCACTGACATACGTTCACTTGGGTTCTTCATCAGCTCGGTTGTCACTCGGGCGAGATTCTTCGCCTCATATATTTCTCGAATCTCATGGTTTTTGATAATCTTGTCATGGATGATAATCGCCTCCGTATCCTGCAAGGTTAAGGTCGAATTCTCAATGGCGTTAGAGTTATAGACCATGTCTGGCAGCTCACTCATGGCTATCTCATATAGAGCCCGCTCCCTGCCTTTCGCCAACCGGATATATTGCTGATGAAGTAGCTCAACCTTATCTTTTGTCACTTGATTTATCATAGATTCATTATAACACACTCTACGTGAAAATGAGTATATATGTGCATCTTTTCACGATAAGTTGGCCGCAGAGACCTATCTAGTGCACTAATCATCGGCCTCATGTCGCCTCGTCAGTCGTTAGCTCATAATTTCGGTTACCCCATCTCGCCGAGAAGACTAATGGAGTGAGCCAGGTTTATTGTCTGCGATTTCAAACACTTTGTTTCTTGACGTTGCACCACGCACTAACTTGACTCGAGATGGCGCCACGCCATAATACTTCGCCACCAGCTTGACCGCCGCCAAGTTCGCCCGCCCTTCAATGGCCGGCGCTTTAGTGTAAACGACCAGCGAGCCATCATCGCCCGCCACCACCTCTTCACGGTGGCGAGAATTAGGCTTGATCTTGGCGGAGATTTTCATTTCATAATCTTCCTATCGACTCATAAAGCACGTGCAACATGATCAATCTACGATATTTGCTCCACCAGTGTCATAAGTGGCACGTTCACAGCCCCATTCGCCGCCATAACGCTTAGCTTGCTCAAGTACCATATCGGTCGCTAAAGCCTGCTGATCAGAGGGATAACCATGTTTCATCAAGATCTTTTTAATATTTATCCTCAACTTCGCTTGAACATTCTTGCGCTCCGCCCAATCAATCGTCACATCACGACGTACTTGTTGTAGTAATGCTTTGGCAACATTACGCAATTGTGCATCCCCAAGCACCTCACGAGCATCATTATTCTCGACAAGTGCATCGTAGAAAACAGCTTCATCTTTGCTTAAGCCGCAAGTACGCTCCTCTTCGACAGTCCGACGAACTTGACGACCGATAATAATCAACTCTTCAATCATCTGCGCCGCTTCGATAGTACCGCTTCTATAGCGCATCAGTGCTTGATGAAGAAGTTCAGAGAACTTAGTTTCCTTGACATAATTTTGCGAGAACTGCGACTTTATTTCACCAACTAGCAACATTTGCAGAGCCTCAACTGCCAAATTCTTGCGTTCCATACTGCGAACCTCTGCAAAAAACTCATCACTTAAGATAGACAACTTCGGTTTCTTGAGCCCTGCCGCCTCAAATATATCCACTACGCCAACTGGTGAAATTGCTTTATCAACAATCTGCTTAAGCGCTGTGTGGTGTTCGACATCAGACATCGCTAACGAGCCAGACACCTTTTCCAATCGGGCCTTCACCGCCTGAAATAACGCCACTTCCTCACGAATCTTTAATGCTTCAGGTCTAGGCACAACGAGTGCGAAAGCTTTGTTAAGCTCTGTCATCCGTTGTCTTAATCGTCTTTCACCGTCTCTCAGGCTTAAAATATACTCTTCAGCATCCAGGATGATTTGTAATTTCCCGTCAGTAGACGCCGTAAAATATCGCTTGTAATTAAAGTTGCCGAATAAATCACATACTGCCTCATATTTCACCCGCATCTGAGCCACAGCTTCAGATATATCAAGCTGCGGAGCGCCTCGCCCACCACTCTGAGTATAGTTAGACAGAGCATCTCGGAGCGCCCTTGCTACACCCAAGTAATCAACGACCAGACCACCAATTTTACCCGGTGAAACCCGGTTGACCCGTGCGATCGCCTGCATTAAGTTATGACCTTTCAGCGGTTTATCCAGATACATAGTGTGCATGCTTGGCACATCAAATCCAGTTAGCCACATGTCGCAAACGATTACTAACTTCAGCGAGTCTTCAGGGTCTTTAATGCGCTTCTCAATCACTTTCAGTCTTTGCTTGCTACGAATGTGTGGCTGTAGACGCTCGGGGTCGCTCGCACTACCGGTGATAATCACTTTGATTACGCCTAGTATATCGTCATCGCTATGCCAGTCCGGTCGATGCGCCACAATTCTCTGATACAGATCGGCTGCTATGCCACGACTCATTGTTACGATCATACCTTTACCACTCAGTACACCTTGTCGTTTTTCAAAATGCTGAATTATATCAAGGGCAATCACATCCAATCTCTTACTATTGCCGACGATAGTCTCTTTTTGCGCATACTCAGCTTTCAAAGCACCTTGACGGCTCAGCTCTTCGCCCTCCAATAAATCATCAACCTCCTCGTCCAGCCACTGCCTCATTGTTTCATCCATGTCTAAGTTTACTAATCGGCTCTCATAATATATTGGCACTGTCACGCCATCTCTGACCGCTCGCTCGACATCATAAATATCAATATAGTCACCAAACATCGCCGGTGTCGACTTATCGTCCGTTTCAATCGGCGTACCCGTAAAGCCAATATAGCTCGCACCCGGCAAGGCGTCACGCATATATTTGGCATAGCCGTACACCAGCTGAGCATCACTCGCTCGAATGTGTGCTTTCAAACCGTATTGACTACGGTGCGCCTCATCTGCTATCACGATGACGTTACGCCGATCGGTCAGAACCGGCAGACCATCCTCATCGCCCTCCGGTGAAAACTTCTGAATGGTTGTAAAGATAATCCCACCCGCCTCTCGATTCAAGAGCTCTCTCAGCTCACTCCGTGAATCAGCCTGTCTCGGCTCCTCGCCCAGTAGCTCGGAACAAGCGCTAAACGTACTAAATAATTGACCATCTAGATCGTTGCGATCAGTTACGACCACCACGGTCGGATTATGAAGCTCATTTGATTTCATCAGTCTACCGGCATAGAACACCATGCTCAGGCTCTTACCCGACCCTTGTGTATGCCAGACCACTCCAACTCGTTGATCGCCACTTTTATTACTAGCTACCAGTGTACGATCAAACGCTTTGTTGACCACCCAGTACTGATGATAGGCAGCCGCTATCTTGATCAGCTTGCTGACGTCACTGCGCTCAAAGACTATGAAGTTTCGCACGATATCCAGTAATCGCTCCGGCAAGCAAACACCACGAAGCAACACCCCTAGCGCCGGGGCATTACCGACTTCCTCTTCGCCGTCAACAGTCTTCCATGGCATCATCCGTTCAAGCGGACTAGTAATCGTCCCCATCTCTGCCGATAGACCATCGCTCGTCACACATAGTTCATTAAATCGGAACAAATTGCCAATCTCACACATATACGTCTGAATTTGCCGATAGGCCGCTACTAGATTAGCCCTGGTGTCAGCCGCATTCTTCAGTTCAATCACCACCAGTGGCAGGCCGTTAACAAATAGCACTATATCCGGTCGACGATTGTGGTTATCCTGCAAGACCGTCAGCTGATTGACCGTCACAAAGTTATTATTCTCCGGCGAGTTAAAATCCACTACTCGCACGATATCGTGCTTCACCTCACCACTCGACGTGCGGTACTGCACCGGTACGCCCGCTATCAGCAACTGATGAAAATCGTGATTATCTTCGATCAAGGATGTCTTACTGACTCGCACCAAGCGTTGCATTGCCTCATTCAGAACCGACTCTGGAATATGTGGATTAAGTCGTAATAAAGCATCTCGCAGTCGCTTAGGCAGGATCACTTGTCTTAGCTCCCGCTCGCCAGTGCCATCGGGATCAATATCTGACCCATGCAGAGTTTGCCAGCCAAGATCAGCCAAGATATCAAGCGCATACTGCTCAATTTGAGACTCAGTCATACTGTCTATATTATACGTTACAGCGGAAATATACCTGCGATATCTCTATATTCCGCCTTAATAATCCGCTTCCATTTGGCTGTTTCATTCGGTGGACTAATATCATTCTTTGAATACGCCATTAATATCTGTACATGTCGTCGTTCTTCATCTACAAAAAGCAGACAACGGTTGCCGGACTTTTTGGGAGAAATATGCGTACCGGCAATTGAAAAATCAAGCTTTACTAGCCTGTAACACCTAACGGAATAGATCAAATCTGCTCTCTTAAAATCAAGCATATTATCTATACGCCTGCACACTTCATCAATATTATTGCGTGTCTCCAGCCAGCCATTCTTATACTTCTTAGCAAAAGTTTTAGCATAGTGACGCTCGGCAAATGGCATCCACTCGCAACTATAGTTCGGCGACATCGGCAGTTCCATATACTCTCTCGGGGTCCTCCTGTGTAATTAAGCCGTACGGAATCACTTCTCCTTCACGACAAATACTCCATGGCAATTGCTCATGCGTAAAACTAACAATCTCGTGTGTCTGCTTGCCCCGCCACGACTTACCGATTTCACGAATCATTTGACGCTCTTCTGGTGACAATTTGCTGCCTGGTGCAGCACCGCTTTCCACCATGGATAGCATAAATGCCCTGCCCTTTTCCTCCAGGCGCAACACACCATTTTCTACCAGCTCATCAATCGCTCGAAAGTATGTTTCCGGAACTGGTCCTTGGGGTAAACGACGATAAGGCATGCCAGACATCGGTACCAAGTGGTTGTAATACCATGTAAAATCCGCCAGATAAACTAGCTTGGCTAGTTTTGTCTTGGTGATTTTTCCATCTTCATCAGCCCCAGCCTCAAGTGCATTAAGAATCATTTGTTTATATTTCTCCATCAACGCTTCAGTGTCAAAATTAGAAGCCCCTACACCACGTAGCTCATTAACGCTAGTGCGCAGCAACGCCGCCAGCATTTCCGCTTGCGACAATGTTACATCTCTCTTTCCAGACTCTATCAAAGCATACGTTGGTCTAGATAGACCGATGGCTTGGGCAACCTGATCTTGCGTCAAACCTCTAGATGTCCGTGCGGATCTGAGGTTTTCTGAGAGATTATTCATGTGGCGGCTCCTTGTATTACTCTATCTTTACCTGTTTTAGTATATCATGTTCACACTGCGTATGTCAAAGCTTGTGTAAATAACCTTTACACTCTGGTGACGATTTATTGACACTGTAAGTATCTATCTGCTATATTGCCATCCAGGAAGTTGTACTTAGCTTCCAAAGATGGCAATTTCTCAATAACATCAACTAATACTTTAAGAAAGGAAGTTATATGACAAAGAATAAGCAAATCCACACCGTCCCTCGCCCAGGCGGTTGGGGGAACAAGAGATCCGGTGCATCAAAAGTACCAAAAATCTACCCGACTAAAGCCAAAGCTCAAACAGCTGGTCGCAAAACAGCTATAAGTCAAAAGGCTGAACATATTATTCATAATAAAAATGGTCAAATAGGAATACGGAACAGTTACGGCAAAGACCCGCACCCACCAAAAGGATAAGCTAATGAACGTAATAGATCATACAACCCAGACCCCCGAAGAATTTGGAGAATTAATCGGATATAAAAAGCTTGATATTACGAGCTGAACCCATCTCGTGTGATTCGCCGACGTAAATGAGCCTATTTCTGAAGCTAAGCGCTATATAATAAAATGTTTGTTACCGAATGAGTTGCAGAATTTGAACGGTTATGCATCAATTCAATAGATCATGGTTTCGTTTTAGAAATATTTTATGATCATTATTAATGCCTCCCGCAAACGAAGACATGATCCTATGTTGAATCTCTGGACTCCAGTAGATAGTCAACCTTTTGGTTGCTCTGGTGATAGCAGTATAAAAGATGTTCTTTGTAACTTTTTCCTCACTATCTTTAGTTACTACTACTTTTACCGACTCATATTCTAGGCCTTGTGCTTTATGAATTGTCACTGCATATGAGACCTGAAACGGCACAACCGACCTTATGGTTTCAGAATCATCATCGCTATCATTATTACGCCTCTTTTCCACCCTAATTCGAACCCTATTAGTCTCAATAAGCTCAAGCCCAGCTCGTTTAGCATCCCACTCTGAAATTACAGTCCCAGCAATATCCACTACAAACTCAATAGCGGCCTCATTGACTATGTTGATACCAACGATCTTGCCTCTTAGATTGTTGTATAGTATCTCACTATAGACACTAAACTCATTAAAGATTATAGGGTCTCCAACTTTGTAAATTTCATCGCTCCATGTAACTGACTTATTCTTATTTTTCGTCTGCAGTATCTTATTTATATTATTTACACCATACAGACCGTCATAATTTAAGCAAAGAACAATCTCTTCGTCCGATAACTTTTGAAATATTGAACTATCCAATCTACATGAGTAGCCCTGTCTTGCCATAATCTCTTCAACGTTATCGTTGTCTTTTCTGACCGAGTCCCACAACTTTTTAAGATTATCGTCTTCTGTTCGAAAGGGAGTTTCAAGCTCGAAAACAGCCTGCTTGGGCAAAAACTTTCTAATGATACCAAACCAACTACCAAATCTAATTGACTGAATCTGATAGACATCTCCGACTAACACCAAATGCTCAAAATCGATATTGTTCAAAAGAGCAATCATATCTCTATTACTGATAGTGCTGCACTCGTCAATAAATAAGATAGAGCAGTCCAAGTCCGAAGTTTTAATTGCTTTTGTAACTGTCATAAAATTACCAGCATCGCCTAGTCGCATCTTTAAATTGCTAACTGCTGCGTTAGTGTTTGCTAAATACAGTTTATGCTCAGAACCAAAGTATGCTGATATGTGCTCTATCATTCTAGTTTTTCCAGTACCAGCAGCTCCATAGATTACTGCTACTTTCGATGAATCAAATAGACTTACTAAGATATTCTTCTTAACAGGATCATCTATTTCGCTGCCGTTATTAGTCAACCATTCTAGGGCATTGTCTTTGTAATTTTTCTCACCATTAGAACAGAGTGTTTTAAGTATTTTAACTATTTCTACAACATTTTGTTCATAGCCTTGTATAAAATAGTGGTCTGAGTATTTTTTAATTCTTCTATCGGCATGCCCAGACCATAACTTAGCATTATACTGATCAATTAAGAAATCTAGTTCATCGTCACCGGAGATTTTTTCTTTCGGAGAATACAGTAGACCTTCTTGCTCCGTGTTGATCATTACCCTTCTTGCTCCGTGTTGATCATTACCCTTCTTGCTATCAGCTCATGTTCTCGCCCGCGAATAGGAATAGCCGATATCACATCTTTGAGACGAGGGTTATGATTCTTTAAGGAGGTACAGAACGGCATTTTATCAAACGGAAAAGTTTTCTTACTCAACCAAATATCATCCATACTGTCAAATCGATTGTCTGGGTACTGGTCTTTTATCGTTGAGTTGTGCATGTTCAAAAGCAAATAACGAATTACGTTTTTACCAGTCGTCTGTGTTTTACAAAAACATTTGACCCTTATTATTAGGTCTATAATTGTTGACTTGTATCCCACAGAACGTGCTTGATTAACGAAACCTCTGAACAAGTCATCACTCAGGTCAATAATGTCAACTAGCGACCTTTGGTAGCAAGTAATATATTCCATAATTGGAAGATAGTCCTTTTGTCCTCTGCTAGCCCTTACATCAAATCCAATAATTCTGCCTAGATTATTAAACTCACAAGGTCGAATGTTCACCTTCCAAGATTGAATTATTTTTATAGGAACTTCTATACCATCAACTTCTATAGTGGAATTAATGAGCCAGAAGTCTGTTGCGTAGTTGTCAAAAATTCTCTCCCTCGAAAAAGCAATCTTCCTATGAAATTTGCTACTACGATCAATTGCCAACGAAAAAGTTATCTCATAGTATACTTTTTGATTAACAAAGAACGGCTTTACTCTGTGTATATAATAATTATCTTTAGCGCCACCGCTTTTATCTGTATAACTTTCTATTTGGCTCGCTATTTTTTTATAATACTCTTGTTGAGACTCATCGGTATCGAGCGGAAAATCTTCGAGATTGGCTAAAATATCAATTGTGAAATTATCTTTAAGGTATTTTTTTATTAGAATCAGCGATTCATAATACTTTAACATAAGCCTTTCGGCACCATCACCGTCTGGTGTATAGTGAGAGGCCGAAGTCTGAAGCTGTTTATAGAAAGTTCGCAGAAACACTAAGTCAGCACGAGTCTCTATTAATTCCATCGCACTCTTAATCGCCGAATAATTACTGTCTGTATTTACATCCTGAGTGTTGATCAATATCGCAACCTGATTAACCAAATTACGAAGAGAATTGATGATATTGATAGACATCAGTCCTCTATCGTCTATAAGTTTTGTAATATTTTTTGACACTACTGCGTCACAGCGTCGTATCTCATCTATAACAGAAGCCATATTAAACTTCAATCTCTCCAGAAATTAGTTTAGGTAAAAGTGAGTCACGAAGGGCAGCGAGAGCCTGGGTTTGCTCATTATTTGACACTATCGTATTCAATAGACTCATGGCGTTTTCTTCAAATTGACTTATCGTATCAGCAGGTGGTATTTTTATCTTCAACTTACCGGTTTCGATTGGACTTAGGTTCTTCTGGGCCGTTCCCTTCGATATACCGACCATTCGGTCTTTCATTGTTTTTGAACGAAATAGGAAATACGCATAAGCTTGACTCTCCTCACTAACAAGTTTTGCCACGCGCTGGTTTAATAAATAATCACGACCCACCACAGCGCACACCCTACCAACATTTCCAGTCAAAGAAAGGATGATATCTCCACTTTTCAAATGAACATGCTCTGGTGTTTTATCAGGTAGTGGTTCACTTAAATGGTCGGCGCAATCTTTAATAAAACTACCATCTTGTACATTCTTGATGGTCACCAACCCATACCTACCGTCAATGTCAAAGTCTTTACTCTTGAACGCAAACCCGGAATAAATACGTACTACATCAGACACCTCGCCGCTTTCCCAGCTGTCCACTTCAGGGTTATCAACAAAATAATGACGAAAGAGGGTTTGACCGAGCTGCTCAAGAGTTTCGTTCATGCGGCGATTGAGCTCGATTTTTTCATCAAGACTGCTGAGAATATTGGCAATTTTCTTTTGTTGGTCGAGTGGCGGTAGATTGATTTCCATATTAGGCACTGCCTTGACTGATAGATGTATTACCGTACTGCCGTTACTATGTGCCAGCATATATTCTCGAACAATTGGAGACTTTAGATAATAAAAAAGATACCTAGGATAAACCATGTTCGTATCTGTCACTATTATTTTTGACAGATCCAACGAAAAGCAAGCACTCCTGCCCATATCTGGCATAATTATAGGACTACCGATAATCTCACGATTCTGAGTAAGGTCTGTGTTTGCTATCAGAATATCGCCCGACTTAACATATTGCGATGGTTTTATCTGTCCTACATAATATTTTATGCCATCAGGGTTATATCCCCCGCCCCTAGCAACAGACTTTAGGTTTACAAAAGCAGTCCCATTTTCTGAATCAGAATAATCGGCACTTCTGTATGAAATGCCTTTGATAATTTCTGCGACATCACCCAATAAGACTCTATTCATCTCTTCCTCTTATCTTCGCCACCAAACACTTTAATGACTACGTCACCAATTTCGGTTGGGTAAAATTTAATTTCTCCGCCATGAACTTCGGCGTCATAATAATCAGGCGGATCTTTCCAATCACACTGTTCGTGCTTTACAACTTCAACATCTGGTTTTTCATATTCAGCAGTCACCAATCTCGTATATAAAAAATCAAACACTCCATCATCAAATGATGAACCATGGGACTGTATAAACAAATCAAGTTCATCCGTAGAAATCCTTGATATTATACGGGACGCTTCTAAATATTGCTCGTAGCTAATATCGCCTTTCACCATTGCCGAGAAGAGCTTTGCTATATTTTCAGCATTTGTATAGTCATCGCACTTATCAATAATGTACAGTAATTTCTCACCAACCTTCATTCGGTACTTCTTTGAGGAGTTGATTTTGTCAACTACTTTTTCCTACATTCCAATCCAAAAGTTGACACTAGGTTAGACACTTATTACGCTTCATGAGCTCTTTGGGTGT
>ERZ772772.2423-NODE-2423-length-11085-cov-11.104986_pt1 | contig 11085 bp, 13 predicted proteins | sample MGYA00511484_ERZ772772 | MGnify/ENA primary metagenome ERZ772772 (study PRJEB29015, sample SAMEA2737913) | human oral metagenome | biome: human oral; feature: human-associated habitat; material: dental | place: China | collected 2088 ... | reverse complement strand
GCTGTAAAAGCTGATGAAATCAGCGTAGTAGAGCCCACTCAACCACTGCGTCTTGATCGACAATCCAAAGACAATTGAGAGGCTAGGACTTTTGTCCCAGCCTCTTTTTATCTTGTAAATAATTGCTTGATATCCAGCAACTTCTCTATCTTCTGATTGATGTCTGGTCGGTAGTCACAGAAGTTAATGCTCTGAATGCCACTGTTGACGGCGACATCCACATCCAGAGTCCTGTCGCCGATATAGTAGGTTTCCTGCTTGTCAAGGCCATATTTCTCAAGCAGATAGTCGACACCTTCTGGATGGGGCTTGCGCTCAAAGCCGTTGGCTGTTGTGATGATTTCTGTAAAATAGTCATGAATACCCAAGTCTTGCAATATTTGATGGGCATTGAGTCCCTTGTGGGTATAGACGAACTGGGCAATGTCCTGCTCCTCAGCCCAGGCCAGAATCTCTGCTGCTCCTGCCATCAGATGGACCTGAGCATTTTTCTCCTTTAGGCTTGCTCCACGGAAGGCATTCATCTCAGCAGCGTCTAGGCCCTTCTCAGATGCCACTTCCTCCAAGAGCTTCTGGACAGAGTGCTTTAGGATATAGCTGTGAATATTTGCCCTGTCAAAGTCCAGACCATAGTGAGCATAGGTTTCCTCAATTCCTGCCAAAATAGCATCATAGGAGTCCAGCAAGGTACCGTCCAAATCCCAAATAAAAGCTTTGGTCATGCAATGTTCCTCATTTTTCTGTCAAATAAAACCTTTAAAAATAGCCAGCGGAAGCCATTGTCCAAGAGAGTCCCAGCCCAAACCCCTGGCAGACCCAAGCCAAGGGTCACACCTAGTAAATATCCTGAGACGATGCGAATCAGCCACATGCCAATAGTCGTGGCATAAAAGGGCAGTCTGGCATTGCCCAGCCCCTGCCAAACCGCTGTATAAATCACGGTTCCTACTGCCATGGGAGTTCCCAACAGGGAAAAGAGGATAACTGAAAGACTGGCTGTGATCGCTCCGCTATTGTCCGTATAGAGCAAGGTCAGGGGCCGACCAAGAGCGAAAATACCTAAAGCCAAGGGCAGCATGCAAGCAAAAGACAGCCAGAAGGCCCGCTGACGAATCAGACCAACCGCTTGCATATCTCCCTCGCCAACCGCATGGGCTACCAGCATGACCGTTGCTGTCGCGACCCCAAAGGCCGGCATGTAGTTAAACTGAGTCAAGACTTCACCAATGGCATTCCCCGCTACTGCATCCGTCCCAAAGACGACTACAATGGCGATGATCACTACATCACCCGCTCGCATCATGAGCCGCTCTCCAGCAGCCGGCAGAGACAGGCGTAAGAGCTCTCCATCTAAACCCCAGCTCCAGCGGATCGTGGACAAGTCTAGCTCCCGCCAGAGAATGAGCACACCGACCAAGCGAGCCAGCACTGTTCCCAGCGCTACACCGACAATCCCAAGCCGAAAGACATAAATGCCCAGAGCTGAAAAAAGGGCGTTGAGGACATTGGTCAGAAGACTGACATACATGGGGAATCTAGGATTGCGCGTAACCCGCACCAGGGCTCCAAAAGAAGTCATCAAGCCCAGCAGGACAATGGTGCCACCAACCAGAGCCAGATACAGACCGCCTGCTTCAGCCACCGCTTTTTCCGTCCCCAGAAGATTCAGCATCTGCCTACCAAAAAGCAGAGAAAGGAGACCTAGCAGAAGGCTCAGAAGCAGCGTCAACTTGATGGCCTCAGCTGTATGGTAGGCCAGACGCTCCTTGTCCCCCTGAGCCAGAGTCTTGGAGATGAGACTGGAAATCGCAGCCCCCAGTGCGATAAAAATTGCCTGATAAATGGTAATGATGTTGCCGGCCACCGAGACACCGGAAATCGCAATCAGCCCAAGACTGGCCACCAGATAGCTGTCGACCATTCCCATGAGCATCTGCAAAAAGTTCTCCGCCATAGCCGGCAAGGCGATATTCATGATTTTTTTATAAGTCGTCATCCACAAAAATTCCTAATCCAATCAAACTACTGTCCATTATGTTCCTGCTGGAAGGCTTCCATGGCCTTGAACTGTTCTAGTTCTTTTTCGTTAGCCGGCTGCTTGCCAAGATATTTGTATTCAAAGAATTCTATTCTATCCGTTGGTCCAAAATTACTTTTCAACCATGGAGCGTAGTCAAAATCTAAAGAGGCTTTATTATTTTCATCCACCTTAATTGTAAAGGCAGACCACTCAGCGAGACAGTGCTCGATGAATATCTTCTTCATCTCACCACCTAAATCAAACAATTCAAAAAATTCCTTATCAAATTCGTCTTCAGAAATGTTAAATAAAGATGGGATATCCATGTAATAATGATATTCTCCTTTGTATTTAAAGAAAAATATCACGCCACCACTAAGCGTCTTATCGACTTCAAAATTAATATAAAGGTCATCCCACTCAACTGGAATCATATCATTTACTTTATATACAATCTCGGTCATTTTCTCATTAATTTGTTTTTCCATTTATCCTCCGATTTGGTTGTGTTAATTTCAAGTGAAAACTGGATTAGATACCACTGTCTAGCTCAAGTTTTTCTTTACAATAATCCACGATATATTCATTGATCCATTTACTCTTATTATTAAATCCTCCGAATTTACGCTTTGCGATCAAATCTTCTGCCATTTGGAGTGCCTCTGCATACTGCTCCCGGTGGATCATTAACAGCATTCCCATCAAGTCATGACGGGCAGGATTTGGCGAATTTTCAACTGCATAAGCGTAAAAATCTTCAAAAGTTGAGAAGCTATTTATTAGTTTTAAGACTTCTTCATGGGTCTCTGAGAGCACTTCGAAAACCTTGGTTTCAACCTTTTCTAGGTCGAGATCCTCCATCGTCCAGTCTTCTTTGACCATCCTATATGGTAATGATAAACTATCGACTGTAAAGGCTCCAACTGCCCGAAGACTCATTGGTTCCTGCGAATTGCTCGCCATATCAAAAACTTCCCAAAAGATATCATCAAAAATATATGGCTTGATATAAGGGTCAATTGTCAAACGAAACTCATTATCTGGAAAATCAATATCAATCATATACGAAACCAAATAGTCTCCCACTTTGTTGAAATAGGCCCAATCTCGAGACTTTAATTGTAATTTTTTTGCTGCATTGCGCTGAACTTTTTTCAATTCTTTTTTTAGTTGTTTATCTATTTTTGAAAATTTAACCATTGAATTTCCTCACTAATCTGGTCTGATAACTTTTTATATTGATATTCTCTGATAGCTCGAGGCCACCTTTCAAGCTCACTTCTTCAAAACTTAAAATGACCTTTGCTAATTATATGATTCTAGTATAACATAAATAGAATTAGAACTTCTTCTGCTAATAAGAAGACCACCTCGAGGGTAGTCGCAGATTTATTCCTTTTCAACTTTTATCATTGCTAAAAAGTCTGAGAAGGTATTTGCCAAGAAAAATACATTCTCTTCATCAGATGTTTCTGGAAGACCAAAATTACTGTCCCAAAAATAAATACCTCTATCCGTTCCTTCCAAAATATGGATAAACATACCTCCACCATATTCAACTGCAAAAATATAAGTGAGTACTGGAAGTTCCTCATTAAAGTCATGATTCCAGGAAACTAGATCAACATTCTTATCCTCATTTTTGCCCAGAAAGAAATTAATGACTAGCTCATCTGTCAAGCTAGGTGCCTGAATAACCATATATCCATTCTCTATATGACCACCATTTGAAAGGGATAAGAATTCTTTATAATCTGATGGAAACTTCAAGTCTAACCTTTGTTCCAGTTCACTTATCTCAAAATTAGAAAGTCTACCAAAATATTTCAAATTATTTAACATCACAATCACTTACCTAACCTGCTACTGGACTAGAGCGTTTCCAACGTCTTAGAAATAACTATTTTCCATTATGCTCCTGCTGGAAGCCTTCCATATCTACCGTTGGAAAATTATTTATCATACTTTACCTATCTTTTTAAGAGGCATATTCAATAGCATCTGAAAGAAAACTTTCAAGCAAATCATCTAAAGAATTAAATTTCTCTACTACCTCCGCAGATGGCATATCTAATTCTAAATATTCATAGTTACTAGGATTATATACAAACCAACTAATATTGTTCTCTCCGATAAAAACAAACCGTTTATTTTCTTCAACTTCATGCCAAATTTTATTATACTCAAAGAAATCATAAACCTCAGAAGAACGACTATCATCTGTTTTTAAACCATAAAGTACACTCCCATTAAAATCAAGACCATTTACTTTTGTTAAAAATCGTGAATATTCTTGTTCCATAAATATTTTAACTTCGTTTATTTCATTTTTGCTAAGAGATTTAATTTTATCTAAATCAATTGGAGAATTTAACTTTTCCCCATAACCAGATTCAATTCTTTCTATTTTTTCTAAAAGTTCAAACCACATTTATTTACCTCACTAATTATATATGCCCTTTCCCATGATTGGCCACAAAACTTCCTTACTATCCTCTATTTTCATTATTCTTCCAATACTGTTTGATAATTGGTAATAATTTTATGGTAAAGTAACATCCTCACCTCTAAGCTTACCGATAAAACGGCTTTGAGGCTCACTTAAATCTCTTGAAACGTTTTCAACTGCTTTTTCAACAAACTCTTCCTTGCTATGTTTACCTGCTTGTTCTGCCACTTCTTTCATACCACGAGCGACATCATCAGACGCATTGTAGACACGGGCACCGCCTTTTGTAAAGTTGTCACTAAAGTTTACTCCAGCATATGCTATGTCACTTTCATATTAGACATCGTCTTCTGGAAGCTCTCACGAAAGGCATTTTAGCTCGGGTGATAACTCTGTCAGGTTATCACCAAATTTGCTGACTCTACAATCCTAGTATACCACAAACGATCATATCACCAATCACCATCAGCTAAAAAAACCACCGCTAGGGTGGTTACTTATTATCAATCGTCAAACACTCCGCCTGTAAGCTGGTACATGAGGTAAATGTGCTCCAAGGTTTTTACCTTATCCATATGTTCCACATCTTTCACACCTCCCAAGGCTAGTAAAGGAACAAAACCGAAACATTCATCATAGGCCAATTGACCATGTTTGGCGACAGCTTTTTTATATAACTTTTGATCGAAATATCTTAAAACATATTCATCGTCCAAAAAATTCAAAAAATGTGACATACGCTTAATTATAATGTTACAATCCTGAATATTGTATTGGACAATCAATACATAGGCATTCTCCTCCCAAGTAATAATATCTCCAAATGCTGTTACGAACATAGGAAAAGCGACATCTCCTCTGAAATAACTATCTTGGAGAAGCTCAATATAATCCTCTGGATTAATCACCTTCAAATAGCCATCTAAGAAGGTTCCTAGACCATCCTCCTGCCAAATCTGTAGCAACTCAGCTGGAACTTGATCCTTGTATTTTTCAATAACTTCTTGGGGCATATCCGCCACTTTTACAAAGTTTTCTAACACCGTATCCTCTTTTTTCAGTTTATAGACAAGAACATTAGATACTATTTTCCGCATTCGCTACCTAGAAAATTAGATAAATCAGGCTCTTGATCATCCCCTAGCAAGTCGAGTAACTCTACGAAGCGGAAAAAATTTCTTCATCTTGTTCATTCAGAATCGCTTGAATTTCTCCACCATTAACTACTACTAGGTAGTCCGCAGGTAGAATCAAAGCTTTTATTAGCTTTGGATTCTTTTTTAATATTTCAAAAGCATATATGCCGACAAAATCATCAGTATCTTGATTTTGATAGCCAACAAACCAGCCCGAATCACCTTTTCGATCAGTGTCTTGTCTCTGCAAATAGTAATGTTCGCACTCAAAGACACCTTTGGCCAACACTATTTTCTCATCAAATCTGATTTCAGAAGCTTCAATCTCAAGCTCTTTAGCTAGTGTACTTTGTTCAGACTGAACCCAAAGAGTCAAGGTCAAATCATCAGTAAACTCTTTAAAAGGGTTTGTTTCATAGTTGACTGACATTATCCTAAATTGGTCCATATTCAATTGAACAATTTTATATATGCTGAAACCGATTTGTAATAGCAGGCCATCTTGTATTCGTTCTTTTGAGGGCAGTACATTCACAACTTTGAGCCATTCCTCAAAAAGACCTTCAGAGAATGTCCCGTAAAAGATCAGACCATTCTTCTCTACTTTTGTATCAAGCATTTCAGTCATTTCCTACTTCCTAAAAAATTGCTTTCCTGTAATCTTCTTCAAATAATCTTGCTCCAATTCTTCAACTACTATAGGCAAACACCACTAAAAACATAGCAGAAAGCAGGAATCTGCTCGCTATCCAATCCCATTTTTAGTTACTATTATTCTCTCTTTGAAAAGCTTCCATGGTCTTGAACTGTTCAAGCTCTTTTTCGTTTCTTGGCTCAAAACCAAGAAACTTATATCTGAAAAAGTTCATACGAGCAGTTGGTCCAAAGCCACTTTCCAACCATGGGGCGTAGTCAAAGTCTACTGATAACTTATTATTTTCATCTATGTGAATGATACAAATATACCAATCTGCCAAGTCATTTTCAATAAACACTCTTTTCAGATCTTCTGATTTTTTAAATAAAACCTTATTTTCGTTTAAAATCTCCACCATAGATAGACCAAAATCTTCTGACATTTCAAGATGGTAATGATATTGATTTTTATATCTAAAATAAAAATATGCTTCACCACTATAGGTCTTGTCCATCTCGATTACAACATACAAATCATCCCACTCAACTGGAATCATATCGTTGGCTTGATGCACGATTTCGATAATTTTCTCATTAATTTGTTTTTCCATTTTATCCTCCGATTTGGATTCTAGCATGTTTCATTATGATCCTAGTATACCATAAACCATATGCACCAACGTTTGGAAAATCAAAAAGACCACCATTGAGGCGGTCTTTTATCCAATTTCGTGCCTTATTTCCAATTACCATGGTCGCATATCAACCGAGAGCGAGGTCGAACTCACAACTGATGTTTATGAGTTTAAAAACAGGAAAGCCTCTGCTCCTGAACGAAGATAAAAAATTTATTACACTACAGAAGGCCTCATAAAATCATAAACATCTATCTGATGCTCTTCAAATAATTCCTCTAACTTCTGTGGTCCTACTTCGGCGCCATGCTTTTCTAAAAACTGAAACTCAGCTTCTGTAATAGGGATTGCTTGTAACCACGTAACATACTCTTCATCAAAATCAAAAGATTCTAAATCCCACAAGAAAGGCTGAGTGAAAAATATATGATTTACTTTCGCATTAGGATAGTAATTTCTAATAATATTTGGATAGACTGCACCTGGAGAGATGCTGTACTCTCCCCTCACAATATTAAAGCCACAGTCTGCTATAATATTTGGAAAATATTCCAGCTCCGCATCAGCTGCTCCAATGATTTCAACTCTTAAAGGCTTGTCATTTATTCGACGATAAATGGTATATTCTGATAAACCGATTGTTGCTGCTGTTGTTAAATCATCATCCGGACGATTCTCTCCAATAAATAAATCTAATTTGTTGTCGTGATTTCTAAATGTATAGGCTTGAGGGACTCCCCCTACAACTCTGGCTATTTCCTGTGCAATTTTGATTTTATCGTATTTCATTTGATTCTACTCCTTAAGTTTACTCTAATAAAACCCATGTAATCTTTCATATTCACTACACTCTTCTGGAAATTCTCAACGAAGGCGTTAGAGCTTGATGGCACCTTTACCAAATTATCACCAAATTAACTGCCTCTACAATACTAGTATACCATAAACCCTATATCCCATTCCTTGCCAAACTGCAAAAAGACCATCTCAAAGGGAGTCCTTTATTATCAATCGTCCATTTCATTATTTTACAAGTCCTTCAACTGGATGGCCGTAAAAATATTTCATACCTTCCGTCCAGTCTTTGCTTGATAACTCATCAATATAACGAACCATCAAATCAATTTCATTTTTTGAAATAAGAGTATTGGTATCCACTGGGACCTGCTTGCCTGTGTTAATAGACAGAAGGGAAGCTTGAAGATAAAGATGGTATTTCTGTTCTTTTTGAGCAGCGATATATAGAGCAGTCATAATTTCTTGTGTAAATAACCCAGGAAAAACCTGAAGAGTTTTATAATAATAGTAATCTAAGTTCTTGTTCTTTATTACGTCAAAATATAAACTTCCAACTTCTTCTATTCTTGCATTTTCCTCTATAATTGAACGATAGTTGAGAAAGCTATCCAAAGCATCTTGAATAGCGTACTCCACTTCGGTTTCTGTATCTTCCCACTCCTCCCACAGAGTAAGAAGGTAAGGAACGACTTCATAGGACATTGTTTCCACAGCGCCAGCGACAAAAGTAAATACCGCAAATTCTGAAGCGGAACTTAAAAAACGAAAATTCTCCACCTTTTTTAAATCTTCATGTGTACACACTGGACAAAACAATCGTATACAAAGATTGAGCACGGCTTCATCTTTTGTCTGGTTCATCAAGTCAATCAGCAAGTTTTTTACTGTAAAATCTCCCTTTTTTAAGATTTCAGCAATCAGTAAAATACATTCTCTCTCATCATTTACTGAAAGTAAGCTCCTTTTTAAATCTTCAAGCGCAACCGGACTAACGTGACCGAACGACATTCCTGGCATTAACAGTTTGTTTTTCATCCCCATTCTCCTTTTATCTCAATACTTGTTTCTTTTGCCATCTCAATACTTTATTTTGGAAATTTGTTACTTGCTTTCTTACCAGTGTATAGTTATCACCAAATTTACTGGTTCTACAATCCCAGTATACCACAAACCCTATAGTTCAGCGTTTGGAAAATCATAAAAGACCACCATTGAGGCGGTCTTTTATCCAAGAAACTAGTTCCCATTATGTTTCTGCTGGAAGGCTTCCATGGCCTTGAACTGTTCTAGTTCTTTTTCATTAGCTGGTTGCTTGCCTAAGTATTTATATTGGAAAAAAGAAGTTCTAGCACTTGGCCCAAAGTCGCTTTCAAGCCATGGGGCATAATCAAAGTCTACTGATAACTTATTATTTTCATCCAAATGAATCAACCCCGCTGACCAATCGCTCAATTCATGATCCATAAATACTCTTTTTAATTCCTGAGCTTTTTCAAATAATTTATCGTACTCCTCAAAGAATTCCAACTTAGAAACTCCAAAATCTCGAGGAATATAAAAGAAATAATGGTACTCTCCATTGTATTTAAAGAAAAAGTTAACTCCTCCACTCAAAGTTCTGTCCACTTCAAAATTGATATAAAGATCATCCCACTCAACTGGAATCATATCGTTGGCTTGATGCACGATTTCGATAATTTTTTCATTAATTTGTTTTTCCATTTTATCCTCCGATTTGGAAACTAATGAAATAAACCCGATTATAAAATCGAATGTAATCCCTGTAAACATTAACTTTTCACTACTTGAACAATATCATCAAAATCATCTGAAAGAGCGCCAAATTGACTGTCAGAATATAAGAAGTATCCTTCTAATCCTCTATGGATAATCGCATGAACCGTTGGGTGAAATTCCTTATCCGTCGCATTGATGACAAACTGTGTCATTTCAAAGGCTACCCCGGGAGCATACTGAAGCTTTTCGATACCAATTCGAATCATCAAGGCTTGGACATTTTCTGGACTAATGGAATCCTTTTGCGCCTTTCCGTTTAACATCCCGAAAATATAGGCTGCCGCCAACTGTCTGTCAAGATCGTCAGCCCAATCAATCGTGACCAAACTTAAAAATTTATCGACCATTTTAATGGTTTCATTGACGATAGTTTCGTTCATAACAAATCCTTTCTAGAATACCGATCGATTCCTTTGCAATATCCACAAGGAATCTAGCCTACTTGATAAAGCCTATATAGGTCATCTTCAAATTAAATAACTATGCAGTAAGAATTACCGGCTTACTGTAAACGATGATTACTGACTTTATAAATCTAGTATAGCATAAATAACATGACAACTTCTTCTGTAAATTAGAGAACTATCTTAGAGATTGCCAAGCTCTTGGACTGCAAAAAGATTGAAGACTCCATGATACTAAAAAATCAGCCAGATATCCAGCTGATTTTAGGCTTTCTAAGCCATTTTTACAATCCCAAGTAATCCTCGACTGCTGCCTGCATTTGGTCTGCAGCGACCGTCGTTTTGTGGCGAACTAGTGCTGTTTCTAAGCCGTCCACAGCTGGTGGCAGGGCTACGCCAGAAAGTTCGTGCAGTTGGCCCAAAGCCTCAAAATCACTGAGTCCTGTCTGACCAGTCACAGCCTCAACGGCCACAACTGGGAATTTATAAGGGCTAGCGGTAGACGCGATAACAGTCTTGCGCTGATCGCCGGTCTCTGCCAAGTATTTTTGATAGACAGCGGACGCAACGGCTGTATGTGGGTCTTCAATGTAGTCGGACGCTTGATAGACCCGCTTGATTTCAGCTGCTGTTTCTTGCTCTGTCGCATAGTCAGCCGCAAAGAGCTCTAAAATCTCAGCGTCAAAGTCCGTCAGTTCATACTGGCCATGATCATTCAGAGCCGCCATCAAAGCAGCTGTTTTCTCAGCGCTATTACCAGACAGATGGAAAATCAAGCGCTCCAAGTTAGAGGAAACTAGAATATCCATGGACGGGCTAGTCGTCACCTTGAAGCTCCGCTTCTTGTCATAAACCTGCGTCTTGAAGAAGTCAGTCAGGACATTGTTTTCATTCGATGCGCAGATCAGCTTGCCAACCGGCAGACCGATTTGCTTAGCATAGTAGGCTGCCAAGATATTGCCAAAGTTCCCCGTCGGAACGGTAAAGTTGAGCTTGTCGCCTGCTGTGATTTCTCCCGTCTTCACCAGCTGAGCATAAGCATAGACATAGTAAACAATCTGCGGCACCAAACGGCCAATATTCATAGAATTAGCTGATGAAAACTGCAGTTTGTGCTCCAAGAGACGAGCTCGTAGGTCTGTGTCATTGAACATCTGCTTGACATTGGTCTGGGCATCGTCAAAGTTGCCGTCAATGGCCACCACATGCG
>ERZ772772.2419-NODE-2419-length-11091-cov-9.282167_pt1 | contig 11091 bp, 12 predicted proteins | sample MGYA00511484_ERZ772772 | MGnify/ENA primary metagenome ERZ772772 (study PRJEB29015, sample SAMEA2737913) | human oral metagenome | biome: human oral; feature: human-associated habitat; material: dental | place: China | collected 2088 ... | reverse complement strand
AGCGTTTTGACAACGGCGACTTCATCGAAACTTCGCACCTGAGCAGCGACGGCTCGCTCGATATCGCCGAAATTGTGCGCACTTATCACGATGTGGGCTTCACCGGCTACTGGCGCCCCGACCACGGCCGCCACATCTGGGGTGAACAGTGCCGCCCCGGCTACGGTCTTTACGACCGCGCCCTCGGCGTCATGTATGTGCAGGGCGTGTGGGACGAATGCGAGAAACGTAAGGGTAAGGCCTGAAACGCAGTAACCACGCCGCTTGGCGGGACCAGTAACGACGCCGCTTGGCGGACCCAGTAACCACGCCGCTTGGCAGGCCCAGTAACCACGCCGCTTGGCAGGCCCAGTAACCACGCCGCTTGGCGGGGCCAGTAACCACGCCGCTTGGCGGGGCCAGTAACCACGCCGCTCGGCAGGCCCAGTAACCACGCCGCTTGGCGGGGTCAGTAACGACGCCGCTTGGCGGGCCCAGTAACCACGCCGCTTGGTGGGGCCAGTAACGACGCCGCTTGGCGGGCCCAGTAACGACACCGCTTGGCGGCCGCTGGTAAACCGCTTCTGCCACCAGCGGCAAAAGTTTGCCGCGCCCAAAGCCGCGCCGTGATAATGCACCGCTCAATGCCCCACCGGAGAACCCCATGAAAACCATACTCTGCCTGACCTTTGCCCTGCTGCTCGGTGGCTGCCTGCGCGGCAACAGCAGTAGCGTCCAGGATTCGCCCGCTGCGCAACTGCCCGCCGGCGTCCCGCAAAGCCTGCAATACAACGGGCAAACCTATCGCCTGCAACATTGGGACGGCGAAAGCGGCGAATACTACCTGCGCGACGAGCGGGACTACGACTGGAGCAAGCTGCTCACCCTGATGTTCGTGACCGAAGGAAAAACCTTTGACGACTTTGCCGCCAACATGGAGCGTCTGCTCAAACAGGAAAACGTCCGCTACCGCCTGAATAAAGAGGATGGCGCCCTGCAACTCACCATGCTTTACCCGCCCCAGCCCAGGCATCCGCACTTTGCCGGCTACGAAAGCAACCTGATGCGCTACCAGCCTCTGCCCTGCGGCTTCGCCGGACTGCAATACGGCGAACAGCATCCCGCGACCGCCGACGGTGCGCACCTCTTCACCGCCGCAGAAAACGCGCAACAAGACTTCCAGCCGCAAGCGGCGCAAATCCTCGCGACCCTGCGCTGCCCGGATAGCCCATAAACCTGACACACAAAAGGAGCCCCGATGAAACTCACCTACAACGGCCTGCTCAATAAAGCCTACTGGCAAGAACGCGGCTACCAACTGCCGCTCTACGACATCCCGCGCGTGCGCGCCGCCACCCTCACCGCGCCACGCTGGCTGCACCTCGGTGCCGGCAACATCTTCCGCGCCTTCCTGGCCAACCTGCAACAGCGGCTGCTTGACCAGCGCGACGCCGAGACCGGCATCATCGTCGCCGAAGGCTACGACGACGAAATCATCCAGAAAGCCTACCGCCCCTACGACAACCTCAGCATCTACGTCCGCCTCAAAGGCGACCGCAGCCTCGACAAAATCATCCTCGCCAGCGTCATCGAATCGCTGACCATGCAGGACGACCTTGACCGCCTGCGCGACATCGCCGCCAATCCCAGCCTGCAAATGGTCAGCCTCACCATCACCGAAAAGGGCTACCACATCAAAGACCGGGACAGCCACTACTACCCGGCGGTCGCGAACGACCTCGCCAACGGCACCGCCCGCCCGCAAAGCTACATCGGCAACCTCGTCACCCTGCTCTACACCCGCTGGCAAAAAGGCGCCGCCCCGCTGGCACTGGTCAGCATGGACAACATGTCGCATAACGGCGAAAAACTGCGCGCCACCGTGCTCGAATTTGCGCACGGCTGGCAGCAGACCGGGCACGTCCCGCCCGAATTCGTCGCCTGGCTGGAAAGCAAACACGTCAGCTACCCCTGGACCATGATCGACAAAATCACCCCGCGCCCCGATGCCAGCGTTGCCGCGCTGCTTGCCGCCGACGGCCTTAAAGACATCGCCCCGCTGGAAACCGGCAAACACAGCTACACCGCGCCCTACGTCAACGCCGAAGAACTCGAATACCTCGTCATCGAAGACGACTTCCCGAATGGCCGGCCTGCGCTGGAAAAAGCAGGCGTGCACTTCACCGACCGCGACACCGTAAACAAAGTCGAGACCATGAAAGTCACCACCTGCCTGAACCCCATCCACACCGCGCTTGCCATCTACGGCTGCCTGCTCGGCTACACCAGCATCCACGCCGAAATGCAGGACAAAGACCTCGTCCGCCTCGCGCGCGCCGTCGGCTACCGCGAAGGCCTGCCCGTTGTGGTCGATCCCGGCATCCTGAACCCGCAACAATTCATCGACGAAGTCGTCAACATCCGCCTGCCCAACCCCTACATCCCCGACACCCCGCAGCGCATCGCCACCGACACCTCGCAAAAACTCGCCATCCGCTTCGGTCACACCATCAAGGCGCACGGCATAAACGCCGCCCACCTCACCGCCATCCCGCTGGTGCTGGCCGGCTGGTGCCGCTACCTGCTCGGCGTGGACGACAACGGCAAACCCTTCACCTGCAGCCCCGACCCGCGCCTCGCTGAAGCCCAGGGCAAACTCAAAGACGTACACATCGGCAGCACCCACCTCGGCGATGTCCGCGCCCTACTGAGCGATGCGGACATCTTCGGCGTCAACCTCTACGACGTCGGCCTTGGCGAAAAAGTGGAGGGTTACCTGCGCGACATGCTCGCCGGCAACGGCGCCGCGCGCGCCACCTTGCAAAAATACCTGCCGGAATAACGACAAACGTAGGGCGGGCTTCAGCCCGCCACTACCACCAAGCGAGATAACCACAGGATTTCCGGCTTGCAGGACTGGGACAATTTGGTAGCGAGAAAGCGTTGGGGGTGAGGATATTCGTCCGCAGAACGAGCCCCTAACAGCCTTCAAGCGGGACAAACACTGACATTTCCACCCATATAACCCATCATCGCAATGCCAATACCCTATCGCCAACGTATCCAGGACTGGTGTACACAAAACAACATCACCATCCCACCCGGCTTCTATCGACATCCGGCAAGCCGCTACGCTGCTATTGATCTTGCATTTGAACCGCCCAAACTCATTGCAACGACCTGGTTCAAACAAGAAGACCTGCTCTACTACCTGACCCACAACGCCGAACGCCACTACCGTATCCTTGACTTCAAAGAACGTTGCGAACTTTTCTTGCATGACAGCAGGCTGCATCGCAGTCAATCATTCTGAACCAGGCAGATACCCCCAGCCCCGTCCTCACCTAACCGGAGACACCCATGAAAAAAACACTCCTTTCCTTCATGCTTGCCGCTGCCCCCGCTGCCTACGCCTTTGACGGCCTCACCTACGACGGCGGCCCCATCGAAACCGGCGCCGGAATGCAGCCGCCACACTGGATACTCGTCTGCGACAACACCGGCACCTGCCGCGCCGCCGGCTACCAGCACAACAACACCGAACACCAAACCTTCCTGCCCGTATCGCTGCTGCTCACCCGTCAGGCCGGGGCGGACGCCAAAGTCAAAGCGCAAGTACGCCTCCTGCCCGCAGCCGGGCAAGAACGAAATACAGGCGGTATCACCCTGCAACTCACCGACTGGAGCCAAAAAAACGCCAAACCGGTGGACTACGGCCCCATCCAGACAGACGACGAAGGCATCGCCACCCTCAGCGACAGTCAAACCGCCGCCCTGCTTGCCCACCTGCGCACCCCGGAGCCGAGCATCAAATTCATCGCGGACGACGGCAGCGACAACGCCCCCTACTGGACGCCATACAGCAACCGCGAACACCTTGCCATCCTCGCCAAAATGGACGAATACCAGGGACGCAACGGCACACCATCGGCACTGCTCAACCCGGGCACAAGCGACAAAGCCGTGCCGCCGCCCGCCCCCGCACCCGAGATCAGCGCCGCCGCCGTCAAAGGGGACAACAGTGGCGACACCATTACCCCGGAGAACAAAAAACACGCCGCCCTGCTGAAACTGCTCCAACCCTACGGCCAAGAAAAAAACTGTGCCTTCAGCAGCAGCGCCCCCGACAAGCGCGGACAAAACATCACCCTTTACCCGCTGAACGACAAACAAACCCTGGCCGAAACCATCTGCCAGTACGGCGAAGAAAAAGGCTTCTACCTCTTTGCCATCCTCAGCGCCGACCTCAAAAAAGTCGAAAAAACCGTTGGCGGCCCGATCAGCACCGGTTACAACGGCTACGGCGAAATCCTCGGCGCACGCCAGCTAGACGACAAAGGCTGCGGCATCAACGACCTCTACCTCTGGAACGGCACCGACTTCGTCCTTGCGAGCAAAAACAGCAACGGCCTGTGCGGCAAAGGCTTCCCCGGCGGTGCCTGGAACAGTCTGCCGAACTACACCAGCAACATCCGCGAAGCCGATGAAAAAGCCGCCCACTAACCCGTCAAGCGGCATAACCGGTGCTCCCCATCCCCACTCGGGATGGGGACGCGCGGCGCGCGTAACAGCAACAAAAAACCGCCCCATTTCCCCGTTGCTCCTCGCCCTGAGCCTTGCCGCCGTCCCCGCCGCCTTCGCCCAAGCCCCCACACCAGCGCAAATGATGCGGCAGAGCGCTGCCGCCACCTACCAGCAGCAACAACAACAGCAACAAGCCCTGATGGGACACATCCACAGCAACATCGCCCGCTGCGGCGACGCCCACGGCCACGGCTGCCAACCCCCCGCGCCCGCCGGGGGCGGCGAATACATCCAGTGGCACATGACGGGACTGCGCGACAACCACGGCGGCCTGGCGGTGATGTACCGCGACGACGATGCCCTCGTTGACAACAACCACGAACCAATGCCCTTCAGCTGGGAAGCCTACCTCAACCAACACGACATCAACGGCAAAAACAAACCCGCCGAGATCGACATGGAAAAAGAGCTTGACCCCATCAACGGCGACTACCTCCCCTACGAAATCCGCGCCATCGGCCAATTCCGCGATACCTACTATGACCACCCTGAAGGTGTCGTTGCAGACATGCCGAAAGAATGCGACGGCAAGCCCTGTGTACTGGCGAGCGTTTACCGCAACACCTGCAACGCCTACGCCGCCGGCTGGCTCACCGATTACAGCGGCGTGCGCATCTACACCGCCCGCCGCGCCTACGGCGGCAACGCTTACGGCGAAGGCGCTTACTATCACACCGACCCCGAAGAATGGAGTACCGCCGAGACAATGGTCGAAGCGCCGATAGCCGACGCACTCGACCGCTGCCGCAGCGATCCCGCCGTCAACCCGCGCACCTGCGCCGCCCCGCCCGTCACAGGGTACAAAGGACAGAAATACCACTGCGCCCTGCCGAAAAAAACCGGCCGCCACCACTGAACCCGACAACCCAGAGCACAACACCCATGAAAACCATCGCAATCATCGGCGAATGCATGATCGAACTGAACGGCACCCCCTTCGGCACCATGCAACAAACCTACGGCGGCGACACCCTGAACACTGCCACCTACCTCGCCCGTAACACCGCCCGCGACACCCTGCGCGTGGACTACATCAGCGCGCTCGGCACCGACCCGCTCAGCCGCGAAATGCGCGTGCGCTGGGAAGCGGACGGCATCGACACCCGCCACGTCCATACCGATCCCGCGCACTCGCCCGGCCTCTACCTGATCCAGCTCGATGCCGACGGCGAACGCACCTTCCTCTACTGGCGCAACAACAGCGCCGCGCGCCACCTCCTGCAACAGCCCGCCTGGCCGCAGACCGCCGCCGCGCTCGCCAACTACGACCACCTCTACCTGAGCGGTATCAGCCTCGCCATCCTGCCGCCTGCCGACCGCGAACACCTTATCGACATCCTCAACACCAGCCGTGTCCCCATCATCTTCGACGGCAACTACCGCCCGGCGCTGTGGAAAGACCCCGCCGAGACCCGCACCGCCTACGCCCGCCTGCTGCCGCACGTCCAACTGGCGCTGATGACCTGGGACGACGAACAGGCCCTGTGGGGCGACGCCGACCTGGAAGCCGCCATCCGCCGCCTGCAACAAGCGGGCGTCCGCGAAATCGTCCTCAAAAACGGCGCAGCGGGGGCGACCTACGCCACCGGCGACACCCGCCACCAGATCCCCGCCGAACGCGTCGAACACATCGTGGACACCACCGCCGCCGGCGACGCCTTCAACGCCGGCTACCTCGCCGCGCGCCTGCAAGGTGCCGACCCCGTCGCCAGTTGCGCAAACGGCAACCGCCTCGCCGCCCGCGTCATCCAGCACAAAGGCGCCATCATCGCGGCAGAACACAGCCGCTTATAAAGCCCCTCTCCCTATGGGGGGGAGGGGGTGGGGTGGGGGTTAACCATCGCAATCGCGACAAAAACCGCGTTGCCCGAAAAAGCATCAGCATAGACGCGGAAAAGGACAACCCCTTACCGTGAGCGCAACCCAAACAGACCCACAAACCCAAGGAACCCACATGAACATCACCACCCTGACCGAACAACTGCGCACCATCAAAATCGTCCCCGTCATCGCGCTGGATAACGCCGCCGATGCCGTCCCGCTTGGCGCCGCCCTGCGGAAAAGCGGCATCCCCGTCGCCGAAATCACCTTCCGCTCCCCCGCCGCCGCCGAAGCCATCCGCCGCCTGCGCGACGCCGACCCGGACATCCTTATCGCCGCCGGCACCGTCCTCAACGCCGCCCAGGCCAAAGCCGCCCAACAGGCGGGCGCGGACTTCATCGTCAGCCCCGGCTTCAACCCGAACACCGTCAAAGCCTGCCAGGACATGGACATCCCCATCACCCCCGGCATCAATAACCCGACCGCCATCGAAGCGGCGCTCGAACACGGCATCGACACCGTCAAATACTTCCCGGCGGAAGCGAGCGGCGGCATCCCCATGCTCAAAGCCCTGCTCGCACCCTACGCCATGCTGAAAATCATGCCGACCGGCGGCATCAACGCAAAAAACATCCGCGACTACCTCGCCATCAAAAACGTCATCGCCTGCGGCGGCTCGTGGATGGTGGAAAAAAGCCTGCTCACCGCGCAAAACTGGGCGGAAATCGAACGCCTCGGCAAAGAAGCGGTGGCACTGGTGCAGGAATAGAACCCGGCATTCGTCCCGCTTGGTCGCCTACAAACCCAGAGCTTATCCCGCTTGGCGCGCGCCAAATCCCGAACCTTGTACGGAAAAAATCCCGTCCCCCGCAAGCGGGGGACGGGGTACCCATGAAAAAAATGCTCGCATTTTTTTCATGGGTACCCGGGAAGGTGGCCGAAGGCCGGAAGGGGGGAATACAAACCCAGCGTTTATCCCGCTTGGCGGCGAACCCAATGCAAAACCGCACACAAAAAAGCCCCTCGCCCATCAAGTGAGGGGCTTTTTCTCTGGTGCACAAATCCAGTGTTTATCCCGCTTGGCTGTTATCCAGGGATCCGCCGGTTGTCCTGACGGCGGATTCTTGGGTTATTTCTCAGCCTCTAGCCGCTGCAGCAGTGTCACCAGTTCCTGTGCGCAGTGCTCCGCGCGTTGCTGGATTTCGTCTGCACTATAGAGTGCGGGGGAAGTGCCGTGGAAATAAAACGGGTCTACATAGCGCATCTGCGTGTAGTAAGCGGTCTGTTCGAGGGGTTTGCACAATTCCTGTACGCGGAAATGCGCAGCACCGTCGGCGCGGTAATCTTCAGCAGGGGCGCCGATCGTGATGCTGGCGACAAAATTTTTGCCGCGCAGTTGGTCACCGCCCGTGCCGTAGGCGAAGCCATAGGTCAGCACGCAGTCAAAGTATTGTTTGAGGATGGCGGGAACGCTGTACCAGTAGAGCGGAAACTGGAAAAGCACCGTGTGATGGCGCAGCAAGGCCTGCTGTTCGGCGGCGGAGTCGATGCGGTAATCGGGATACAGCGCGGCCAGATCGCGGATTTCCAGCGAAAGGCCGCTGTGTTGCAATCGCGTGATGACGGCCTTGTTGGCAATAGACCGGCTGAAATCGGGATGGGCTAAGATGACGAGTGCCATGAATGCTCCTGAATGATGAACGGGCGGCGGATTGTAGAAAGCCGCTTGCAGGTGCTCAATAACTATCCTTTTGCATAGGTGGAAACGATGAAGACGGAATGCCGCAGCGAGCGCTTTGCCCTGTATGACAAGATTTACCCCTGCCCACTCAGCGTGGCGATGGATTTGCTCGGCGGCAAATGGAAGGCTGTCATCCTCTATCACTTGCAGGACGGCCCACAACGCTTCACCGTTCTGCGCCGCCTGTTACCGGGGGCGACGGAAGCGGTATTGAGTCGTCGCCTGCAACAGCTGGAACAGGACGGCTTGCTGTCGCGGCAGGTGTTCGGCGAAAAACCGCCGCTTAAAACGGAATATGCGCTGACGGATTTTGGGCGCAGTGTGCTGCCTGCCCTCAATGCCCTGCTGCAATGGGGTAATCATGTGGTGATGGAGCGCGGGCAATTCGTGGATTGAGGTGGTAGGCACAAATCCAGTATTTATCCCGCTTGGCTCGCCCTTATAACTTGTCGTAATAGCACTATCCTTTTCCGCCATTTCCCACCGTCTGCTTTTTCCCCGACAATAGCCGCCCTTTTCTTTTACCCACATACTGGAATCCCTATGTTGAAAAAACTCGCTTTACTCGCTGCTTGTGCCTGGGCGGCAGGTGTTTCCCCCGCGATGGCGGCCGACTCGCTGCTGGATCGCATCAATGCGAAAGGCACGATTACCGTCGGCACCGAAGGTACTTATGCGCCGTTTACGTATCATGAAACGGACGGCACCCTGACCGGTTATGACGTGGAAGTGACCCGCGCCATCGCCCGCAAACTGGGCGTGACCGTCGAATTCAAGGAAACGCAGTGGGACGCGATGTTGGCAGGTCTGAAAGCGGGTCGTTTCGACCTCGTCGCCAATCAGGTGGCGCTGACCACGCCGGAGCGGCAGGCGACGTTCGACAAATCCGAGCCGTACAGCTGGTCGGGCGCGATGATGCTGGTGCGCGCGGATAATGACGACATCAAATCCCTGGAAGATGTGAAGGGTCGCAAGGCAGCGCAAACGTTGAGCAGTAACTACGGTGAGCTGGCGACGAAATTGCAGGCGGAAATCGTGCCGATTGACGGCATGGCGCAGGGGCTGCTCCTGATCCGGCAGAAACGCGCCGAGCTGACTTTTAACGACAGTCTCGCCCTGCTGGATTATTTGAAAAAGAACCCGGATGCGGGGCTGAAAACCGCCTGGGAAGCGCCGGCGGATGAAAAGCTGGGCGCGGGGCTGATTGCCAATAAGGGCAACGATGAAGCGCTGGCGAAAATCAGCGCGGCGATTGTCGAATTGCGCGAGGACGGCACGTTGAAAAAGCTGGGCGAACAGTTCTTCGGCAAGGACATCAGTGTTAAATAGTCTCCTTCTCTCGCTGCCGTTCATGACCGAAGCCCGCTCGGCTTTGGTCATCGAGGCATTTTGGCCGATGGTCAAGGCGGCGGTGCTGGTTTCCGTCCCGCTCGCCCTGTTTTCCTTCCTGATCGGCATGGTGATAGCGGTTGCGGTGGCGCTTGTCCGCGTCACGCCGGTGCGCGGCTTCGGTCACCGCCTCTTGCTGTTTTTCGTCCGCTTTTACATCTCCATCATTCGCGGCACGCCGATGCTGGTGCAGATTTCCGTGGTGTTCTACGGTCTGCCCGCCATCGGTATTTTTATCGACCCGATTCCCGCCGCCATTATCGGCTTTTCCCTCAATATCGGCGCCTATGCCTCGGAAACCGTGCGTGCGGCGATTGCCTCCGTGCCGAAAGGACAATGGGAAGCGGGCTATACCGTCGGCATGACTTATATGCAAACCTTCCGCCGCATCATCGCACCGCAGGCTTTCCGCGTCGCCGTGCCGCCGCTCAGTAACACCTTCATCGGCCTGTTCAAGGACACCTCGCTCGCCTCCGTGGTCACGGTGACGGAAATGTTCCGTGTCGCGCAGCAAATGGCGAACATGTCCTATGACTTCCTGCCGATTTACATCGAAGCGGGCGTGATCTACTGGTGCTTCTGCTGGGTGCTGTTCCTGATTCAGGCGAAAGTGGAAAAACGCATGGCGCGCTATGTTGTGCATTAAGCGGGGGAATCATGATCAGCGTTAGAAATCTTCACAAAACTTTCGGCGCGCACACCGTCTTACGTGGCATCGATCTCGACATCAATAAAGGCGAAGTGGTCGTCATCCTCGGCCCCTCCGGTTCAGGAAAAACAACGCTGCTGCGCTGTCTCAATGCCCTGGAATGGCCGGAGCAGGGCACCATCACCTTCGCCGGCGAACCGCCGCTGCACATGGATTTTGCCGATCCGGCGGCGAAAAAATCCGTCCTCGCCTTGCGGCGCAAATCCGGCATGGTCTTCCAGCAATACAACCTCTTTCCGCACAAAACCGCGCTGGAAAACGTGACCGAAGGTCCGGTTTATGTGCAGCGCAAACCGCTGCCGCAGGCGCGCAAAGAAGCCCTGCAACTGCTGGATAAAGTCGGGCTGGCCGATAAGGCGGATCTCTATCCCTACCAACTTTCCGGCGGGCAGCAGCAGCGGGTGGGCATCGCCCGCGCACTCGCCATCCAGCCGGATTTGATGCTCTTTGACGAACCGACCTCGGCGCTTGACCCGGAACTGGTGCAGGACGTGTTAGACACCATGCGCGCCTTGGCGGCGGAAGGGTGGACGATGGTCGTCGTCACCCACGAAATCAAATTTGCCCTCGATGTGGCGGACGTGGTGATTGTGATGGACGAAGGCCGGATCGCCGAACAGGGCTCGCCGCAGCAACTCTTCGACAGCCCGCAACACGCACGCACCAAAGCCTTCCTGCAACGCCTGCGCTCGCATTGAGGTAGCGTAAAAGAAGACCCCGCGAGAGCGGGGTCTTGCTTAGGCTATCAAGCCGAGGAGATGGTGTGGCGCGGGCAGTATGCGGACCACGGTGCCATTTTTATGGTCCCCGGTCAGAACGTGTTCATAGTCTCCGTAGCAGGACTCCCAAGAAAGCCAAAGCTACCATT
>ERZ772772.2414-NODE-2414-length-11099-cov-2.297175_pt1 | contig 11099 bp, 9 predicted proteins | sample MGYA00511484_ERZ772772 | MGnify/ENA primary metagenome ERZ772772 (study PRJEB29015, sample SAMEA2737913) | human oral metagenome | biome: human oral; feature: human-associated habitat; material: dental | place: China | collected 2088 ... | reverse complement strand
ACCGAAGAAGGTATGACCATTGAAAACCCCGGCGGCTTTATTGAAGGAATATCTTTGCGCAATCTCATTTCCGCTGCGCCGCGCGGCAGGAATCCGGCGCTTGCCGATGCTATGAAACGCATAGGGCTTGCCGAGCGTACGGGGCGCGGCATTGATCGCATATTTGCGGGTTCCATCATCTATGGTCGTCCGTGGCCCGATTACTCCGAGACAACGGAGAACAACGTACGGGTTTTTATTGCGCGTGCCAAGCCGAATCTGGCTTTCATGAAGCTCATCCAAGATGAGCAGCAGCGTACGGGGAATCTGCCATCAATCCATGCCCTGCTGATTCTTTCGGCCTTGCAGATGGAACGCCGCCTGAGGTTTGCCGATCTCGGGAAAATGACACATCTGAGCGAACATCGCATCCGTGCGAACCTTGAACGTATGGTCGAGCATGGAGTGATAGAAGCGAAGGGAAGCGGAAAAAACCGCAGCTACATGCTCAGTGCTCAAATGTATGCGGCAGCGAATGAAACCGCTGCCTATGTTCGCCAGGCCGGCATCGAAGAAGTACGTCAGCCCGAACTCATCCTGCGGTACGTTCAGGCACAGGGCAGCATTACACGAGGAGAAGCTGCCGATCTCCTGCGCGTCAGTGACAATTATGCCTATGTGTTGCTCAAGCGACTGACAGAGGACGGCAGGCTGCGAGCTGTCGGGCAGAAGCGCGGGCGCAAGTATGTGCTGTCGACACATTCGCATTGACAAGACTATTCTTCTTAGGTATGATTAAGCTTAGCGAAATGAAACGTATACGCTCCGCCGTTAAAGACAGCGGAGCGTTCTGCCAAGCGATAGGACTTCGATGCTTGGCAACACGAAAGGATAACCGATGAAATCACTGAAACTGCGTGCGGCTTTCTTGTTTCTCGTGCTCATTTGCAGCATTGTGCTCGCGTTGGGGTTCGGCTCGGTGACACTGCCGACGGATACGCTCTTCGCCGAGATCTCTGCGGCTCTTTCGGGAGAATCATCGAAGAATGCGATGATTCTTTTCGACATCCGCCTGCCGCGCATCCTTTTTGCGGCGCTTGCCGGAGCCGCTTTGGGACTCACGGGGCTTTTGATGCAGACGGTCTCGCAGAATTATCTTGCCGATCCCTATATTCTCGGCGTTTCGGCGGGAGCGAGCACGGGCGCCGTCGTCTGCATCGTCTCGGGACTGGCGCAGCAGCTTTTCGGCTATGGCATTTACGTCGGCGCCTTTTTCGGCGCGGCGCTTTCGACGGCGCTCGTGATCTTTCTGACGGGGAGGAGCGGCAGTCCCGTGCGCCTCGTTCTCATGGGAATGGGCGTCTCGGCGCTCTTTTCCGCCCTGACGATGCTCGCGATCTACGGGGCGAAGGACGAGGCTCAGGTGCGAAGCGCCATGTTCTGGCTCATGGGCAGCCTCACAGGCATACAGTGGAAGGCGGTGCCCGTCATGGCGGCGTCGCTCGCGGCGCTCATGCTCTTCATCTACCTCTTGCGCCATGAGCTTGACATCCTCCTGCTCGGCAAGGAGGAAGCGCGTCATCTCGGCATGTCCGTCATGCGCCTGCAGCGGCTCATCGTGCTCTTCTCGTCCGCCGTCGTGGCGGTCGTCGTGGCGCTCTCGGGCATCATCGGCTTCATCGGGCTCATCATCCCTCATGCGGCGCGCTTCTTCGGCGAGCCGAAGCACGGCGTGCTCCTGTGGTTCACGGCTCTTTTCGGCGGCATTGTCCTCGTCTGGGCCGATGTGCTCGCGAGAAGCGCCTTCCGCCCCGAAGAGCTTCCCATCGGCATCTTGACGGCGGGACTCGGTGCGCCCGTGTTCTTGTGGATCATCAGCCGCAAGTACGGAGGCTATTGACATGCTCTCGGTCAGGAACTTGTCTTTCGCGGTCGGCGCAAAAACGATTCTCGACGATGTGTCCGTCGACTTCGCTGCGGAAAAGATCACGGCGATCCTCGGTGCAAACGGATCGGGAAAAAGCACCTTGATGTCCTTCCTCGGGAAGAATCGTGCTGCGCCCGGTCACGTTTTCTTCTGCGGCGAAGACATCAGCGAGATTTCGCCGCACGCTTACGCCTTGAAGGCGGCAATGCTGCCGCAGCAGCGCGAAACCATCGCGGACTTCGCTGTCGAGGACGTCGTCGTCATGGGGCGCTTCCCCTACAAGCGGCAGTTTCGCGACTACACGCAAGCCGACTACGAGATCGCTCGCACTGCCATGCGCGAGGTCGGCATCGAGGCGATGGCGAAGCGCCGTATCGGCAGCATGTCGGGCGGCGAGATCCAGCGCGTCATGATCGCTAAGGTTCTCGCGCAGAAGCCCGAACTCATCCTCATGGACGAGCCGACGAACCACCTCGACGTCCGCTACAAGGTCGCGCTCATGAATACGCTGCGCGCCTACGGCGGAACGATCGTCCTCGTGCTGCACGACCTGTCGCTCGCCGCCCAGTACGCCGACCGCGTCGTCGTCATGAAGGACGGTCGCATACGAGAAGAAGGGGAGACGGGGGGCGTCATGCGCACGGAGCTTTTGGAAGAGATCTTCGGCGTGCCCTTCGTGCGATTTGAGAAGAACGGGCGCGTCTATTTGAATTATTGAAGAATCACTGATACATTCAGCGTTTCCTTGCATGAGTCGTATGGTCGCGGCAAGCGCTGCGTCAAGGGTATATATCAAAGGAGGATCTTTATGAAGAAATGGCTGAAGAAGACGGCTGCGGCGGGACTCGCCGCCCTGCTCCTCGCATCGCTCGCCGGCTGCGGCAATGACGCCAAGAAGGCGGAGGAAGGAAAGGCGGCGGGCTATCCCGTCACATGGACGGAAACGCTCGACGGGAAGGAAGTGACGGCTTCGGTGGAAAAGGCGCCGAGCCGCGCCATCTCGATGTCGCAGGCAACGACGGAAATGATGCTCGCGCTCGGTCTTGAGGATAAGATGGTCGGCACGGCGATGAAGGAGGAAGACATTTACCCGCCCTTGCAGGCGTCTTATGACAAGGTCAAGGTGCTCGCGGAAAAGTGGCCGTCCTACGAAACCTTCATGGCAGAAAAGCCCGATTTCGCAACGGGTTGGGAGGTGCCTTTCACGAAGCGCGGCATTCCCGCAGATTCGATTACGGCACAGGGCGTGCCCATCTATATCCCGTCTTCGATGCAGAAGCTCGATGCTGGCCTCGATACCGTGTTTGACGACATGATGAAGCTTGGCGCGATTTTCGGCGTCGAGCCGAAGGCGCAGGAATGGGTTGACGGGCAGAAGAAGATCCTCGCAGACGTGCAGGAAAAGATCAAGGATCTGCCGAAAAAGCGCGTGTTCATTTACGACGCCTCGGACGGCAAGCCTTTCACTGCTTACAAGGGCTATACGACGAACATCCTCAAGCTTATCGGCGCGGAAAATGTCATGGCGGACGCCGGCGTTGACAAGACATGGGCGGCGACGACATGGGAAAGCGTGGTCGCTGCAGATCCCGAGTACATCATCATTGCCGACTACAGCAACGGCATACGGAACGATGACGACTTCCAGAAGAAGGTCGCCGCCATCAAGGAAAATCCGCAGCTTGCGAATGTCAAGGCCGTCAAGGAAAACCACTTCCTCAAGGTGAAACTCTCGGAGATCACGCCGGGCGTGCGCACGGTCGAAGCATTGAAGCGTCTCGCCGAAGAGATTCACGGAATCAACCTGCAGTGAGACTCTCAAGGAAGCGCTGCTCGGCGATGTTGAAGCTTCCCGTACGTTCTTGATGCTGCCTGGCACGTCTCCCGCATGTGCGGGGTGTGCATGAATTCTCAATACTTGACCAAAAGAAGCGCCTGTGCGGCGCTTTTTTTGGATTTGTACGAAAGGCGAGTAGTCCGGGCGCTTTCCTTATGGTATACTGGCAGGGAGTTCTGTATACCGACGCTTTTGCAAAAAAGGAGGGATTTGATGATCACCGACGGACTTTCCTATGTCTCCGTCCTTGTGTTCTTCGCGTCCGTGGTTCTTGCTGCCGAAAGGGTGACGGGGTGGGCGGTCTTTCGCTTCGTCCCCGGCGTCGTCTTCATCTACATCGGTTCGATGCTGCTCGCTACGCTCGGCGTTTGGAGCATGGCGGCGACGAAGCCCGTCTATCGCGAGCTTTCGACGCTTCTGACCTATGCGATGATCTTCACGATGCTCCTGCGCTCGGATGTCCGCAAGATCTTTCGCATCGGCCCGCGCATGCTCCTCGGCTTCTTCGCTGCGACCGTCACGATCGCCGCCGGGTTCGTCGTCGCCTTCCTCGCCATGAAGGATCATCTCGGCGCTAACGCGTGGATGACGCTCGGTGCACTCTCCGGCTCATGGATCGGCGGCTACGACAATATCATGGAGATTCAGACCGCGCTGCACATTCCGGTGATCGACATGGAAGGTGCGTTCATCGTCGACTCTATCGACTATACGATCTGGGTCCTGTTCCTCTTCTGGCTCGTCACGCTTGCCCCGCGCTTCAATCGCTGGATGGGAGTGGATACGGCGAAACTGGACGCCGTATCGCAGGCGATCGAGGACGATGATGCGAGGCGGACGGGAGAGATTTCTTTTCAAGGAATCTTCTTGATCTTTGGCACGTCGCTCCTCGTCTCCTCCGTTGGCGCAGATCTCGGCCCCTTGCTTTACGTTGCCATGCCCTTTCTCACGCAGTCCATCTGGACGATTCTCTTCATCGCGGCTTCCGGATTCATCGCCGCCTTTTCTCCGCTCGGGCGCATTGCCGGCTCCATGGAGGTCGCAAACGTGATGCTCTACTCGCTCATCGCGCTCGCGGCCTCGCGCACATCCCTGCTGCAGTTCGGCGATGCGCCCGCCTGGGTGCTCGCGGGCTTCATCATCCTCGGCGTGCACTTCCTTCTCATGGCATTGATCGCACGCATCTTCCGGCTCGACATGTTCACGCTGTGCATATCCTCGATGGCGAACATCGGCGGCGCAGCGTCAGCGCCGATTCTCGCGAGCCTGTATTCCGGCGCTTTGATCCCCGTCGGCATATTCCTGGCGATCCTTGGACACATCATCGGCACGCCGCTCGGACTATGGATTGCACGCTTGCTGGAAATGCTCGCTTGAAGGGGTGTACGTTATGGAAAAGAAGAGAACCTGCCGCTGGGCGACGATCGGCTGCGGCACGATCGCGCATGAAATGGCGCAGGCGCTGCAGCGGCTCGGACGCGGCTTCTGTGCTGCAGCGGGCCGCACGCCGCAGAAGGTGAGGGCTTTCGCGGCAGAGTTCGGCATAGAAAAAGCGTACGATACGCCGGCGGCTCTCTTCGCCGACCCGGACATTGACATCGTCTACATCTCGACGCCGCACAATAAGCATGCGCCCTACATCATGCAGGCGCTCTCTGCGGGCAAGCATGTGCTCGCGGAAAAGGCTATCACGCTCAACGCGCACGAGCTTGCGGCGGCGGCCTCCCTCGCCGAGGAGAAGGGACTCGTCCTTGCCGAGGCGATGACGATCTACCACATGCCGCTCTATCGTGCGCTCGCCTCGCGCATCGAGGCGGGCGAGTTCGGCGCGCTTCGTCTCGCGCAGCTGAGCTTCGGCAGTTATAAGCCCTACGATATGGAAAACCGCTTCTTCAATCTGCGCCTCGCGGGCGGCGCACTCCTCGACATCGGCGTCTATGCTTTGTCCTGCGCACGTTTTTTCCTCGCGGAAAACCCTGAGGAAATCGTCTCTCGGGCGCGTCTTGCACCGAGCGGCGTCGACGAGCAGGCGGTCATCGTGCTTAAGAACAGCGTCGAGGAAATGGCCGCCATCACGCTGTCCCTTCATGCCAAGCAGCCCAAGCGAGCAGTGTTCTCCTTCGACGGCGCTTATATCGAGATCTGCGACTATCCGCGTGCCGACCGTGCTTCCATCATCTGGGCGGCGGATGGACGCCGGGAAGACATTGTGGCAGGTGAGACGGAAAAAGCGCTCGATTACGAGGTTCTCGCGATGGAGCGCGCCGTCCGCGGGGAAGGAAACGAGATGCGCCTCGACTATACGCGGGGTGTCATGGAGATCATGACGAAGCTGCGGGCGGCCTGGGGCGTCAAGTACCCCGAGGAAGAAGCGGCTGCAGAAAGATCTTGAGGTGAATGAATGAAATACCGCTATTATCTGTTTGATTTCGACTATACGCTCGCAAATTCGGAAAAGGGCATCACAGGCTGCTTTCATACGACACTCAAGCGGCTCGGTTACGACGACGTGCCCGACGAGACGATCCGCCGCACGATCGGGCTGCCGATGGATGAAGCGATCCGCCGCATTGCGGGCATCGAGGAGGCGGCGGAATGCGAGCGTTTCCTCGTCAGCTACCGCAGGGAGGCCGACAAGGAGATGACGCCGAATACGCATTTCTATCCCGAGACGCTGCCGCTCCTCGAAAAATTGCGTGCGGCAGGCGCGAAGACCGCCATCATCTCGACGAAGACGCGCCATCGCATCATGGAGAAGTTCATCGCTGAAAATGTCACGCATCTTCTCGACTTCGTCATCGGCTGCGAGGACGTCGAGACGTTCAAGCCCTCGCCCGAAGGCATTCTCGCCGCCTGCCGCCGCTTCGGCGCGGCAAAGTCCGAGGTCATCTACACGGGGGACAACTTGGTCGACGCCGAAGCGGCGCAGGCGGCCGGCGTCGATTTCGCCGCCGTGCTCACGGGCACGACGGAAAGAGCCGCCTTCGAGGTGCTGCCGCATGTGAAGATCATGAAAAATCTCGGTGAACTGCTGGCATAGCGAAGTGGGATTGAACCGCTTTGGACGCGCATGGCCGAACATGCGAAAAGATGGCGGCCATCGCTCTGTGTCTGCCCGGATTGCTGCGATGTATTGACGCAAACGCAAAGAACGAATAACCGCCGCGCTTTCGCGCGGCGGTTATTCGTTCAGGCACGATTCTTTCGTCATTCACTTCTCATCCGACTTTTTTTCGAGACTCACCGTCCCATCGGATTCTCCTCCTTTCCGAGTATTCGGAGGCTTCCTTTAACTGCCCCCATCAAGCGCAGGTACCGGTCACTTCATCCGCCGGCCTCTTTTTCCCCCTTTGCTTGCCTTCATTATATAGCAAATGGTTTGACTTGTCAAGATTTTCTGACGATTTACCGTAAAAAACAACAAGTCAAACCCGAGGAGCAGACCGATGGACTTTTCATGCAAGAGGCGCGCACAATCCCTGCAAAGTGAGCATTTGCGCGTATATTGAGTTGAGAAAAGTCCAAGCGCTCCGTTTGCAAAAGCCGCTTTTCGATCATCGGCTTCGCTTTGCCGCCAACTGCTGCTGCTGTTTCGCCAAGTCGAGGAGCGCCGCCTGACGCTCGCGCCGCTCGCGCTCGATGCGCGAGGCGACGTCTTCCGCCTGGGGCGCTTCTTCGACCGTATGCTTGGCGATGTCTAAGATCTCTGCCTGCGCCTGCGTCCTGTCTCCCGCGATGCGTGCGGCGATGTCCTCGGGCGATTCCTCGGCAGATGCAGCTTCCCCTGCCGCCGCCTTGGCTGCCGCCCTGGCTGCCGCTTCCTCCTCGCGCTTTCGCTCTTCTTCTGCCGCTCGACGCGCCGCCTCTTCCGCCTCGGCCTTCTTGCGCGCCTTCGCCTCGGCCTTCTTCAAGCGCCGCTTCGCCTGCTCCGACATATACTTCTGCCACTCCATCGGATCGACCTCGATCAGGCGCGGCTCGGCGATGAACGCTTCATATTCAATGGAATGATTGCCCAGGTAGACCTTCCTGCCTGTTGTCACATGCTCCTTTTCCATGGCATAATCTCTCCCGTTCCCTGGAATCGCTGTATCGTGTGCGGGGCGAATCCACGACCGCCCGCTCTCTGCCGTACGCTCTGCAGAGAAAACCCTTTTGCTTTAATTCCCCGTCGATGATTGGAAATCCTTCTTTTTTCTATAGGCGATGCTAAGATTTTCTGATAGAATGATGATGGACGATGAAGGGGAAGGCCAGAGAGATTCGGGTCGTTCTCCGAAAGGCGGTGCAATATGACCACAATCGACAAGGCGGCGCTTCATATTCTCGACGCGGCGGGCTCTTCGCTTCTTTCGGCGGCGGAGCTGCCGCTTACGGGCGAGACGAGCGAATATCTTCTCGCGCATATCGAGAAGAGTCGCAAGAGTCCCGACAAGAAGGCGGGGACATTTTACGAGGATAGCGAGTGCAGGAAGGAAATTGCCGCCTATCTTGCGGGCGAGAAGGATTTCCTCGCCTTTTCGCGCACGCTGGCAGAGAGCTTTCTGCGTGCGTTTTCCCATGCGGCGGAGGCGGCGAGCATGCTGCTCTTCGTGCTCGAAGTGCACGAAGATGAGCGGCGCGAGCTCATCGTCTTCCTCTGCCGCAGCCATGCGGGCTTTTCACCCGCCGTCGTCGATACGGAGGGCGGGCTTTCGGCGGAGCTTTCGGCATGTGGCTCCCTTTTGCCGAGCGCTTCGGCGACGATGGATGAGTTCGCCTTCGTCGATCTCTCGACGTTTGCCACCCATGTGCGCGCCAAGCGCTACAGCGTCGACGGCAACGCCATCTTCGTCCTGCCCGAGCTTGTCTTGGAATGCGGACAGGCGCCTTCGGCGCGCGAGGCTTTGAAGAAGGCGAGCGATACGGCGAAGAAGGTAGCCGAGGCCTACGGCGGCGATGCCGTGGAGACGGCGGCTGCCGTCAAATCCTTCGTCGCGGGCGAGCTTGCCGAAAAAGATGCAGTGAACCCCTTCGAGGTCGGCCGTGAGGTATTCAAGGGAAATCCCGCGATGCAGGCGGACTACGAGCGGGCGATCGAGGAAGCAGGATTCGCTGCGCCCGTGGAGATGGACCAGGAATCTATCCTCAAGAAGATGAAGAATCACAAGCTCAAAACGGACACGGGCATCGAGCTTGTGATCCCGACGGACTACTTCGACAACACGGAATTCGTCGAGTTCCGCCGCGGCGAGGACGGCACGATCTCCATCACACTCAAGCAGATCCAGAATATCGTCAATCGAGGGTGAGGCGTCATGAAGGACAAAAGAATCCAGGGCGAGATTCAGAATCTCAAGCCGCATATCATGCGAGAACTGCAGAGCCTCTACGAGCTCACGGTTCCGGTCGGGCAGCTTTCGACGAAGGAGCTGAACGAGAGGCTCATCGCCGTCACGGAGGAAATCGGGCGCGAAGTCGCCGTCTACGTCGACCGCAAGGGGCGCATCATCGAAATTTCCGTCGGCAACACATGGACGGTCGATCTGCCCGCCGTCGATGCCCGCTCGGAGGTGCGTCTTTCGGGCGTGCGCTGCATCCATACGCATCCGAGCGGCGATACGGAGCTCAGCGATCCCGACATCTCGTCGCTTCGCCGCCTGCGCTTCGACGCGATGGCGGCCATCGGGCGGCTTTCGGGCGAGAGCGTCGGCTGCCTCGGCTTCTTCACGGGCGAGAAGGAAGAGGACGGCACGCTCGAAGTGCAGCTTTTCGGCCCTGTGCGCGCCGATCATCTGAATCGCATCCGCCTGACGCCGCTCATCCAGAGCATCAACAAGCGTCTTTCGAGGGAGCGTACGCAGGCGACGGACGATGAGGAGGAACGTGCCGTGCTCGCTGGGATCGACGCGCCCATGACCTGCGCTCTGTGGACGACGGAGGATTCGCTCGCCGAGCTGGCGGAGCTTGCGCGCACGGCGGGCGCGACCGTCGTCGGCACGTTCATCCAGAAGAAGGCGAGGCCCGACACGGCGCTCTTTTTGGGGCGCGGCAAGGTCGAGGAGATGGCGATGTTCATCCAGAACGAGCGTGCGACGCTCGTCATTTTTGACGATGAGCTTACGCCGTCGCAGCAGAGGAATCTCGAAATGGCGCTCGGCGTGAAGATCCTCGACCGCACGGCGCTGATCCTCGACATCTTCGCGCAGAGAGCGCGCACGGCGGCGGGCAAGCTGCAGGTCGAGCTGGCGCAGATGAAGTACAGTTTGCCGCGCATCTTGGGACAGGGACTTGTGCTCTCAAGGCTCGGCGGCGGCATCGGCACGCGCGGCCCCGGCGAGACGAAGCTCGAAGTCGACCGTCGCCGCATCCGTCGTCGCATCCACGACATCGAGGGCGAGATCGAGCGGCTCAAGAAGGAGCGATTGCTGCATCGCGAGCGCCGCCGCGCCGCGCGCATCCCCGTCGCCGCCCTCGTCGGCTATACGAACGCCGGCAAGTCGACGCTCCTGAACGCCTTGACGGGCGCAGATGTCTTCGCCGAGGACAAGCTCTTTGCGACGCTCGACCCGACGACGCGCTCTCTTCGGCTCGCGGACGGCCGCGAAATCCTCGTGACCGATACCGTGGGTTTCATACAGAAGCTGCCGCATACGCTCGTACAGGCCTTTCACGCAACGCTCGAAGAGGTCGTCGAAGCCGATCTGCTGCTGCACGTCGTCGATGTGTCGAACGAGGCTGCAGAGTTCCAGATCGAGGCCGTCACTGAAGTCCTCAAAGAGCTTGGCGCAGCCGAAAAGCCCATGCTCTATGTGCTGAACAAGCTCGATCGCCTGACGAACGGCGCAGGCGGCACGGGCGAAGGCGACGCAGCGGCGCATGTCGATACGATGGGCGATGCGAGGCACGAGGCAGCGGGGAGTGACGCGGCGGGCGGCTTTTCCGAGGGCGAGATTCCGTCCTTGGAAGAAGTGCATCTGCCGCCCGCCGTCCTGCGCCTCCTGCGCGGCCGCGAGGGCTGCGCCATCTCTGCGAGGACGGGCGCGGGGCTTGTCGAGCTGCAGGAAAGGATCGCCTCATTCTTCCGCACGGGCGAGGTCGAGCTTACGCTTCACATCCCCTTTACGGAGAACGCAGCCGTCACGCGCCTGCACGAGGCGGGGCGGGTGCTTCAGACGGACTACGACGAGCGCGGCACGCGCGTCGTCGTCCGTCTGAGCGAAGAAGAAGCCGCTCGCTTTCGCCGCTATGAGATTTCGTAATTATAAAAAGTCTTTTGCCCTTGCTGCAAGATAGAGGGGCAGGTTCGTGATGGCACCGTCCTTCTGATAGCCAAGCCGGGAAAAGCGCAGTGCACACTGCGGCGCTAGGGCTGCG
>ERZ772772.2408-NODE-2408-length-11101-cov-12.800923_pt1 | contig 11101 bp, 6 predicted proteins | sample MGYA00511484_ERZ772772 | MGnify/ENA primary metagenome ERZ772772 (study PRJEB29015, sample SAMEA2737913) | human oral metagenome | biome: human oral; feature: human-associated habitat; material: dental | place: China | collected 2088 ... | reverse complement strand
AGGGGCGAAAGGACATGGGAAGCGTCATAGAGGAGATCCGCGCGGAGTGCATCGCGGAGGGAAAGGCGGAGGGAAAGGCCGAGGGCATCGCCGAGGGCAAGCTCGAGACGCTCGTCCGGCTCGTGCGCGCCGGCCTCGTGGACGCCCGCGCCGCTGCGGCCTTGATGGAGATAGATCTCAAGGAGGTCGAGCGCATGCTCACGTAAGGACCGGCGCGGGTAGTACCCGGCCTTGGGTGCCGCATGAGACGCGAGGAGGAGGGCGCTGGCGCGAAGCGCGCCCTCATCATTCGGCGACGTTAGAGTATTGTCCTTGCCGGAGAACAGAGCTGAGAAAGAGATTTTTTGTCACTTGCCCACCATACCATGGCGCACACGCCACTTTCGGCGCTCCGTGTCATTGAGGATGCGCTTGCGCATGCGAATGGATTGAGGTGTGACCTCCACTAGCTCATCATCCATGATGTACTCGAGCGCCTCCTCGAGCGTAAAGACCTTGGGTGGCGTAAGCTGCACCGCAATGTCGGCCGTTGAGGAGCGCTGGTTACCAAGGTTCTTCGTGCGGGCGACGTTGACAACCATGTCGCCCGGGCGGGACCGCTCCCCCACCAGCATGCCCTCGTAGCACTCGGTACCGGGACCCACAAAGAGTGCGCCACGCTCCTGAAGCGTCCCGAGCGCGTAGGCCACCGCCCTCTCTGTTGACATCGAGATCATCGCACCGTTCTGCCTCGTACCTATCTCGCCCGCAAAGGGACCGTACTCCAAGAACGTATGGTAGAAGACAGCCTCACCGTGCGTGACGTTGAGAATACGGTTCTTGAGGCCCATGATGCCACGCGTCGGTATCCTGAACTCTAGATGGGTCTGGACGCTACCCGTGTCCATAGAGGCCATGGTGCCTCCGGCATTGCCAAAGAGCTCGATGACCTTACCCGAATACTCGCCAGGGCACTCGACCACGGCCTGCTCGATTGGTTCGAGCCGACCACCGTGACCATCGCTCCTTAAGAGCACTTGGGGGCGGCCAACCTGAAACTCGAAGCCCTCGCGTCGCATCTGCTCCATGAGGACCGAGAGGTGCAGGACGCCTCGGCCCGATACCTCGGTGCCCGTCTTATCGGGGAGCTCCTCGATGCGCATGGTCACGTTGTTCTCGCGCTCCTGTTCGAGGCGCTCCTTGAGCTGACGACCGCCCACGATGTCGCCCTCGCAACCCACGAGCGGTGAGGTGGATGGCTCGAACACGATGGACATGGTGGGCGGGTCTATCTCGATGGGGTCAAGCTCCACCGGATTGGTGGGGTCGGTGTAGACGTCACCGATATCGGTGCCATCAATGCCCACCACAGCACCAATGTCGCCCGCACCTATCTCCTGGCATTCCGCACGTCCCAGGTAGTCAAAGGTAAAGAGCTGCTTTACCTGGGCCATCGCACGACTTCCGTCGTTCTTTACGACCAGGATCTCGTCCTTTGCATGAATGGTGCCGGAGTACACGCGCCCTATGCCGATGCGCCCCACATAATCGGAATGGTCGATGGTCACGCACTGCATAGCGAGAGGGCCGTCCACGTTCGCATCAGGGGCGGGCATGGCGTCCACTATCATGTCAAGCAGCGGGTACATGTCTGTGTTGTCATCATCGGGGTCAAGACGTGCGAAGCCGTTGGTGGCCGAGGCATAGATGACGTGCTCCATCGCAAACTCTAACTGATCGTCGGTGGCCCCAAGATCCATCATGAGGTCGAGCGAGGCGTTGAGGGCATGCTCCGGATCAGCTGCGGGTTTGTCCACCTTGTTTATCACGATCATGACCCGCAGACCCACGTCGATGGCGTGGCGCAGGACGAAGCGGGTCTGGGGCATGGGCCCCTCCGCCGCGTCAACCAACAGCAGAGCGCCATCGGCCATCTTGAGCACACGCTCAACCTCACCGCCAAAATCCGCATGTCCCGGCGTATCGATGACGTTTATCTTGATACCTCGGTATTCGATCGAGATATTCTTTGCAAGGATGGTTATGCCGCGCTCGCGCTCCTGATCATTGGAGTCGAGCACGCGCTCCTCGACTTGCTGGTTGTCGCGAAACGCGTCGGTCGCACGCAACAGCTTGTCCACAAGCGTTGTCTTCCCGTGATCGACGTGGGCGATGATGGCGATGTTGCGGATGTCCTTTTGGAGCATGGATACCTCTTGTGTCTCTGCGACTGTCTCTGTGTTCTATCCGAGTGCATGACTGTTATAGCACGCAAGAACAGCTGCGACGCTGCCGGGCAAGAATGTGGCATTACTCCACGCCAAGGCACGGGCGTCCGCTTGTTCTACAGAAGGGGCTCGACCTCCCCCGCAGGAGCAGGATCGGCCCACACAAAACCATTGCCTCGTCCCTTACCCGAAAACAGCGAGTAAGCGGAGTAGGAGCGGTAGCCCCTCTCACCAAACTCGAGCATAAGAGCATCCTGGTAGTTATCGTTATCGTCTGCAATGGCACCCTCGTAGACGATAGCGTAGCGAACAGGCGCGGCAAGGCCACCGTTCTTATGGGCGGTACCGCCATCTTTTCCCAACATCCGAACCTTGTCGTACGCTCCCTTGAGACAAGCCTCAACACCATCATCTGTAAACTCAAACGAGCTGACCACGCCTGCTGCATCCTGCACGGCAAGCAGAACACCAAACGACTCTCCTGCGGCAAGGGCGTCAAGCGCCTCTCCCATCAGCGTGCTGCCCAAGGCATCAAGCTCCTCAGACATCCCATAGCTTCTTTGACCCAAGTTCGCTCCCATCATCCTCCCCGCATCCGAGCCAAGCATCCGACTACCTGTGAAAGAAGCCAGAGCCGCTGCCCCAGTTTAAAGACCTTAGTGGGGACGATGAAGACCGAACGCGTGGCCACAGGCTCGCATAAGATTATAGACGAGTCACTTTACTGTAACTTTTCTGATATATGACGGCTTGTCGGTTGCGGCAACCCTGTTTCTGGCCTCAGGAGTCCTCGTGACGGCGCGGGACCAAAACCCCCCGCCAGGCTGCGGGGCACTATGGAAAATGGCTCAACTGGGCAAATGCGTCCGAGCAACCCCCCGCCAGGCTGGCGGGGGGTTTGTGCCAGGGTCCGCAGGCCTCGGCCTGGAGCCCGACTGCACGGAAAAGCGCAGTCTGGGCAGAGGGCCTCGCTGATGGCGCGCCCCGAACTAGGCCGGGACACCATCAGGCTGCCAGTTGTAGGCTAAGAAAGTGTCTGGACTCAGGGTAAGGTGTACGTGTTCATCATGTCACTCGACAAAAGTCCAGTTGATCTCTCTTTGAGGCGACGAAACCGTACACGTTACGAAGGCCTACCCATCAAGACGATTCAGCGATAGCTGGCACTGCATCGATGCACACCGCCAGACACCCGCCCCAGGAGATGGCTAGAGGAGGAGCTGAAGGAGGTGAGCTCTAACACCGCTGTAGGTTGTGCAAACAAAAAGCCCGGGGCAGGAAGCCCTCGGGCTGGACGCTCTATGGTGGAGACGATGGGGTTCGAACCCACGACCTCAGGCTTGCAAAGCCCGCGCTCTCCCAGCTGAGCTACGTCCCCGCGTGAAAGACAGACATGACTTGCCCCATGGGCAATAAACACCCCAGCGGCGACTCGGCTCACGCTGGGGTGTTTATTATCAAAGTCTGGTGGGCCCGACAAGGTTCGAACTTGTGACCTCCCGGTTATCAGCCGGACGCTCTGACCAACTGAGCTACGGGCCCAACGCAGAGAAGTATATTACACGCGTTGAGCCGATAGGTCAACTGTTTAGTCAGGAAATTCTCAACTTTCTTCGCTCTACACGACCACTCCTTGCATTGTGCCGCCATACGTGTACCATGTACCAACGAAAGTGGCTTAAACAAGTATGGATGGGGTCTCTTAAAACCCCAGGGACATGGGTGATGGGCTTATGGTACGCATGGACATTCAAGCCATCATGGTCGGTGCAGGTCCGGTGTCTTCACTCATCGTGCTGAGACCACGAACTGCGCACAAAGATGAGGAGAGTATAAAGCTTCCCATTCGAATTGGCGTCGTCGAAGCGACGATCATCTCGACCGGTATAGAGGGTGCACCAATCAAACGTCCCATGACTCATGACCTGCTACTCAGCTGCATTCACGAGATGGGCGGATCTCTCAATTCCGTCGAGATAGTCGACGTGCGCGGGACTACCTTCTACGCTCGCCTCAACATCAGCTGTGAGTCCGGTCGCCACATCGAGATAGACGCACGCCCCTCCGATGCCATAGCCCTTGCAGTCAGGCAGGGTGTACCTATCTTTGCCGACGAGCAGGTGCTCAAGATGGCTACCATGCCTGACTTCGAGGCTGTCGAGCGTCAAGAGAAGGAGCATGAGATGGAGGATTTCCACGATTTTGTGGAGAAGCTCTCTCCCGAGGACTTCACGTAGACATACTCCACCTTGCATCCTCCCGTGCGTGCCCAAGAATCTGCCGGGCACGTACGAAAGGACGTTTGCCCAGCTGGCGTCAATTCTTAGGTACCCCAGAATCTGAGGGGAACGTACGCGGGGGTACTCCCGCTCCAAGACCCGGACCTTGAAGCGGGGAGCCCGAGGCCTACTCTCCCTCATCCTCGATCATCGAGTCGTCCAGCTCTTCCTCGCCACCTATGTCCACAGCCTCCTCGTCGGCGTCCTGGGCATCTGCAGCGTCAAGACCAAGGTCAAGGGAACTCTGACCCTCGGCCTGCCTCGATGCCTTGGGTGCCTTCTTCTTGCGTGCCACCATACGGGCCACCGCGCTCACACGGTCGTGCTCGCCCATGTTCATGATCCTGACCCCTTGGGTCGCACGCCCAAGGCGTGAGATGTCCGTCGTCTTCATCCGGATGACGACGCCCTCCTCAGAGACCATCATGAGCTCATGCTGTGGGCCGACCACGCGACACGCCACGAGGTCACCCTTCCTCGCAGTCATCGAGATGGTCGAGACACCCTGGCCACCACGTCGCTGCTCAGGATACTCGGCGACAGGTGTGCGCTTGCCGTAGCCCCTCTCGGTCACGACGAGCAGGTCTCCCTTGCCGTTCGATATCTCCATGCCCAGCATCCTCGCGCCATCCTTGAGGGTGATGCCGCGCACACCTGAGGTCGCACGCCCGGTCGGACGAATCTCCGACTCGTCGAAGAGTATGGCCTTACCCGCCGTCGAGCACAGGATGACCTTCTCTCCCTGCTTGACACGGCGCACGTTGACCAGCTCGTCTCCCTTCTTGAGGTTGATGGCGATGATGCCGTCACGACGGCTCCTGTCGTAGTCGCTCATGGCCGTCTTCTTGACCATACCGCTTGTCGTGGCAAAGAACAGGTGCTCGTCGGCGGGGAAGTCGCGCGTCGTGATGACGGCAGTGGAGTGCTCGCCCTCCTCGAGCGGGATGACGTTCACCATGGCCGATCCGCGAGCATGGCGGCTGCCGATGGGAAGCTCATGTACCTTAACACGGTAGACCTTCCCCTTGTTGGTAAAGAAGAGCACGTAGTCATGGGTAGACGCCACAAAGAGGTCCTCGACGAAGTCGTTGTCCTTGAGCGAGAGACCTTGGACGCCCTTGCCGCCGCGCTTCTGTGAGCGATAGGTCGAGACGGGCAGGCGCTTCACGTAACCCGCGTGAGTCACCGTGATGACCATGTCCTCCTCGGCAATGAGGTCATCCACGTCGAGGACGACGGGCGCGTCAGAGATGGTGGTGCGGCGCTTGTCGGCAAACTTCTCCTTGATCTCGAGCATCTCGGTCTTGATGACACCCAGGATCTTCTGCTTATCCGCCAGTAGCTCCTCGTAGTAGGCGATGGCCCGCCTCAGGCCGTCGAGCTCCTCCTGTATCTTGTCTCGCTCGAGGCCCGTCAAGCGACGCAGGCGCATCTCGAGAATGGCCGTCGTCTGCTCCTTGGTAAAGGAGAAGCGCGCCATCAGGCGCTCGGAGGCCTCGCTGTCCGTGCGCGACGAACGAATGATGGAGATGACCTCATCGATGTGGTCGAGGGCCACAAGCAAACCCTCGAGGATGTGGGCGCGCGCCCTCGCCTTGGCGAGGTCAAACTGCGTCCTGCGGGTCACGACGTCCACCTGGTGGTCGATGTAGTGACGCAGTATCTCGGGCAGGGTCAGTAGCCTGGGCACGCCGTTCACGAGCGCGAGGTCGACGATGCCAAACGACGTCTGCAGCATCGAGTGCTTGTAGAGGTTGTTGAGGACGACCTCGGGAACGGCCCCCTGCTTGAGGTCCATAACCAAGCGCAGGCCCTTACGGTTGGACTCGTCGCGCATGTCAGAGATGCCCTCGATACGCTTGTCGTTCACGAGCTGGGCTATCTTCTCCTGGAGGTTGCCCTTGTTGACCCCATAGGGAAACTCGGTGAAGACGAGCTTGTTACGCCCGCCCTTTGAGGACTCCACGTGAGCCTTCGCACGAACGGTGAGGATGCCGCGTCCGGTCTCGTAGGCCTGCTTGATGCCCGCAGAACCCATAATGACGGCGCCCGTCGGGAAGTCGGGACCGGGCATCACGCCCATGAGCTCGTCTACTGTCACATCTGGGTTGTCGATGGCCATGCAGGTCGCATCGATGACCTCGCCCAGGTTATGGGGGGCGATGTTGGTGGCCATGCCAACGGCGATACCCTGCGAGCCGTTGACAAGGACGTTCGGGAAGCGAGACGGGAGGACCTGCGGCTCCTGGAGCGACTCGTCGTAGTTGGGGATCCAGTCCACCGTGTCTTTGTTGAGGTCACGGAGCAGCTCCATGGCCGGCCGCGCAAGGCGGCTCTCGGTGTAGCGCATGGCGGCGGCAGAGTCGCCGTCGATGTTTCCAAAGTTGCCATGGCCGTCCACGAGCGACACGCGCATCGAGAACCACTGGGCCAGACGCACCATGGCATCATAGACCGCTGCGTCTCCGTGAGGATGGTACTTACCGATGACCTCGCCGACCGTCCAGGCCGACTTCTTGTGGGGCTTGTTGGGAAAGATGCCCGCCTCGTTCATGGCATAGAGGATGCGCCTGTGCACCGGCTTCAGGCCGTCGCGCACGTCGGGCAGGGCACGCGCCGTGATGACCGACATGGAGTACTCGATGAACGACTGCTCCATCTCGTGCCCGAACTCGCGCATCTGGAGGGTGCCGCCATGGATGTCGGTCTCGTCGCCGCCTCCCCGCTCGTCGTCCTCGGCGAGCCCTAGCCCCTCATCGTCGTCCCCACCGGCCTCGTCCTCGTCCTCGTCGCCATCCAGGCCCGCCTCGTCCTCGGCGTTGGGATCATAGATAGGGACATCTGAGTCCTCGAGGTCGCGCTCGGCGCGATTGAGCAGCTCGCGCAGGTCGTCGGGCATGCCTGTGGAGCTGTCTGCGCCAGGCTCCGTGGATTCACTGTAGGTATCGTCTGCCACGTGGATGTTTCCCTTCGCCTAGATGTCAAGGAAGCGGGCGTCCTTCGCATGGCGCTCGATGTAGTCGCGCCGATAGGCGACCTGCGTGCCCATGAGGCGCGACACGGCGAGGTAGGCCTTCTGCCCATCCTCTATCGAGATGCGCTGCAGGATGCGGCTCTTGGGGTCCATGGTCGTGTCGGCCAGCTGCTGGGGGTCCATCTCGCCGAGGCCCTTGTAGCGCTGGACGGAGTACTTGCGCTGCTTGCCCTCGGCGTCCGTGGGAACGTGCCGCTCGATCGCCTGGGCGAGCAGGGTCTCCTCGGAGGTCTTGCTGTCAGGATAGACGTAGTGGATCTTCTTTCCCAACTTGACCCCAAAGATGGGAGGGCAGGCGCTGTACACGTAGCCCGCATCGATGAGGGGTCGCATGTACTTGTAGAAGAAGGTCATAAGCAAGATGCGGATGTGGGCACCGTCGACGTCGGCATCGGTCATGATGATGATCTTGTGGTAGCGGGCCCTCTCGATGCTAAAGTCGCCGCCCTCGCCGCTGCTGTTGGTAACGCCCGTGCCAATAGCCGTTATGAGTGACTGGATGGTCTCGGACGAGAAGGCACGATGATCGCCCACGCGCTCGACGTTCAGTATCTTGCCGCGCAGGGGCAGGATGGCCTGGATGTCACGACGGCGCCCATCCTTGGCCGACCCCCCTGCCGAGTCACCCTCGACGATGAAGAGCTCGGTCATCTTGGGATCGCGCACCGAGCAGTCAGCGAGCTTGCCCGGAAGAGACGCGCTCGCCAGCAGGCCCTTGCGCCGTGTGGCCTGACGGGCCTTCTGGGCGGCAAGGCGACCCTTCGCGGCCTGGGAGGCCTTCCTGAAGATCTCCTTTGCCTGATTGGGGTGTTCCTCAAGATACTCAGAAAGCCCGGTCGAGACGACCCTGTTCGTGAGGGCACGCATGTAGGAGCTGCCGAGCTTGATCTTGGTCTGGCTCTCGAACTGCGGGTCAGGAAGCTTGACCGAGACCACGGCGGTCATACCCTCGCGGATGTCATCGCCTGTGAGGTTAGGTTCCTTCTCCTTGAGGAGCCGGTGGTTGTGCGCGTAGTCATTGACCGTCTTGGTGAGGGCCGTGCGAAAGCCCTCCAAGTGCATGCCACCCTCCTCGGTGTAGATGTCGTTTGCAAAGCTCATGATGATCTCAGAGAAGCCGGCGTTCCACTGCAGGGCGACCTCGACCTCACCTTTGAGCGAGACAGGCGCGTCTGGCTCGGATCCCCCTTCGATGTAGATGGGCTTGGAGCAGCCAGGGAGTATCTCCTTGCCCTCATTGAGGAACTTGACAAAGTCAACGATGCCGCCAGCAGAGCAGAACTCCTCGACCCGGGGCGTGAGCTCGCGCTCGTCCGTCAGGATAATCTTGAGGTTCTTGTTCAGAAATGCGATCTCCTGGAGCCGGTCCCGCAGGGTATCGTAGTCGAAGATCGTGGTCTCGAAGATGTCGTCATCAGGCCAGAAGGTGATGGTGGTGCCCGTCGCCTTGGACGTGCCCACCTGCCTCATCTCCTTTGTGACCTTACCACGCGAGAGCTCCAGCTCAAAGATGCGCCCATCGCGCTTGACCTGGGCCACCATCCTCTTTGAGAGGGCATTGACGACCGAGGAACCCACGCCATGAAGCCCGCCCGAGACCTTGTAGGCGCTGTTGTCGAACTTACCCCCCGCATGGAGTATGGTCAGCACGACCTCGAGGGTGGGCCTGTACTCGGTGGGATGCATGTCTGTGGGAATCCCGCGTCCGTTGTCGGCGACGGTGATTGAGTTGTCGGCATGCACGGTAACCTTGATCTTGGTGCAGAAGCCCGCCATCACCTCGTCGACGGAGTTGTCTACTATCTCCCATACCAGGTGATGGAGACCCGTCGTCGACGTAGTGCCAATGTACATCGCCGGCCTCATGCGCACGGCCTCAAGACCCTTCAGGACCTTGATCTCGCTCCCGTCGTAGCTTTCGTTGTTCGTAGCCACGGACTTCCTCTCTCGCATCCTATTACGTGATGTCAAATGTTCAGAAGCTCTATTGTATACGAAGTTGGCAGCATTTCCAATGGTATGCTTCCGTACCATAGAATTACTGCGTATACGACACGAGAACTACCCTCTCTGTGGCCATCAAAGGGTGTTTTTAGGGCTAGGGACGCCTTCAGGCACTACCCCCATTGGCATCGGTGTTAGATGCATGCAGATCGCGACTGTATTCATGTTGAAGCGAGAGGGTCATGGCCCTCTCGACCCGCTGTCTGAGGCCATCGGGAAGTTCTGAGCATGCGTCACGCACACGCCTCTCCTCTTGAGGAGAGAGTGGTGGTAGCTCGGGAGCACCAGTCCCAGATGCGTGCCTGCGCAGTTCATTGCCCTTGCGCAGTATGCCACCCTCTTGAGGGGCGGGCCAGCGGGTAAGCCGAAATTCTATGCCAGATACCTCAAGTCCCACTCCGGCAAGGCGCGTAAGGTAGATCTCCTTGTTAGCGTTGAAGTCAGAAAGACGGGCATGCGAGTCAACATAGACCCCAAGTACCGGCGGCAGGCTCTCGCACGGGGACTTACGCAGATAGACTCCGGTGGTGTGTGCCCGCTCGACGTCACCGTTAGCTGCCCTCCAGAGGGACGCGGCCCGTTGATTGGCAGTCATCCCCTGTCGCACGCTAGCTGGAATAGTCCTTCTCAAAAGCTCGGCCATACTCACGGAGCCTCGTTCGCAAGGATTGAGACCCAAGACCTCGCGCAGCACGCGTTCGCTCCTTGTAAACGTAGCCACTTGGGATCACATTCCTTGTGTGTAAGGGCGAGCCGTACAAGGACGAGCCGCTGTCACTGTCACTAGGCACGACCCTCGTGACGACGCCAAGCACCTTGCAGCCCTCTCAGCCTCGTGAGGGGCCTCAACATGGTATTACCCAGCCTGAAGCTTGTTGACCTGCGCAGCTCCTCAGCCTCCCTGCGTGCACTGGTAAGATCTTTCTTGCGTGCCTCAGCCTCATCGCACAGGCGCTTGACCTCGCCAGAAAGCTCGTCGATACGACTGTTGAGTCTCTCGGCCTGATAGTGCATGTGGGAGTCCACAAACTGTAGGCGCATGCAGTCAACATCGATCGTACGAAAGAGTCCCATCAGATATTCTGCGGGAGACGTCCCGTCCCTCATAGTCCGCAATAACTCGAGACATTCAGGACTCTGGTACTCATCCGCCTGGAGACTGTCCAGCCCAAGCTCGTCGATGATCTCGTCTCGAATTTTCTCATACACCATCGAGAAGGTCTCAAAGCCATTAAGCGTGTCCAAGTTGTACTTGCACGCATTGATGGCCCAGTTAGTGTATGCGACCCTAAGCTCGTCGAAGTATCCGCTCTTCTCAAGCCAACTTTTCAACTCTCTGAATGCTGTATAGAAGTCAAGCGGATGGGCATCCTTGAAGGACATGACGTTCGTGCTGATACCCACACGGTGATACACGACATTCTGCCGCAACAAGCAGATACGACGTGCACACACGAAGGCAGGTGCCATGAACATGAGGTCCTCGGTAAGAAATATCTCCTGGTAGCGAAGATCGTTCTCACGAACAAGGCTCATTTTGAGAAGCTTGTTCCACGGGTAGTTCTGAAGTGCTCTAA
>ERZ772772.2407-NODE-2407-length-11102-cov-6.096406_pt1 | contig 11102 bp, 9 predicted proteins | sample MGYA00511484_ERZ772772 | MGnify/ENA primary metagenome ERZ772772 (study PRJEB29015, sample SAMEA2737913) | human oral metagenome | biome: human oral; feature: human-associated habitat; material: dental | place: China | collected 2088 ... | reverse complement strand
GTCGGTCATTCAGCGGCATAGTGGGGGTATTTTCAGATACCCCGAATCATCCCCCTGTTTGTAGAAATCAACAGTGTTGTTTACACTTTTGGCTTTTGCTTGAAGACCCGTTTGAGCAGCTATCCGGCATTGTCAAGAATGTCGATAGACACGGGAAACCCGCTCTGTTCTTGATAATGCCGGATAGCTGCCTAAGAATCATTCAAGCAAAAACAAAAGCTGTCCGCCGTAGAAAAAGTGTAAACAACGCGACGATTTCCTACACATTAGAGGTCGTGTCGGTATTGAGAGTGTCATCCATCAATACCGACGGTTGGCGCGGTTATCGGGGATTGGTTGACATGGGTTTTGCCAAACATTTCAGGGTACATCATGGTGATAATGAGTTTATCCGTGGTACGCGGCATATTATAGTGAATTAAATTTAAACCAGTACAGCGTTGCCTTGCCTTGCCTTGCCTTGCCTTGCCGTACTATCTGTACTGTCTGCGGCTCACCGCCTTGTCCTGATTTAAATTTAATTCACTATAATGGTATTGAATCTTTTCGGAGCTGCGCCAAGCATTGCTTGGCGCAATTTAACGGGGTGCCGAAACATACGTTTTACCTGCACTTGAAAGAAACAGAGTTCCGCTTCAATCACAGGCATGATGATTTATACAGAATACTGATAAAAATGTTGCGGGAAAATCCTTTAAACATAAATTTTGCTTCCTAAGCCCTAAAACAATAAGCAAGCAGCCCGGCCAAAATAGCTATCCCCGCCCTCAAGCGGCTGATGTGCCTGGGGCGAGCGGTTGAGGCCGTATTAGTATATTTCTTGATATATATATTAAGTGAAGGGATAACTATGCAGACAGCCAAACTGTTTGCCAACGGCCGCAGCCAAGCCGTGCGCCTGCCTGCCGCCTTTCGTTTGGAAGGCGATACGGTGTATATCTGCTGGGATGAAACGGCGGTGTGGTTTTATCTGCCAAGCCTGCCGATTGGCAGGGGTTTATAGATACCCTGCCATATACGGAGCAGGATGCGGCGCATTATGGGCAGTTTAAGGCTGCCGCGGAGTAACAGGGGGTACAGTTTGCCTGCTTTGTATATGCTGATAGCGGCTCGTGCCAATGGCTTAATACTGGTTAGCCATGATGACGCATTTGGCAAAATTGATGGTTTGGCTGTTGAGGATTAGGCTACCTGAAAAACCGGAGTGCCGGTTTCAGGTAGCCTTTGTTTGGTTTTGCCTGCGGGTTGGGCTGCCAGCTGCCTCTAATCAAACGCTTTCACCAGCGCAAACCGTGCCACGCGCCCGTTTGCTGTTTCCACTTCTTCCGCAAACATCGCGAGCGGGCGTACCCACACGCCGTAGTCGCCATAAAGCGCTCGATACACGGCCAGGGGCTCTTCCGTTTCGCTGTGCCGCGCGGTGTGCAGCAGTTCGTAGAGCTTGCCTTTGTAGTGGCGGTAGAGGCCGCGGGGCAGGGGGCTGGGCATGGGATTTCCTTGAGGTATAAAATGGCGGGGATTATATAGCAAGCCGAATGGGCTTTCGATACAAGGCTGTGGCGAAAGTTAGCTTGGTTTGCTATAGCGGATTCATTACCGCCCGACTTGCCAAAGGCTACCTGAAAAAGGAATCATCATGACCCTGCAACAAGCCCTCGAACGCCGCCGCTCCGTGCGCCACTACGGCGATGCGCCCATTGATGCCGACATCGTTCGCCAATGCCTGCGCCTTGCCCAGCTGGCCCCCAGCAGCTCCAATATGCAGCTTTATGAGTTCTATCACATCACCGATGCCGCCGTGTTAAAGCAGCTCGCTGCAGCCTGCCTCGGGCAGAAAGCCGCCGCCACCGCGCCGCAGATGGTGGTGTTCGTTACCCGCCAAGACCTGCACCACAGCCGCGCCCAAACCGTGCTCGATTTTGAGCGCGGCAACATCCAACGCAACAGTCCGCCCGAAAAACAGGCCAAACGCATTCAGGCGGAAGAAGGCTACCGCAACAAACTCATGCCCTTTGTTTATGCCCGCTGCTTCGGCCTGCTCGGTGCGTTCCGCACAATGCTGGCTTGGAGCATCGGCCTGTTCCGCCCGATGATGCGTGACGTGTCTGAAGCCGATATGCGTATCGTGGTGCACAAAAGCTGCGGCTTGGCGGCACAAACCTTTATGCTCGCCATGGCCGAAGCTGGCTACGACACCTGCCCGATGGAAGGGCTGGACAGCCGCCGCGTGAAACGCATTCTGAACCTGCCGCGCGGCGCAGAAATCAACATGGTTGTGGCCTGCGGCATCCGCAAAGAAGGCCACGGCATTTGGGGCGAACGCTACCGCCTGCCGTTTGACGAGGTGTATCGGCATATTTGAAGCGCCGCATACAAATTTGAGGCTACCTGAAAAGTTTCAGGTAGCCTTTTTGATAAACGGGCGGATTTTATATTTGCCATGCCAAGGCTCCGCCGAAACCCTTGTTGTGCCCACCGCAATCCCTGCCTGCTCACATCGCAAACCGCTGCAGCAGCCTGCCCAAATCAGCTATAATCTCCGCCTTAATAAACCGTATTCGCCAAGCTTGGCCAAAGGCCGGCTAAAACTTCTATCTTATGACCCTCTGCATCATTCCCGCCCGTGGTGGCAGCAAACGCATTCCGCGCAAAAACATCAAGCCATTCAACGGCAAGCCGATGATTGCCTATTCCATCGAAGCGGCGCTGGAGAGCGGCTGCTTTGCGCGTGTGGCGGTGTCGACCGATGATGAAGAAATCGCCGCCGTGGCGCGGCAATACGGCGCGGAAACCCCGTTTGTGCGCCCGCCTGAGCTGGCGGATGATTTCGCCACCACCGGCGCCGTGATGCGTCATGCCGTTGCCACGCTGCTGGCGGAGCGGCTACCTGAAATTGAGCGCAGCGGGTTGTTACATGGCAAAAGCGGGCAGCCGGATTGTTCAGCCAGCCTCAAGCCAGCCTTGCCCGAAGTCTGCTGCCTGTATGCCACCGCCCCTTTTGTGCGCCCTGCCGACCTGCAAAGCGGGCTGGATACGCTGCGCCGAAGCGGCGGCGATTATGCCTTTTCGGTAACCGATTTCCCCTTCCCTATCCAGCGTGCCCTGCGGCTGGACGGGCAGGGCGGTGTGTCGATGTTTCAGCCGGAGAATTTTGCCGTGCGCTCGCAGGATTTGGAGCATGCTTGGCACGATGCGGGGCAGTTTTATTGGGGCAATTCCGAGGCTTGGCTGGCGGAAAAGCCGATTTTCAACAGCCGTGCCGCTGCCGTGAAACTGCCGCGCTATCGTGTGCAGGATATTGATACGCCGGAAGATTGGGCGCGGGCGGAAATGATGTGGCGGGTGTTGCGGGAGATGGGCGGTTAGAGGTTGTTGCCCACTACTGGGCTGCGCATAAGTTCGCTACGGCCGCTTTTGCTACGCAGAAGCGCACGGTACTCGCTTTCAGGTAGCCTTTAGGCTTCCAAATCGGCAAATTCCGGATGAAAGGCGAGATAGCCGATCACGAACGGGCAGTCGCTACGGATTTTCACGCCCTGCCGCCGCGCTTCTTCCAGCGCGGTGCGGACGACGTCGGCAGCGATGCCGCGCCCGTAGGGGCTGGCCGGTGCTTCGGTGTGCAACAGTTGCCAGATGCCGCCTTCGGCGCGGTAGGACACATAATAGGTTGCGCCGTGTTCGGTGTATTCGAAGCTTTGCGCGGCTGGGTTGTGGGTGATGGTGCGCATAATGGTTTTCCTGTTTTCAGGTAGCCTGTGTTTTGCTACGCAGAAGGTTGCGTTCGCTTTCAGGTAGCCTTTGATTAAAGACCAAACGATGAAGATTTTAATCCGTGCAGACGCGTCCCTCCAAATCGGCAGCGGCCACATCATGCGCTGCCTCACGCTGGCGCACGAGCTTTCGCGGCGCGGCCATGAGGTGCGATTTATCTGCCGTGCGCTGCCCGGTCATTTGGGCGAAACCATCGAGCGTGCCGGTTTCGGCTTGGTGTTGCTGCCCGTGCCGCCACAGGCCGGAAGGCTACCTGAAAGCGAGCGCGGTGATCTTCTGCGTAGTAAAAACGAAGCAAAGGCCGCAACGTGCGTTCAGCTGGCCCATGCCCATTGGCTGCCGGTATCGCAGGCGCAGGATGCCGCCGACTGCGTGCCATCTATCCGCGCTTTTGCGCCGGATTGGATCATCTGCGACCACTATGCCTTATCCGCCGAGTGGGAGCTGGCTGCCAAGGCTGCTGCGGGCTGCCGCCTGATGGCGATCGACGATTTGGCCGACCGCCCCCATGCCGCCGATTTGCTGTTGGATCAAAACCTCGGCCACACCCCTGCCGATTACGCCGGCTTAGTGCCGCCCGCCTGCCGCTTGCTCACCGGCACGCGCTACGCCCTGCTGCGCGAAGAATTTGCAGCCTGGCGCGAGGCAAGCCTGCAACGCCGTGCCGCCCAAGCCGACAAAGGCTACCTGAAGCATATCTTGGTGAACTTGGGTGGCGTGGATAAGGACAACCATACTTTGGCGGTGCTTCAGGCGCTTTCAGGTAGCCTGCCTGCCGCCTGCAGTATCACCGTGGTGATGGGCAAAACCGCGCCGCACACCGCTGCCGTGCAGGCTTTTGCCGATGGCGCGCCGTATCCTTGCCGCGTGCTGGTGGGCGCAAACAATATGGCCGAGCTGATGGCCGAAGCCGATTTGGCCATCGGTGCGGCGGGCAGCACTTCGTGGGAACGCTGCTGCCTGGGATTGCCCACCATGATGCTGGTGTTGGCGGAAAACCAACGCGGCATCGCTGAAACCTTGCAGCAGGCCGGCGTGGCGAGCGTGGTTGATATGGCGGATTTGCCCGCCAGCTTGGCCCGACTGCTGGCCGAAACGCCTGCCCTGCGGGCAGAGCAAAGCCACCGCGCCGCCGCGCTGTGTGATGGGCGCGGCGTGCTGCGGGCGGCCAATAATTTGGCCGATTTCGCGCCTGCCTTGCTGCGACCCGCCGCGCCCGCCGACTGCCGCTGCCTGTTTGAGTGGCGCAATCATCCCGAGATTCGCCGCTTTATGTTCGATAGCGGGGAAATCGCTTGGGACGGGCACCAGGCATGGTTTACCCGCCAGCTGGCCAATCCCGGGTTCACTATGCTGCTGTATGAAACCGGTGGCACGGCGCAGGGCTATGCCAGCTTCAAACACCTGGGCGGCGGCCGCTGCGAATGGGGCTTCTACCTCGCTCCCGATTGCCCGCGCGGCCAAGGCCACGGCAGCACATTGGGGCAGCTGGCGTTACAATACGCCTTCTGCCGCCTGAATATGCGCGAAGTGCACGGCCAAGTGTTGCCGCATAACGTCGCCAGCCTGGCCCTGCACCGCCGGCTCGGTTTCCGCCCGGCGGATAAGGCAGCCGGGCAGGAGGCGCAGCAGGCCTTATCATTTGTGCTCCGTGCCGAAGATTTTTTGTATTAACCGCTAAAACGGCAGCCTCCTCATAAAGGCTACCTGAAACCGAAACCACCCATGAAACCCGCATTCCAAATCAACGGCCGCCCCATCGGTGCTGCCCACCCGCCCTACATCATTGCCGAGATGTCGGCCAACCATAACGGTAGCCTACAAACCGCCTTCAACATCATAGAACAGGCCAAGGCCGCCGGTGCCGATGCCGTCAAAATCCAAACCTACACCGCCGACACCATCACGCTGCGCAGCAACGCGCCCGAGTTTCAAATCAAAGGCGGCCTGTGGGACGGGCAAACGCTGCACGAGCTGTATCAAAAAGCGCATCTGCCTTGGGAATGGCACAAGCCGCTGTTTGATTTTGCCCGCGAGCAGGGCATCACCATGTTCAGCTCGCCGTTTGACTTTACGGCGGTGGATTTGTTGGAAAGCCTCAACGCCCCTGCTTACAAAATCGCCTCGTTTGAAGCGGTGGATTTGCCGCTGATCCGTTATGTGGCGCAAACCGGCAAGCCGATGATTGTGTCCACCGGCATGGCTGATGCCGAAGAGATTGCCGAAGCCGTAGCCGCCGCGCGCGAAGGCGGCTGCAAGGAATTGGTGCTGCTGCACTGCGTGAGCGGCTATCCCGCACCGGCGGCGGATTACAACCTGCGCACGTTGCCCGATATGGCGCAGCGCTTCGGCGTGCCGGTGGGTTTGTCCGACCACACGTTGGACAACACCACCGCCATTGCCGCCGTGGCGCTCGGTGCGTGCGTGGTCGAAAAGCACTTCACGCTAGACAGAAACGGCGGCGGCCCGGACGATAGTTTTTCTTTAGAGCCGCAGGATTTGGCCGAACTGTGCCGCAGCAGCCGAACCGCCTGGCAGGCGCTGGGGCAGGCCGATTACGGTTTGAAATCGAGCGAGCAGGGCAATATCCAGTTCCGCCGTTCGCTGTATTTTGTGAAGAATATGAAAGCGGGCGACACCATCGGCGCCGACTGCATCCGCAGCGTGCGCCCCGGCTACGGGCTGGCGCCCAAACATTACGACGCGCTCATCGGCAAACGCCTGCGCCGCGATGTGGCGGCCAATACGGCCACCGGTTGGGATTGCGTGGAAGAATAGAAAAAGTTTCAGGTAGCCTCACGGCGGTGTTTGAGGCTACCTGAAAACATGAGTACCAACGAAGCTGGGAATTCGCTTTTTGTGAAATCAAACGCAAAATATGGGGAGAAAACGGTTGAGGTTGCGCCTGTTCTGCTGGCGCAGCCGAATGGAGCGCGGTTTTTCGGGAAATAAGGGCTTGCATGCCCGAAGCGGCGCAGCCGCAAGTTGCAGCTAATCCAATTTCTCTTTGCGCCCGAAAAACCGCATGAAGTGAGGGAAGTTTGGCGAAGCCAAACCTGTGCCCGCAGTCGCTTTTCTTTTGCTTCCTTTTCTTTGGCGAGGCAAAGAAAACGAGGTCTCCGAAGGAGGGCGAGTTTCTGCGAAGCAAAAACGAAACCTTCGTTAGAAGGGTTCGTTTTAACGAAGTTAAAACAAGAACTCTGAAAGAGGGCTTGTTTTTACGCAGCTAAATGAGTGCCACGCGCCGGCATGAGGCGCAAAGGTGAACAAAATACAAGCGGCGAAGGCTACCTGAAATTTTGCCAGTTGTTGAAAATCCACTCCACGACTGATAAATAAAATATCGTTTTTACCAAGTTTCGTAAGAGCCAAGAAATCTATTTTCAGGTAGCCTTCAATCCGCCCGCCACCTTTGTGCTAAACTCGCCCGCATCTTTCCACCCTTCTGATCTCCACCATCATGCCCGGCAACTCCTTCGGACAACTCTTCCGCATCACCACCTTCGGCGAAAGCCACGGCGCAGGCATCGGCTGCGTCATCGACGGCTGCCCGCCCGGCCTGCCGCTTGCCGAAGCCGACATCCAGCCCGACCTCGACCGCCGCCGCCCCGGCACCAGCCGCCACGTTACCCAGCGGCGCGAAGCCGACCAAGTGGAAATCCTCTCCGGCGTGTTCGAAGGGCGCACCACCGGCACGCCCATCGCCCTCTTCATCCGCAATACCGACCAACGCAGCCGCGACTACGGCAACATTGCCCAACAATTCCGCCCCGGCCATGCCGACTACACCTATTGGCACAAATACGGCATCCGCGACTATCGCGGCGGCGGCAGAAGCTCCGCCCGCGAAACCGCCGCCCGCGTGGCCGCCGGTGCCGTGGCCAAAAAATGGCTGCGCGAGCAGTTCGGCACCGAAATCGTCTGCTGGGTGAGCCAAGTGGGCGAACTTGAAATTGCATTTGAAGGCGAAGAATTTATCGGCCAAAACCCCTTCTTTGCCGCCAACCAAAGCCAAATCGCCGACTTGGAAAACTACATGGATTCCGTGCGCAAATCCTTGGACAGCGTGGGCGCGAAGCTGCATATTGAAGCGCGCAACGTCCCCGTCGGCCTCGGCGAACCCGTGTTTGACCGGCTGGACGCCGACATCGCCCACGCGCTCATGTCCATCAACGCCGTGAAAGCCGTATCCCTCGGCGACAGCTTCGACGTGGTGCGCCAACGCGGCAGCCAACACGGCGACGAGCTCACGCCGCAAGGCTTCGCCAGCAACCATGCCGGCGGCATCCTCGGCGGCATTTCCACCGGCCAAACCATCCGCGCCGACTTCGCCGTGAAGCCCACCAGCTCCATCGCCACGCCGCGCCGCAGCATCGACATCCACGGCCAACCCGTGATGCTCGAAACCCACGGCCGCCACGACCCCTGCGTCGGCCTGCGCGCCGCCCCCATCGCCGAAGCCATGCTCGCCCTCGTACTCGCCGACCACGCCCTGCGCCACCGCGCCCAAAACGCCGACGTGCGCGTAATCACGCCCGATATCGAACGCAGATAAGGCCGCCAACGATGCACGCCCCGTCCTCCCAAACTCCCCGCCCCATCGCCCTGTGGCGCATTGCCGCACACGGCTTGTGGGCATTGGCATGGCTGGCACTTGCCGCCTGGTTTGCCGTGCAGCAACACATCGTGCTGAAGATGGCTGCGCTGCTGCCGTTGGCTTACGGCGCAACCTGCTGTTCGACCTCGTGGCGGATGTGGCGTAGACGGCAGGCGGTGCTGTCGCGGCTTGCCAACCCGCAAGCGCCCAAGTTTTCTCTGCGGTTTACCACCATACCCATCCTGCACAGCCTGTTTTATGCCGCCACCTGCGCCTTGATTGCCCTGTTTGCCGCCCGCTGGCTGCTGCGTGATTTTGCGCTGTCGGGCGGAGCGGCGGCGCTGGAGTTTTTGTTTGCAGTGGTCATCCCCACCGCAGCCGCGGCCGTAGGTTTTGCCCGTGGCATCATCCGTGCCCGCCGCTGCATCTACCGCGCCGAGAACGATACTTTTGAAATCAGGCGCCTGCGCGGGCTGTCATGGCACACCGAACGCCGTTGCCGCGCCGCCGACTTTGCCGGCATTCGGCTCACCACCCGAACCAAGCGTGCCAACGGCAAAACCAACGACGAGGCCTTGTGGCTGGAAGGCAACGGCGGACGGGTGCTGCTGGGCAAGGCAGACGTCATCCGCAGCGGCGGCCCCATGCGCGACCTTGCCGCCGATATTTTCGCCGCCAGCGGCCTGCCGGTATTGCCCGATTCAGATTGAAGCAAACTTTTCAGGTAGCCTTCCAGGCAGGCAGCCTGTCCATCCCAAAGGCTACCTGAAAAAACATTTCCTTTAAACCACAGATGCTTGTTCACGCAACAAGCCTAGCCGAACCGCCAACCAACCCCGCCCCAGCCCGGGCATTCCTGCCCGACACCGCACAAAAGGCTACCTGAAATTTCAGCCGGCCAACCCTGAGACCCATCATGCCCCGTATCCATGCCCTGCCCGACCACCTTGTGAACCAAATCGCCGCCGGCGAAGTGGTGGAACGCCCCGCCGCCGCGCTCAAAGAAATCATCGAAAACAGCATTGATGCCGGCGCCACCCGCATCCAAGTCGAGCTTGCCGGCGGCGGCATCCGCCTCATCCGCGTGGCCGACAACGGCAGCGGCATCCATACCGACGACCTCCCGCTCGCCCTCTCCCGCCACGCCACCAGCAAAATCGCCTCGCTGCAAGATTTGGAACACGTGCGCAGCATGGGTTTTCGCGGCGAAGGGTTGGCCAGCATCGCCTCCGTGTCCCGCCTCACCCTCACCAGCCGCCAGGAAGGCAGCCCTGCCGCCCGCCAAGTGCGCGCCCGCGACGGGCAAATCGAGCCCGCCGCCGCAGCCGCCCATCCCGTGGGCACCAGCGTGGAAGTGGCCGACCTCTTCTTCAACACCCCCGCCCGGCGCAAATTCCTCAAATCCGAAAACACCGAATACGCTCACTGCGCCACCGTGTTCGACCGCCTCGCCCTGGCCAACCCGCACATCGCCTTCGAGCTCGTCCACAACGGCAAAACCACCGCCAAATACCCCACCCAAAGCCAAAACGAGCGCATCGCCGCCGTGCTGGGCTCGGATTTTCAGGCCGCTTCCCTGCACATCGACAGCGGCAACGGCATCCTCCGTTTGCACGGCCTCATTGCCAAACCCACCTTCGCCCAAGGCCGCAGCAGCCAGCAATACTGCTTTGTAAACAACCGCTTCGTGCGCGACAAAGTGATGCTGCATGCCGCCAAACAGGCCTACCGCGACGTGCTGTACCAGCAAATCACCCCCGCCTTTGTGCTGTTCCTCGAGCTGCCGCCCGAAATGGTGGACGTAAACGTACACCCCACCAAAACCGAAATCCGCTTCCGCGACAGCCAGGCCGTACACCAGCTCGTGTTCCACACCCTGAACAAAGCGCTGGCCGACACCCGCGCCGACCAAACCGACAGCGTGAGCAATGCCGGCAGCCTGCTGCAACACATCCACAGCCAAAGACCACCTGAAAGCGGGCAAGGCGAGTTTTCAGGTAGCCCGAGCGCCCGCACCCCCGTTGCTTATAGCCCCGCCCGTGCCCCGCAGCAGCAACGCCTCACCCTGCAAGAAAGCCGCGCCGCCTGGCAAACCTATGCCGAGCTCTACAAACACAGCGGCAGCGAAGACCCCGAGCTTGCCGCCCTCGAGCAAAGCCGCTTCGCCCCAAGTGCAGAAGCCGCCCGGCTACCTGAAACCCATGCCGAAGAACATCCGCTCGGCTTTGCCATCGCCCAGCTGCTCGGCATTTATATCCTGGCTCAAGCCGAAAACAGCCTGCTCTTAATCGACATGCACGCCGCCGCCGAGCGCGTGAACTACGAAAAAATGAAAGCCCAGCGCCAAAGCCACGGCAGCCTGCACAGCCAGCAGTTGCTCATTCCCGTGAGCTTTGAAGCCGGCCACGAAGAAATGGCCGCCCTGGCCGAACACGCCGATTTGCTGCGCCAATACGGCCTCGATTGCTCCGCCGTGGGCAGCCGCACCATCGCCGTACGCGCCGTGCCGCAGATGCTGGGCAAAGCCGATATTCCCGAGCTCGCCCGCAGCATGTTGCAAGAAGCCGCCCACACCGGCAGCATCCGCACCGTGGAAGAGCGCGAAAACCGCATCCTCAGCACCATGGCCTGCCACGGCTCCGTGCGCGCCGGCCGCCGCCTCACCCTGCCGGAAATGAACGCCCTACTGCGCGATATGGAAAACACCCCACGCAGCAACCAATGCAACCACGGC
>ERZ772772.2406-NODE-2406-length-11103-cov-10.943881_pt1 | contig 11103 bp, 2 predicted proteins | sample MGYA00511484_ERZ772772 | MGnify/ENA primary metagenome ERZ772772 (study PRJEB29015, sample SAMEA2737913) | human oral metagenome | biome: human oral; feature: human-associated habitat; material: dental | place: China | collected 2088 ... | reverse complement strand
TTTCATACTTTAAGCATAACACTACTCATTTTGTTTGGGATTATGCAACAAAGCCGTGTACTGCCGGGTCACCTGAGATCCGCAGCAAGCCAACCTCATTATAAGTATGTTTCCATTCATAACCGTCTTCGTTTCGCCACTTAGCACAATCATCCATGAAGCGCTGACAAGTGGTCATAGATGTCTGACCGTGCATCATCGACGGATAAAACACGCCCCGACCGTGCTCCATCCAGCCGTCACGATAGTTCATGCCGATCAGAGCACCGGGATTAATCTGACTAAAGCCCAGCGCTACTTCGTCGTGGTGTCGACCGGTCACATAATTCAGATACTTATCGCCGATGCAGCTGGTTGAGATGGTTGAAGTACCCATCGCTCTGTTCCATACACCAGGATCTTTCATCAGCTCCTGAAAGATGCCCTTCATGTTGTAAGAAAATATCGTATGGCTCAAGATGTTGAACGGTGCCCCGACCAGCTTAGTCACCTTGATCGGGTTACCTTGAGCGTCTTCAGTAGTAGTATGCTCAATTCCCTCGCCGTAGCTATCGACGTCAAACATAGCTTGATTCCAATCGTCCGTAATATAGCGATAAGCCTTGTCGTATAGTCGAGCCAATGCGCCATCCAGCTTGGTCACCTCAGCCCGCCCCGACTCACCGGCAATCGGCACAAACAGGCCTGACTGCTGGATAGCGTCAAGTATCTCGTCGTTCTCGAGCCAGCCTTCCGACATCACTCTAGCTAGCCGGATCGTCGCTCGGTCATCATCGTCTAAGATGCCCTCCTGCTCAAGCTCTTCCCAGTTAAAACTATCTATCTGGAAAGGTCTTGAGGCCGGATCAAGCATAGACTCGACGGCTTGGTACATATAGTCGCTGTCGTCGATCAGGCCATAACCGATCCGCTCCGACACGACGGCATCGTAATTCTCCAACTCCTCGAGTGTCGAGATATCCCACTTATTGCGACTACGCATCAGGGCGATCAGGCTCTCCCTGGTGTCGTCACCCAGCGACAGCTCTTCCGCCTGACACAACTGGTCAAATAGCCGGCGACTGCTCTCTTTTCCTTCTGTCAATACCGCTAGGTTAGTTAGCCGAGCCCTATCATACGGCATCAGGTCAAGCCCAGTCAGCATATCGAGATGACGGCGGACAATGCGCAGCTGATCCGGATTCATCTCCAATAGATTATCGATAGCATAGGTGTTATAAAAAGCTACATGCCCCAGATAATCGTCGCCCAGCGCTTGGCCACCGCCTTTCAGGTATAGCTGAAGTAGCTGAGCATAGCTATCTGGGTCGGTAATCAGGGGAAATTTGTCCTGTAGCTGTGTCAGTGTCGCACCCAGGCGCCGCAAACTCTCCGGCGGTATATCAGGAGTATCAATTACCCGCTCGATGACAGATATCGCATCAGGATCATCTAGTTGACCCGCCGACCTCAACGCCTCAATGATATTAATCGGATCAGCCGGGTCGTCCGAGTGATCCTGTAAGTAAGCGTCATACAGTTCTTCGTCACCGCCGGCAAGAGCCTCGAGCCAATATTTGCCCGTCGGCCCACGCTCGCCGAACTCCCACAGGAGCATCCAGTTGAGCTCAGGGAACTCCTCGTGATAAGTCTTATAGAAGCGACAATAGCTTAGCTGCCGAGGTGTCAATCGCTCGACTATCTCAGGCATGCCGGGGATATTACCAACTGTCAAGCCAAGAGCGCTGTCGTAAGTGTCATCCGGAACACGCATTTCATTTACTGCCAGCCGGAAAGTATCATTGGGTAGTCCGGCGGTAAGCAACTCACTTAGCTCGTCACGACGAGATATGACACCTAGCTCGTGCAGCTGACTAGCCACCACATCCAGGTCGATGGAGGGAACGGCATCATCGGTACTATCAGAGTCACTAGTGGCATTATCGGTACCATTATCTACCTTATCTGTCTCTTCCTTATCAGCTCTTTGATTGAGGTCGAAGGCTTGGTCACTAGCCACCGCCCGCCAATACTTAGTCACCTTAGCTTCGGGACAGATACGCAGGCTAACCAACCCCTTGCCTTGATGCCGCTGGTGACAGCTCATGACATCGTCATACAGCTGACCAATATTACCCTGATTGATCAACCCCGCCTGAGCTAGAGCCTCTTGTGCCTCCAGGTCGCCTTTAATCGCTTGCCGATACTGCTCGGGTGGCATATTTGCTTTACCCAGCTGGAGATTGTTGGTCGAAGCTTGACTGTCGGCAACCTCCTTGAGGCTGGTACCATTACCGGTACCGCTATCACTAGGCGAGTTATCGCCGGCGCTGTTGCCGCCAAGCAGAACGCCGTCAGGGACGGGCGGTTGAGCATCGATCCTTTCGCCACTTTGATTAGCTCTGCGCTGAGCAGCCCCATCAAGAGTGGTAACCAGGCGAGCTAGCGCCTGCTTCTTGCGGTGGTGTCGGTCAGTGCAACAGCTAACCAGCTCCGTCTCGGATGGCTGAGAAGCAGCAGAACTTATAGAAGGCTTGAATGGATTGGGCGGATAGAGATTGACACGACTCATTTCATTCATCCAGATGACACCAAGAGAGGTCTGTGAATACCACTAGAACTAGACTCGTCATAATCCTCCTGGGGATGGAGGTGCTGGAATAATCAGGTCAAATAATGTGGGTTCTTCCCCATTTTGCCATCGTTTATGTATGAGTGCATTATAGAATGGTCTCACCTCATCGAAATATTCAGGCAGCTCACCGTCCGTATAGTCCCCGTCATTAAACTTATCTACGAAGTCATTAAAATCAGGCTCTTCATCCTCCCCCAGATCTCTGTAATACGCTAAAAGTGCCTGACTTACCATACTATTAAATGCATAAACACTCAGGCGATTACCAAGTACTCGCTCGTCATACCACGGACCCGTCATCGCAATTTGCATTTCATGCTTTAGCTCGTAATATTTCTTCCAGAAGTTATGTTTGTGCTGCCTTTTCGGACTAGCCAAGCTAGCTATTTTATCAGTAGCATCCGCCGCCCATTTCATACGTCTTTTCTCAAAGTCCTCGTCCGATTCATGCGAATTGTCCTCTACATCCGGCAGCCACTCCCCTTTTCTAGGCTGATCTCGCAGAATTTGCTTGAGTTTGCCCTCCCTGTCATCATCAGAAATCTTATTCAGTTTGCGAAGGCTCCTTGCGATGCTCAGCCCCATAGCTATCGTCTCAGGAGGATAGCCCTCATTGCTCAGGATAGCATTTTCAGTAGGAACAACTATTTCACCGGGGATAACCTTAGCGGGATTGCCCTCCGTTTTACTCGGTCTAAAGGAGATTTTTTGACTAGCGCCAGGCAATTGCTCTATTAGTTTACCGGGCAAGCTATTTACCATGACCGACTCAAGCAGTCCGGCACCATACTTGTCATTCTGTTGCAAATAGTCCAAGCGTCGTTTTAACCATTGGCGATCAGCCTGTGCCTTCATTTGCTCCCGACTCAGCAAGTCTCTAAGCTTGTGCCCCGTCCCGGATTCCGTCTCTGTAGCATCCACCTGTCGCAACTCTTCGTTAGTAGACAGCCCCTGTCTCGCATCGTGTGCTTGACGGAAAATAGGCGGAACGGGTACCGGTATCTCTACGTCAGGAGTGCCAACGGGCGCCGGACTAACTATCTGATCAACCGGCGGTATCACATCCCAGCCGGTCTGTTCTCGGACGTACTCAACCGCCTGATGCGCAAAGCTAGTTGCTGTACCGGAGCCAACCTCAGTTGACATCACAAAACCGCTCTTAGCGTGAACTACCTCGGCAAAAGCGTAGCTCTTATTAGCTAGCATCTCAGCAGCCTCTGATCCCGGTTCGGCATCAAAGACGATCTGGTCATCAACCACATGCCCAATTATCTTAAATGGATTTGCCTGCGTGCCTCTGGTAGGAGATAACCATAGTTCCACCTGGCCATCTTGCCCGGCATCAAATATCTCACTACGAGAGATAGTGAAGCCCATCCCGGTCGCCCCGTGACTTGGCTGAAAAGCGTATTGGGTGGCAATGTCAGTATGATGACCGGCCAATTCATTACCATCAATTCTTTCAGTCAGATTGTCTGCCCAACCGGAGCGATGTACCGTAACATTATCACGCACCGCCTCTTCTGCCGAGACCGTACCTTGGCCACCATGAGGCTCGTAGTCAAAGTGCTTATCCACCTTATAACCTTCGGCCTGCCACTGCTTGATCTGCTCATGGTTAATTTCATCTTCTCGGTAGAATTGCTTCTCCGGTCGAGCGCCGCCAGTCACCACCTCGTTAACTGCATTACCGTTAGGCGTAGGCAAGAGACCACCTAGTAGTGTTCTGGTCGTACCCGGTGCATCATCGTGACCAAAAGCGTGTTCAAGAGCACCCTGAAGGTCGGACCTGAAGAATGCCGCAATTTCTTGTGCTCCAATTGAGACAGCCAGTGTCCTAGCTGCCGTCTTAGCGAACTCAGCCCCCATTCTCTTCCGACGGAACCTATCAGCTATCTTATCTCTAGCTTCCTGCGCCGCATATACCTCATTAATTTGTTTCTGTACATCTTCCGAGAGATTGCTCTGCTTAAACAGATCGCCTTCGACAGTTCTAAATCTAGCACCGTAGGCATTGCTGGCCACATTGAGACCATCTATCAGCCGACTCTTGAATTTTTGTAATGTCAAATCAGGGTCGGAGTTAGCGTTGATGTAGGCAACCTCCAGATCAAACTGACGAGACATCAGCTCATTCTTAGTTGCTTCGGCGTCGTCGCCACCACCGCTGTAGTAATCAATCAGGTCAATTCCTTCGTTGCGGCCAACCTCTCTGGCAACTACTACATCTGCCAGGGCTTGGCGGATCTGGTCTATGTCGCCGGAGGCAATCGCCAAGTCTATTGCATTCATATATGATTCTGCCGTCCGCATCTCAGGCAGAGTTTCTGCCAGCTTCGTCTCGTAGTCGTTATCCTCATCGACTTTACCACCCTCAGCTAGGCGACGAGCTAGATCAGCTCGGTCAATCTTAAATCGTTCGCTCTCTTTAGCGCTAGCCATGGCTCCGGCTAGCGCAGCACTACCACCGAAGGAGAAAGCCTGAACTGCCCGATTACGAGCAATCGCTCCGCCTAGCCAGCCAGCTATACCGGCCGCTCCAGCCACCCACTCAGGCGGAATCCAAGAGAGCTTATTGTCCGCATTCCTGCGTTCAAACTTGGCCACCAGTTTATCAATAGCCCGCTCGTGATGACCCGAGTTAACCCCCTCTGCCGAGACTCCTCGGTACATCTTAAAGCCCTTCATGACATCATCGAACGATCGATCATGATCAACCAGTCCTTTGATGTAGATAGCACTAGTGAGATAATTGTCTAAGACAGGCGCCCCTTCGTTACCCATCAGATCATGATTAATCCGCCGCGACTCCTCGGTGAACGCCGCCTCGTCACCATTCTCAACAAAAGTTTTAACCGCCTGATACATCCGCTTGTAGGCTTCGCTATCTGGGCTGAGCTGTTCACGCTTCTCGCCAAGTGTCTTAGTGAAGAAATCGCTATCCTGGGTCATCCGCCAGATCAATGCTTGCTCCGTCTCGGCGCTAGACATGGACGAACCGTCCGTCTCTGCTCCCAGAGTGTGAGTAAAGTCCTTAGAGTACTGTTCCTTCAATTCCTTCCGGTACTTATACTCATAGTAGTTCCGCATGACCTTGCCCTTCCAGAAACGAGCAACGACAGCGTGGCGCAGCCTGGCCAAGAGCTTCGGCTTACCCTCGGCATTAAGATCCTTGGCGGCAAAGTTCTCAGGCTTAAAGGTCATCTCTTCGTCTAGTTTACGCTTAGCGTCGATGTATGCCTTCATCTCGACGATACGGCTGCGATCGACACCGACCATACTGAGCATCGGGTCATTTTCCTCGGTCTCAACCATCTGGCGAATCTTCTGCTCCAGATCTTTACTATATTGTTGCCTGGACTTCCAGAACTCCTCACTGTCACGTCTGCCATTGCTGATCCTAGTTTTATCCGCTTCGTCAGACTCTACCAATTGCTTTAACTGGCTATCCGACAACTGCGAAGCAAGTTCCAGCATTTCCGATGCATAATTATACTCCTCTAGACTCATTCCTCTATCGTCAGTCTTGTCGGGGTTAGCCTTTGACACACTCTGACGCAGCATGAACTTAATAATATTGAATTGTGGCTCTCCGTACTCACTTTCACCCACACCGAAAGCTTCAGCAAACTCTTCGTATCGCTCCTTGCTCATGCTCTTCATCATCAGCTCGCCGATTACCAGTCGACGGATCTGAGGGTTGACATCCTTATTAAATAACTTCTGCCTGAGCTCCACGCCCCTGGCTTGATCCGCCTCCTCGCTAGCCCTCATACTATCAGCCCTCTCCAATAGTATCTGGTAGAGTTTTTCCTGGGCCTGATTATAAGCTCGGATCTCTTCGGGGGTATCCGGAGCGGCGTCTTTGTATTTCGCAAGAACATCCTTAACATCTGGTGGTACTACATCATTATCCGGGTCGTCCAATAGACTATCGTCAAGATCCATTAATTCCTTTAGATGATTCGTCGACAGATTCCTGACCAAATCAAGGTGCTTGCAGTATATGTCTACTTCATCATCAGTCAGGAAACAAATATTGTCTTTTCTCATCAGAGCGTCAGACAGTGTCTCTCCTTGTTCGTTTTCCCCGAGTTCCTCTCCCCGATATTTGCCATTCGACTCGTTGTATCGGTCAAAGATTTTCCTCTCCGCTAGCAAGTCAACAACATCCTGAACATCGCCGTCAGACCGATAATATTCTCCGCGTAGACCCCTAGTCTTCTCGACTCGTGCATCCACCTTCATTAGCTCGCCAATCTGATTCATCATTACCTGATGAAGTTTGGCTTGAGCCTGATTATACGCTTGGATCTCTTCGTCGGTCTCCGGCTCTATATCTTCGTAATCCTTGAGGGCTTCTTTAATATCCGGTGGAACCAGGCTATCGTCAAAGCTCTCAGGGTTGTTACTAATTTCAGTTAAGCGATCTAGGCTGTCTTTTGATAGCTCCTTTGTCGCCTCCAGGTGTCTACGATACGACTCTATTTCATCATCCGTTAACAAGCTAACATTCTCCATGCGCATTAGAGCATCATACAGAGTCTCCCCCGGTTTCTTGTCGACCTTATTCTCCAGTTCTTCACCTCGCTCCATGCCGGTATCTTCATCATATCGATCAAACTTATCTCTATTCACCAGACAATTGACCGCCTCCCTGACAGCGGCAGTAGACTTCCGATACGTATCGCATAATTTTAGCCGATCTCCCATTTTTTTGTCATTTTCCGCCAGCTCATTAACTTTATCCAGCTCCATCTGATAGATTGTCGTTCGAGCCTGATTAATCGCCTGAACCTCTTCGGGGGTATCCGGTTCACGATAAAACAACATATCTTTGTTTGGTGCCGTGAGAAGGGGGCGATACCTCTGAAGGGTCTCCTTAACTTCGGGTGGCACCACACCGCCCTTAAGGTCAGCTAGCTTCTTGTCAAATTCGACCAACTTACCCATGCTAAACTTTGACAGACTATTAACAAGCGTCAGATTCTTGCGGTAGGATTTCACCTCGTCGTCAGTCAGCAGGTCAATCCTCTCTTCATTAAGTTTTCCGGTCAAGGCATTGTCTATATCCGGCTGCCATCGATGCGTTTCCTCGTCATAATGACCAACCAGTTCGTTAAATGTAAGATTATTAGCTATGCGTCGTGCATCCTCGCTAGACCGCTGATATTTATTAAGCAGTTCAACTCGGCTAGCTCGCTGGTGCACCAAGCCTTGTATTTCGCCACCAAAATCAACCATAGCTCTGTCAATTTCGTCAGGACTCGCATTATCACCTTGGAGCTCACCGATCTTTCTCATACCCTCTGCGAAGACATCCGACTGGATAACCTTCATTGCTTCGGCATTTCTCCTTCGCTCTATCTCATCATCTTGTTTTAGCTCATTTCCTTCTTGGCTATCAACACCACCCCGTAGAGTATCTAAATCGTCCACAAAATCCTTCAACTTGTAACACTCTCTACTGTCTAGACCATCATAATCTTTAATAGCTCTTACCATAGTGTCGAAAGAGTTGCCACTAACGCTACTATGTTTCCGCATCAGCTCCTCTAAGCGCTTAGCTCCAAGAGAATAGAAGAATCCATGTATCAGCAGCTCGCTATTCGGCGTCTTAGGCAATATTTTCTCTTGTATATAGCCTGATACATACTCACGGAAGCTTGCTATTCCCTCAGGCGAAATCTCCTCTTCTCTCTTGCCCGATTCTATCTCCTTGGCCCTCTTGCTTATATCATTGATCGCCCATGTTGACCATCTCTCGCGTTCCTTATCGTAGTCTTCTACCGACTGTCCCTTCTTTCTATAGGGACAATACTGCAGCATTACCTTTGCAATGGACTCACCTTCCCTCTGTGGGATTTTGTCTAGATCATCTGTTATTTTCAGCCCCAAATTAATCAGTTCATCTGAATATCCTTTTTCGCTTGAGAAAACACGGTCGCTAATTTTCTCATCACCCGGGATAACTTTGTAACGTACACCGGACTCACTATCAGTGTCATCTTTAACAATGCTCACCTTCTGATAGCCAAACCCGGACTTTCCTTCATACAATTGATCTTCCTCGCCTACAGACAGCCTGGTCATTATAGCGATTCTGACCAGATCTGCACTACTGTAACGCCCCTCCTTGCCTAGGTCCACCAACCGATCTGCCAGTCGCTGGCGATCATCCTCGGGCTGCTTCTCACCCTCAGCGCTATGTCGCTCTTCACCTTCACCCTCGCCCCCAGTCGGTGGTTCCGGCTGCTCCTTCTCCAGCTTCTGCCCAGACGAAGGATTTACCTCAGGTCTAGGTTGAGGTGCAGGCTCAGGCTGAGAAGTCGCACTTGATTGCTTGGGCTTCGATTCGCCAGTAACAGCCTCAGCAGCCTCACGAGTCTGAGTGATAATCCTACTATGAAAATTACCAGCTACATCGGCTGCCTGTTTATACCTCTCTTTGATACTTGAAAAAGAACCACTTACTCTTATCTCGCCAACTTTTTTGGCCATCTCATAACCGCATTGTCTAACATCGCTACGTAGTCGCTCCATCCCCTGCGGATCTTTCTCTGCCAAAATGACAACTTCATCAACCAGTTTATCCAGATCGTCCATCTGCTCATAGCTGAAGTTAGATATGACTTTGAATATTGTACTGGTGTCAGAATCAGAAAACTTACCACTGATATCAACAATTCGTTCCAGATGTTCCAGATCATCGCCAATCTCCTCCCGGTGCTTCTCAAGGCTAGCCCTAGTCTTGCCATCCGACTCAAGCATTGCCAAAGAAGCTAAGGAAGCTTCTCTCTGAACCGATGCCACCATAGCCTCTCGAACAACATCACTTTCTTCGTCACCCAACATAGCAAGGCGTCTGACCACTGCTCGGCGATTCTCGATGTTGCCCCAGTCCTTCTCGTCAGCGGGATTAGGCGCATCTTCCGCTTTTTCCTGAGTTAACTTGGCGTTGCCCTGCCCCTCGCCTCTACTTTTGCCTTTAGTCGGTGATTCCGGTTGCTCCTTCTCCGGCTTCTGCCCAGACGAAGGATTTACCTCAGGTCTAGGTTGAGGTGCAGGCTCAGGCTGAGAAGTCGCACTTGATTGCTTGGGCTTCGATTCGCCAGTAACAGCCTCAGCAGCCTCACGAGTCTGAGTGATGACACTACTATAAAAATTACCAACTAAATCGGCTTCCCGTTTATAGTACTCTTTGCTACTTAAAGAATCGCTTAATGCTGTCTCGTGAACTTCGTCGGCCAGCTCATGACTGCGTTCTCTAACATTGCTACGTAGTCGCTCCATCCCCTGCGGATCTTTCTCTGCCAAAATGACAACTTCATCAACCAGTTTATCCAGATCGTCCATCTGCTCATTGCTGAAGTTAGATACGACTTTAAATATTGTACTGGTGTCAGAATCAGAAAACTTATCACGAGCCAGTTTCAGATCATCGTAAAGCTCATGCTGGCGCTTCGCAAGGTTAGGGCTAGCCTTACCATCCGACTCAAAAAACGCCAAAGAAGCTAAGGAATATTCTCTGTAAACCGATTTCGCCATAGCCTCTCGAACAACAGCACTTTCATCGTGACCCAACATAGTAAGGCGCTCGACCACTGCTCGGCGATTCTCGATGCTGTCCCAGTCCTTCTCGTCAGCGGGATTAGACGTATCTTCCGCTGGGTTTGTCTCAGACCCAACGATGGATCGAGATTGAGCCTCCACGCTTTGTTGTTTAGGCTCTGGTATTACCTCAGGCTTGACAGCAGGCTTGGGCTTCGATTCGGAGTGTTGATGCCCCGCCGCCTGAGCCTCTTCAGCTAGCTTATTTAGGCTACATAGTCCATCTGCCGTCCAGACAGTATGAGCTCTTTCGTACTCTTTTCTCGATTTATACTTGCCACTATCAGGCTTCGATGCCCGGAGATCGCTTTGCCACTTCTGTTGCAACTCGGCTGGTAAGTTAATGTAGGCATGGAACGAGTTCTCCAGAGTAGCAAACTCCTCGTCGTTAAGCCCTTCTTTGATGGCACCGACATAGTCGAGATGCCCCTTCGAAGCACTTTGACTATCCCGAGCAGGATGCTCTTCGGCTAATTGACGCTGACGACTGGAGCTAATGTTGTGAAACACTATGTCGGGGATAGCCCGAGCACCGCCGGGGTCGCTCTGATTTAGCTCATTTAGCCCCTGCAATACTTGCTGACGCCGCTCCAATTCCTTATTCTCGTCCTGACTAAGCTGCCAATCCTCTGTTGGGGAATGGTAGTTTTTAGCCTTTTGTTCTAGTCTGCTATGTTTGCTCTTCATTTTTCATCCGGATTTATTTAATTAATTACAGTACTAAGCATTTACCCCTAGGTAATAGGTGCGGAAACGCATCATCGTCTCTAGTGCCACCTGCTGGCCATTGACACCGCTCTGACGGAAGAAATCCTGGATCTCGGCATCAGTCAAGTCATCTTTATCCAGCATATTGCTCAGCTGCTCCAGCTGCTCGG